>MDTE01025937.1_pt1 | contig 44104 bp, 27 predicted proteins | sample 811231 | NCBI WGS metagenome assembly MDTE01 (sample SAMN05326651, study PRJNA326480) | marine metagenome | isolation source: seawater | place: Indian Ocean: Red Sea | collected 2010
AGGGTTCTCGATTATGGACCTCTGTTCGATGACGATCCTGGAAGCATCGGAGTTCTTCTCAAGCCTTGAACTTTCCCCCACCCAAGAAAAGATTGCCAGTGAACCCATCACCGAGATTTGCAATCGACTCCGTTTCCTCGAACAGGTCGGACTCGGTTATCTCAACCTCAATCGTGAGAGTGGCACCTTGAGCGGCGGCGAGGCCCAACGCATCCGGTTGGCCACTCAAATAGGCGCGGGGCTGATCGGCGTTCTCTACATCCTAGACGAACCCAGTATCGGACTCCATCAACGAGACAACGAACAACTCTTGGCCACCCTCCTTCACCTCCGTGATATGGGCAATTCCGTTCTGGTTGTGGAACATGACGAAGAGACCATTCGGCGGGCGGATTGGGTCGCCGATATCGGTCCAGGAGCCGGCCGCCACGGCGGTACCATTGTCGCCTCGGGAACCCCGGCCGAATTGCAAGCCAACCCGGAATCGCTCACCGGAAGGTATCTTTCCGGAGACTTCACCATTCAGCCCCCATCCAAACGGGCTCGCCCCGACCAGGATGACCTTTGGCTGGAAGTGCTGGGAGCCGAGGAGAACAACCTACGGTCAATTGATGTTCGATTCCCTCTGGAAACCTTCACCTGCGTGACCGGGGTCAGTGGGTCGGGCAAGAGCACACTGGTCAACGGCATTCTCAAGCGAGCGCTCACCAGCAAGTGGTATCAATCAAAAGAAAAACCCGGGTTGCACCGGGAGATTCGCGGTGAAGAGAATCTGGGAAAGATCGTCACGATTGACCAAACACCGCTCGGACGCACGCCCCGAAGCAATCCCGCCACCTACACCGGAATCTTTCAGCACATCCGCGATCTCTTCGCCAAGCTGCCGGCGGCCCGGGTCCGCGGTTTCGGCCCAAGCCGGTTTAGCTTCAATATCAAGGGGGGACGCTGCGAAAAATGCCAAGGGGACGGCGTCATTCGCATCGATATGCAGTTTCTTCCTCCTGTCTATGTTACCTGCGAAGCCTGCGAGGGAAAACGCTACAACCGGGAGACCCTTGAGATTTCATACAAGGGTAGAAACATCGCCGACGTTTTGGCGTTGACGGTCGATGAGGGGATCGCCTTTTTCCGCACGATCCCAAAGATTCGCGATATTTGCCAAACCCTGGCCGAAGTCGGACTGGGCTATCTGCAACTCGGCCAGCAGGCAACCACCCTGAGCGGAGGCGAAGCACAGCGAGTGAAAATCGCCACGGAACTTTCCAAGAAATCTGGGGGCCGGACTCTTTATTTGATGGATGAGCCGACCACGGGGCTCCATTTTCACGATGTCGCCACTCTCCTGAGCGTTCTCTTTCGCCTCCGCGACGCCGGCAACACCCTCATCGTCATCGAGCATAATCTGGATGTCATCAAATGTGCGGACTGGGTCATTGATCTGGGGCCGGAGGGGGGGCATGGCGGCGGACGGATTGTGGCAACCGGAACCCCAGGCGAAATCGCCCGCATTCCCGAGAGCCATACAGGCCGATTCCTCGGGCAAGTCCTCGAGCGGGATCGTGAACAACGCCAACGGGATCGGGGGCCATCGACCTAATCCCTCGGGAAGCCCCATAAAGATCGCTGGAACAATGATGCTTCTTCCGGCATTCTCGGGACCGGAAGACATGCGACTTGGCTGGCTCACTGGATTGGTTCTTGGCTTGTGGATGCTGCCGCTGCTGGCGGCCACCCCGGAGGAAGAAATCGCCTTCAAAGCAGCCGTGCGTGCTTTCGAAGATCATTTCTACGACCGTGCCGAAGCGCAATTCATCGAGTTCTCCTCCCTTTACGCCAGTTCGGACCTGGCCTCTCAAGCCAAGGCCTTCGCGCTTCGGGCCCGAGCCCACGGCCAGGAGGAAAAGCAGCGACACGCCGAGGCCGCTGCCACCTTTCGCCAACTCCGTCTCGAGTTTCCCAACTCACCGAACCATCTCGAGTTTGTCGTCGGTGAAGCGTGGAATCGCTACCGCATCAAGGAACTCGACGAAGTGCTCGCGCTCCTTGACACCCCGGAGGGCCCCTTCCGATTAGCGGCCACCATTCGCCCCAACGATCCCATCGCCCTTCCCCTCGTCGTCTCGGGCCAACTCTTGCTGGCCCAATCCCATTTGGATCGCAACGATTACGCCTCGGCCAAAACGGCTCTCGATCAGGTCACTGACTGGGATCTTCGTTCGGAGTTCTCCTGGCGACGACGGATGATCCTCACCAAGATCCAACTCGCCAACAACGATTTGGAAATGGCCCGGCAAAACGCCAACGCATTGATGGACCTTGCCAACGCACTTGAAGTCAGGGAGTGGATCGGCGAGTCGGCTGCCATCCTGGGCGAGGTTCTGATCGCAAATCAACAGCCCGAAGCGGCGATCCTTGCCTACACGAAGAACCTCGCCCCGGACACCCCCGCCCCTCGTCGCCGAGATGCCTGGATCAAAATCATTGAGCTCAACCTCGAACAGCGGGATGCCCGAACGGTGATCACCCAGCTAGAGCAGTTCATCGCCGAGCGGCCCGATGACCCAGCGCTGGACATCGCCCTCCTCACCGTGGGTGAGCTCAACCTCCAACTTTACTACGAGGAGAATGCCAAACCCGAACGTCTCGATGAGGAAAACACGAACCGCCCCATGGACTATCTCAACGAATCGAGGCTGACGCTTGAACGATTGATCCAGGTTTTTCCGGAATCCCATCTCGTCCCAAAGGCCCAATATCATCGGGGATGGTGTTATTGGGAACTCAACGAATCGCAAGAGTCTGTCGCAGCCTTTCAATCGGCAGCGGCTCGACTCCCCAACAGCGAAGATGCCGCCATCGCTCAATTCAAGCTTGCCGATGGCTATTATGTTTTGGGGAGGCATCAGGATGCCCTCAACCACTACAAGCAGATCATCCAGACCTACAGTGACGACATTCGAATCCGAGAGTCCTTTCTGGATCAGGTCCTCTATCAAACCGTTCGCGCATCCATTGCCGCTAACGATCTCGAATCGGCCCGGGAAGCGGTCAAGAAACTCATCGCCTATTATCCCGATAATCTCCTGGCCAGCACCAGTCAGCTCCTCATCGGTCAGCACATGATTCATATCGATAAGGTTTCCGAGGCCCGAGGCGTGTTTTACGAGATGATTGAGCACTTCACCCAATTTCCCCTCAAGGCTGAAGTGGACTATGTCATTGCCTACTCCTTCGAATTAGAAGGGAATTGGGCAACGGCGGCGGCGCATTACCGGTCATGGATCGAACAGTATCCCGACCACGCCTCCCTGCCGAGAGCGGCCTATGCCACAGCCTGGTGCACCGGCCAACAAGGAAAAGAAGACGATGCCCTGGAACTCTATCGTGCCTACCTCAAAAACCATGAGGGACACGAATTGAATCCGGTGGCGCGACTCTGGATTGGCAATTACCATTTCAACCGCCAGAACTTCGAGGTCGCGGAACGGCAATACAACGCGATCCTTAAGCAACCTCACAGCCCGGAGGTCGCTCACCGGAGACGCGCCGCGCTGATGGCGGGAAGATCCAGTTTTCGCCGGGGCCAGTATCAGCGCTCGATTCGATATCTCACCGACCTGAGTGATGAAATCATCGAGGACGAAACGGTGGCAGCGAGTTTTAAAGCCCAGGTTGAGCTCAACCTGGGCGATGCATTGTTTGAAAGGGGCAAGCAAAGTACGCCGGTGAACCGAGAAGAAATCCGCAACGCCCAGTTTCGATTTTCACGTGCTTGTATCCAACACGCCGACAGCCGGCTCGCATCGATCGCCTTCGGCCGCTACGGCGACGCAAGCTACTTCCTTGAAGAGTATCCTCTGGCCATCCAGAACTATCAGCAAGTGATCACCTTGCCGGCATCCGACATCAGCCTTCGAAGTCAAGCCGAGGTGGCACTCGGCATGGTCTACGAGCGACAGGCTGAAATCGCGGCCACCCAGTCCCCCGAGTCCGGCAACAAGGTTCAGTCCGAAACCCTCATCAACCAGGCCCTCACCCATTATCTCAACATCGTCTATCTCACCAACATGCGAGAGGGCGAAACCCCGAATCCCTTCTGGTTGGAAGAAGCCGGGATTCGTGCGGGAGTACTGTTCGAAGCCCGGAATGACATCAACGCCGCGCTTCGACTCTATCGCCGATTGGCCGACCTCCTCCCCCCGAAAAAGGCGGCCTGGAACCGGCTCGGGGTCGCCCTTGAGAGCCGTCGAAGCCAATGAGCCACCTGGCCGCCCGGGACGTCTCAATCCGCCCTCGAAAAACTGACCTCCCCATTGGAGACATCGACTCTCACCGAGTCACCCGGACCGAATTCACCTTCGAGTAGCCGAAGCGCCAAGGGATCCAACACGAAGGATTGAAGCGTCCGCTTCAATGGCCGGGCGCCAAATTCAGGATGATAGCCTTCCTGAGCCAAATGCTCTCGAACGGCTGGCGTGAGGTCCAACTGCAATTGTTGGGATTCCAGTCGGGATTCCAGCAGACGGACCTGGATTTCCACAATCGAATCCAAATCCTCCCGGGAAAGCGGTTGAAATACGATGCGATCATCCACCCGATTCAAAAACTCAGGACGAAACAATTGCCTCAATTCAACATCGACCCTCTGGGTGAGTTCCTTCCGGGCCGTCTCGTTGAGAGGGCCTTTCTGGCAAGCATCATGAATCACGGTCGAGGCCACGTTACTCGTCATGATGATGACGGTGTTTCGAAAATCCACCGTCCTCCCCTGCCCATCCGTCAGCCGGCCGTCGTCCAACACCTGAAGCAGAATGTTGAAGACATCCGCGTGAGCCTTTTCGATTTCGTCAAACAAAATGACCGAGTAAGGCCGACGACGCACCGACTCACTCAACTGCCCTCCTTCTTCATAGCCCACATATCCGGGAGGGGCCCCGACGAGCCGGGCCACCGAGTGCTTTTCCATGTATTCGCTCATATCAATCCGAACCATCGACCGCTCGTCATCAAACAGGAAGGCCGCCAACGCCCTCGCCAATTCCGTTTTCCCCACCCCCGTCGGACCGAGGAAAATGAACGAACCAATGGGCCGGTCCGGATCCTGGAGCCCACTTCTCGCCCGCCGCACGGCATTGGAAACGGCCTCAATCGCAGCCGCTTGTCCGATCACCCGTTCGCGCAACCGGTTCTCCATCTGGACCAGTTTCTCGCGCTCTCCTTCCAACATCTTGCTGACCGGAATCCCGGTCCAAGATGCCACCACTTCCGCAATGTCCTCCTCCTCGACCTCCTCTGAGAGCAATCGGTCTCCGCTCGGCTGTTGCTGGAGCGCCTTCTCCGATTTCTCCAGCTTCTCTTCGAGACCCGGAATCGTTCCATACTGGATCTGGGCGGCGCGATTCAGATCCCCTCGCCGTTTCGCTTCCTCCATTTCCTGGCGGACCGCCTCGATCTCGCTTCCGATGACGGAGGCCGCATTGATGACCGCTTTTTCGTTCTGCCATCGACCTTTCAGCTCCGCAGCGGTTTCCTTGAGATCCGCTAACTCCTTTTCCAGCCGGAGCAACCGTTCCTTGGAGGCCGCATCCTTCTCTTTGCGAAGGGCGGTTTGCTCGATTTCGAGCTGAAGGATCTGCCGCTCCAGTTGGTCGAGTTCAGTCGGCACGGAATCCAATTCCATCCGAAGACGGGACGATGCCTCATCCATGAGATCCACCGCTTTGTCCGGTAGAAACCGATCGGTAATGTAGCGATGGGACAAGGTTGCGGCGGCGACGAGAGCGGCATCTTGAATACGAACGCCATGATGCACCTCGTAGCGCTCCTTCAAGCCTCGAAGAATGGCAATCGTCGCTTCGAGACTTGGTTCGTCGACCTGAACAGGCTGAAACCGGCGCTCCAGGGCTGCATCCTTTTCGATGTATTTTCGGTATTCATCCAACGTCGTTGCCCCGATACACCTCAACTCGCCCCGGGCGAGCTGGGGCTTTAACATGTTCGCGGCATCCGCAGCGCCCTCGGTCTTTCCCGCTCCGACCAGCGTATGCAGCTCGTCGATGAAAAGGATGACTTGTCCTTCCTTAGCCGTCACCTCCCTTAAAAACGCCTTCAGACGGTCTTCGAATTCGCCCCGGTATTTGGCTCCCGCAATCATCGCTCCAAGATCCATGGCGACCAGCCGCTTGTTGCGGAGGGAATCGGGTACGTCACCCCTAATGATTCTCCGGGCCAACCCTTCGACAATCGCCGTCTTCCCCACCCCCGGCTCGCCGATCAAGACCGGGTTGTTCTTGGTTCGGCGAGACAACACCTGCATCACTCGCCGGATCTCATCGTCCCGACCGATCACCGGATCGATTTTCCCGCTGCGCGCCAACGCGGTCAGATCCTGACCGTATTTCTCCAACGCCTGGAATTTGTCTTCCGGATTGGGGTCTGTCACCCGATGAGCCCCCCGGACCTCAGCCAATGCCTTGATCAATGCCTCGTGCGTCACACCGCGCTCGCGGAGTTGCTTACCCACTTCGGTCTGATCCCCTTTGGCGATGGCCAACAGGAGGTGTTCGGTGCTGACATAGTCGTCCTTCAGTCTTTTGGCCTCGCTCTCCGCCTGGTGAAACACCGCACCGAGTTCCGAGCTCATGAACAACTTGCCGACGTCGGACACCTTCGGAAGACGCGCCAAGGCCGCCTCCAAAAAGCAGGTGGTTTCCGACAAATCCACTCCCAGTTTGCCCCATAGAGCCGGGGCCACGCCCTCGTCCTGATTCAGGAGATTCCAGAGCAGATGCACCGGTTGGATTTCCTGATTCGAATACTCACGCGCGATGGCTTCCAACCCGTGAACCGCCTCCTGCGCTTTTGCCGTGTATCGATCAAATTGCATGATTCCTTTCTTCGTTTCCAATTCTTCCAAGGCTCCAAACACCCGATATTGGGTGAAAATAAAGCCTGTTTTGCCCGCCCTCTGAACCTAAACTAGTTCTACGGATTTTAAATTACAAAAACTAATCAATGTTATCATTTACATCACGTATTCTAATATTGTTGCTATATTTGATCCTCCCATTCAATGAATCGGGCGCGGGAACACCGACCTTTGCCGAACTTCTGGGTTGGGGGGAGGACGAGGTGGTGGTGATCCTCCACGTCGATGACGTCGGAATGTCTCATTCGAGCAACGAAGGAGCCATCCAAGCGACGGAATCCGGAGTGGCGAGCTCGTTTGCGATCATGATGCCCTGTCCCTGGGTTCCCGAGATTGCAGCCTATCTCCAACAACATCCGGATTCTGACAGTGGACTCCATCTCACCCTCACCTCGGAATGGAAACGATACCGCTGGCCACCTTTGGCAGGCCCCAAGGTCCCGGGATTAATCGATCCCGAAGGATGCCTTTGGTCCTCCGTTCCCCAAGTCGTCACCCAGGCAACCCCTGAGGAAATCGACCTTGAGATTCGCGCTCAACTGGAACGGGCTCGAAAACTCAACCTCCCGGTCACCCATCTCGATTCCCACATGGGAACCCTTTTCGCCCGGCCCGATTATTTTGAAAAATATGCCCGACTCGGAATCGAGGAACAGATTCCCATTCTGGTCGCGGGTGGACACCTGACCCACACCCAGATTGAGAATCCCGGAGCGGCTGAGAGATTGCGCCACTGGATTCCCAAGATTTGGAATGCCGGACTGCCGGTCATCGATGACCTTCACACCTCGACCTACAATTGGCGACCCGGTGAAAAAGTCGATCGTCTTGTCGAATTGCTCGAAAACCTCAACCCCGGCATCACCGAAATCCTCTTCCACGCCTCCGATCCGAGCAACGTCTTCCCCCTGATCACCGGGTCCAGCGAATCTCGGCGCGCCGATTTAGAATCTCTTATGAGCCCGAGGGTTCGCCAAGCCATCGTCGACCAGAAGATTCATGTGACGACCTGGAAAGAACTCATGCGACGCCGAACGGCGCTGGGAGAATCCGATCTCGCCGCGCTCCAGGCAGGCCGATCAAAACAACACTGAGATGAGCAAGCAAATCGTCATTACAGGCGCGACCAAGGGATTGGGGAAAGCGATGACGGAGGAATTCATCCGTCAGGGCCACTCCGTTTACGGATGCGGCCGATCCGAATCGGCCGTCAACCATCTCTCCCAACAATACTCCGCGCCCAATGAATTCGAACAGGTGGATGTAAGCGACGAGGCCTCCGTTGCCCAATGGGCCGAGGGTGTCCTCTCGACCGGCATGACTCCCGACATCGTCCTCAACAACGCCGCACTCATCAACCGGAACGCCCCCCTCTGGAGAGTCCCCACCGGAGAGTTTTCCCAGGTGATTGACGTGAACATCAAGGGCGTCGTCCATGTCATTCGTTCCTTCCTACCCGCCATGATCGAAGTCGGCTCTGGCGTCATTGTCAACTTTAGCTCGGGATGGGGCCGTTCAACCAGTGCCGAGGTCGCCCCCTACTGCGCAACCAAATGGGCGATCGAGGGACTCACTCAAGCCCTCGCACAGGAACTTCCCGCAGGTCTGGCGGCCGTCCCGCTCAACCCCGGGATCATTCATACCGAAATGCTCCAAAGCTGTTTTGGAAGCGGCGCTGCCACCTATCCAGAACCCTCCGAATGGGCCAGACGGGCCGTGCCCTTCATTCTCGGTTTGGGGCCGGGAGACAACGGCCAATCACTCTCCGTCAGCTAACCCGTCGATCAGTCATCTGGAAACGGATGCCATGGGAACGGACGTCACCGTCACTCGGGTTTCAAACGAGAAAAGCCCGTTGAATACGAATCGCATCCGTTTTCCAAGATCCCTTGTCGGTTGCATGGATGGCAACGCCAAAGCCCATTCCAGGACCCTGCAAGGCCCGAAGGAATGCCCTCTTTCAACGGCCATCCTTACCCGCCGCCAAAGGCACGGTCAGGACGGCCGTAGCCGCTGCTACCGGATCCGCTCGTTCCGCGAGTGATTCTCGAATTGCCTCGATCGTTCGGTCCACTCGTCCTTTGAACAAAACGCGCGATTCCGACTTAACGACCACCGGCAGATCCAGGTCGAGCAAGGCGTCGGACAAGCGTAACTTGACCTCAGGCACATCCTCTGCACGCAGATGGATCGTCTGCCCCGAGATCCGGGCGCTGACACGACTTCGAGGGATCCCGTCCTTCCGATCAACCCCCAACCAATAAAACCGATCATGGATAACATCATCTTGAAGCCATTCAATTTGCTTGGGCCAGGTCACTCGGACATACCGCTTCATCCAAGGGAGCGCTTCCCGATCCCGACGTTTCATCCAATGGCCTGTATCGGGATAGATCTTTACCATGTGAGGATACCCTCCTGGGTCGTTCGATCGTAACCGCTTCAGTTCATCCCTCCATTCCGCCGCCTTTTCATTGCGGTTGTAGGCAGAATCATCCGCACCCATGAAGAGCGCGAACGGTAGGTTGCGAAGACCCGTTGGTTGAGTTTCGTTGGGATGCCCTGCCATCATGGCGACGGCGGCAAAGCGATCCGCCATCCGCGGGCCAAGTTGAAACACCCCGTCTCCTCCGGCGGAGTATCCCATCAAATAAACACGATTTGGATCCACACCGCGGCAAATCACAAAGGTCTCAATGAGCCGCTGAACCAATGGATCAATATGGTCTTGATGCCATAAGTTCCAGGTGTCCGTCGGCGCCCGCGGAGCCACATAGTAGCCCTCTTCCGGCTCATAAAGGGTGATCTGATTCGCCCATTGCCGGTCATTGACCGCGGGCGGCGCTCCCCCACCCCCATGGAGCGAAATCCAAAGGGATCGTCGGCCCTCGGGAGCGCTCCCAAAGGATCTCTCCTTGAACCGAAGCGTATGCCCCCCTGCCGAGACCGCCTTTGCGGCAAGCTCCTGCTCACGGTCCTCCCTCTGCTCCTCCACCTCCTTTGCCCACAGCAAATCGACGGCACGCCTGGCGTCGGACTTGCTGAGTGAGCCCTTCAAGACCGACCCCGGGATGGAATCGGGCCGGATGACCGCCGGAACGGCCAACCACGTCTTCAACCCCGCCAACTGGAAAGAAGCCACCTGGTCCCGGGACGGAATCTCGTTCCAAGCGAGATCAAGCGTCACCGAATCCCGACTCCATCGGCGAATCGGAATTTGCTTCGTCTCATCTCCCTTGGTGAATCGGAGCCACATCAGCCGGTCGGGTCGGCAAGAAAGCGCCGCGATATCGTTCATATCAGCCCGGCCCGCCTTTGTCACCACGCTCGAAACGCTCTGATTCGACCCATCGACCAGCTCGGCCTTCACCTGGATTCGCACGCCCCCCTTCTTTTCTCTCACTCTGACAAAGAGTTCGTTGGCATCGGCCGGTCTGGCATTCACCCGGTCCCCTGTGTAACGATCCGTCGTGTTGACCGCGTGGACGCTACGGTCGCCCCGACTCCAAACCATCGGGAAATAGGCATCGGCTGTTTGCCACGACGTCGAGTAGATAGCATAGCGGGGATCCGATTTGATCGCCTCGGACGCAGCTCCGACGAACCAACCTCGGTCCAACCCCTTGGCATCATACTCGTCCGATCCCGTGAAGTGCCAATCCTGATCCCACACTTCAGTCCAGGTGTGGTTGCCCCGCTGATTCGTCCAAAGCGGCGTTCCGGTAATGCGGGCAGGAATACCCACCGCCCGGCAGGCGTCCACCAGGATGATCGACAAGCCCGTGCACGTCGCTCGACCCTGCTTGATCGATTCCGACGGACTTTGATTCGGGCGCTTTCGACCCGTGTTGTAGTGAACATCGATAACGTTGAAGAGTTCTCGATTCAGGGACTGAACGGCCTCCGCAATGGTTTCTGCATCGGCCACGATCGCTTTCGACGTTTCGTATAAACCCGGGCGCCATCGCTCTCTTGGCTCATCGAGAGATGCGTAGGGAAGCACATCGTTGAGAAAGATTGATTCCGGAATGGCCTCACCCCATGGGAATTCCGCCTTCGCTCTGATCGCATAGTTCAGGTTCTCCGACAAAAACTCGAGATCAAGGGATTGAAGATCGCCCTCGGACATGAATCGGATCAAGAATCGCGCCGCCCGTCCCCCGAATTCGCCGTGATCCCTGGACGCCTGAACCACAAACGCCTCCAACTGGGACCGGTTCTTCCCGGCTCGCTCAAGGGACTCCAGATAGGCTGCGGGTTGGCCTGGCTCCCCGTGGAGCCGTCCGATCAGCACGAGAAGGACGGTTCCGAGGACCAGGAAGCGATATCGTTGTGCGAACATGCTAGGCATTCAAGGCGTTCCTTCCTATTCTGACAATCGAAGAGATCGTGGCTTGGCGCTTGTCACCTCCCCTCGGCCTCCCCTATTTTGGGGTCCATGGAAACACCGCAAGTGACGGTCCGAAACCCTTTCCGAGGATGGAGGCTCCCGTCCGTGCTCCTCCTCATCATCACCTTCATTGTCAACCCAATCGTGCAAGCACAGAAGACGCCCCCATCCTCATCCCAACCGGAAATCCTCCTCGCCGACTGGCAGGGTCCCCATGGGGGGGTGCCGCCCTTCGACCACATCAGGAGCGAATGGTTTGAGCCTGCCTTCGAGGCAGCCGCCACGGCGTTGCTCAATGAAGCGGACACCATTGCCAATCATCCCTCACCCCCGACCTTCGACAATACCATCGCCGCGCTCGAAAAGAGTGGCGGGGCACTGGAAAACGTCAGCCCCCTCTTCTTCACGATGACCGCAAATATGAATGCTCCGGAATATCAAAAGATTTCTGGAATCATTCGTCCGATGCTCTCCAAGGTATATGACCAAATCGTCTTCAACGAAAAACTCTTTCAACGAATCAAGACCGTCTACCAGGACCGAGAGAATCATTCGCTCACACCCGAGCAACTGAGGCTGATCGAAAAAACCTACGAGCGCTACATCCGACGCGGCGCCCAGTTGAACGCCGCTGACAAGGAGCGAATGGGGAAGATCAACCAGGAACTGGCCAAACACTTCACCGATTTTGGCAACCAGGTGCAACGCGACGAGGATACCTGGATCATTCTCGGACGGGAGGATCTCGCCGGACTGCCGCAGCCGATGATCGATTCCTATCGCGCAGCGGCAAAAAAAAGAAACCTCTCAGGCTACGCCGTGGTGAACACTCGATCGGCGGTCGATCCGTTCCTCACCTTCTCCGACCATCGCTCGCTCCGAGAAAAAATTTGGCGCGCCTTCATCATGCGCGGCGACAATCCCAACGACAACAATACCAACGACATCATCAAGCGCATCGTCCGCCTTCGCGCGGACCGCGCCAAGCTCCTGGGATACCCCAGTCACGCCCATTGGCGGATGTCTGACACCATGGCCAAGGAGCCAGCCAAGGCGATGGCATTGCTCGATCGCATCTGGCCTGCCGCCGTGGCCCGCGTGAAGGAGGAGGTAGCCGACATGCAGGCGCTGGCGGATCAGGAAAACGCCGACATCACGATTCAACCCTGGGATTACCGCTACTACATGGAGAAAGTCCGCCAAGCGCGCTATGATCTGGATCAGACTGAGTTCAAGAATTACTTCGAACTGAACAACATGATCCGCGCATCGTATTACATGGCGGAACGGCTTTATGGCTACCAGTTCACCGAAATTTCGGGCACGGTTACCGTTTTCCATCCGGACATCCGGGTCTTCAAGGTCACCCATCAATCGGACGGTAGTTTTGTCGGCCTTCTCTACCGCGACGATTTCGCTCGTCAATACAAGCGGTCCGGCGCCTGGCAATCCACCTATCGCACCCAGCATAAACTCAACGGCCAGGTCGATGCCATTGTCTCCAACAACAATAATTTCGTAAAGGCAGCCGAAGGCGCAAAGGGATTGATCAGTCTGGATGACGCGGAAACCTTGTTTCACGAATTCGGGCATGCCATCCACGGCCTTGCCAACGATACGACCTACTCTGGCCTGGCCAATACCCCAAGGGACTTCGTGGAGTTTCCCAGTCAAGTTCATGAAAACTGGGTTCTCACGCGAGAGGTTCTCGACCGTTTCGCCCGTCACTACCAATCCGGAGAACCCATGCCCCAATCGCTCATCGACAAGATGAAAAAAGCCGAAACCTTCAATCAAGGATTCGCCACGGTCGAATACATGGCCTCCGCCTACATTGACATGATGATTCACATGGATGGGTCGGGCGAGATCGATCCCGCTGCGGTTGAAAAAGAGGTCCTTGCGAACATCGGGATGCCCAAAGAAATCGTGCTTCGTCATCGACTTCCCCACTTTCTTCACCTCTTTTCCTCGGATTCCTATTCCGCAGGATACTATTCCTACCTTTGGTCCGACGTCATGGCCGCCGATGCCTGGAAGGCCTTCGAGGAAACCGGAAACGTCTGGGACCCCGGGGTCGCCAAGACGTTCTTTGACGTCATTCTGGCCTCGGGCGATGCCATCGACCGAGCGGAGGCCTACCGGCAATTCCGTGGGCGCGATCCGGAAGTCGAAGCGCTCCTTGAAAACCGGGGCTTTCCCTCCAGCAATTAGTCCGAAGCCATTCCCGTTCTCCAGTCTTCCCTCCCGTCTGATTGCCTTCATGGACTACTCAAGCCTCTCGCTCCCCCCGAACGGATCTGCCGTCTCAGTCGCCAGCATGGTGGCCTTCACCGAAGGCCCTGCCGTTGATGCCGAGGGCAACGTCTACTTCTCTGATATCATCAACAATCGGATTCTGGTCCGCGACTCGCAAGGAAATCAGAGCGTGTTTCGACACCCCTCACACCGTACGAACGGACAGACCTTTGACCCACAGGGACGCCTCTACCACTGTGAGGGAGCCGAGTTCGGACCAGGCGGTGGTCGGAGGGTCACCCGAACCAATCTGAAAACCAATGCCTACGAGGTTCTCACCCATTCGTATCAAGGGAAGCGATATAATTCGCCCAACGATATCTGTGTCGATGGGAGGGGACGCGCTTACTTTACCGATCCGTGTTACTGGGAACCGTCCCGCGCCTTGATGGAGCAAGACGCCGAAGCGGTCTATCGCATTGACCTCGACGGCTCGGTGACCCGAATCCTCCAACAACCGCAGATCGAACGCCCCAACGGAATCGCTGTGACTCAAGACGCCACCAAGCTTTACGTCGTCGATTCCCGTTCAGTTCCCGGAGGGAACCGAAAGATCTGGCAATTCGATCTCGACTCAAATGGCAATCCAACCAACCAGAAATCGATCTGGGACTTCGCACCCGGGCGCGGGGCCGACGGCATCCGCCTGGCAGACAATGGAGATCTCTACATCGCTGCCGGGATCAACAACCCACGAGGCCCCCACGAAACCGCTGACGTGCCCGCCGGTGTGTATATTCTCTCGCCAGTTGGAGAGATGAAGGGCCGTATTCCCATCCCGGAAGACGTCCTCACCAATCTCGCCTTCGGCGGCTCCGATGGACGAACCCTGTACATCACTGCCGGGAAGAATCTCTATCAAACTCGAACCCCCGTGGCAGGCCATGTCGCTTATCCGGTTTGGCAATCCTGAAGCATAGCCTCTTAGGACATCCTCCCGGGAAGCGTTTCAACTCCCACGGACATGGCTCTCTCTGGGCCCGGCGTTCATCGTTTCCCGGCCAAGAATCCCTTCTTCATTCGTTTGATCGAGCCTCAAAATGCAACCCGTTGCCGTGTGAGCAGAGTCCCTGGAGAAATCTCGGTCCCACGACAGCAAGCCACTGTGATCCACCGACCCGCCCGAAGCGGCTCTAGGAGGGGTGATTCGGGTAGTGAGCTCGTCAATTGCCAGGGCCAATGAAAGGGCTGTATGGTCAAAAGCCGCATTTCCGGTGCCCACACGGTCAACCGAGATTCTCCTTTACCAACCAAAGACGTTCGGCACAGGATGCATCCATGATCAACGGCGGCATCAAGGTCAGCAACTCCTTCGTGTTACAAATAGGAATCATTCTCGCGACCGTCATCCTCCAGTGTTCCATTCCTCTCTACGCCAAGGGCCTCCACGTTGATGAGGTCTACGATCCCGCCAGAATCCTGAGGGTCGAAATCACGCTCCCTCCGAGTGACTGGGATCAAATCCGGCGCCAGGTGCGCACGATGCCACAAGCACTGGGGGAAGCTCGCAAAACAGGGGAAGCGACCAGCCCCTTTTCTTGGGTGGATGCTCATGTAGAAATCAACGGGATCGCGTTTGAAGACGCCTCCATTCGAAAGAAGGGGTTTATTGGTTCCTTGGACTCTGATCGCCCATCTCTCAAAGTGAGGCTTCCCAAAAGCGGTGCCGCTCCTGAGAACGGGATCGTACATCAACTCACCCTCAACAACAACAAGCAGGACCGGGCTTTGGTCAGCCAGACCATGGCCTATTCGCTCTTCAACCAGGCAGGTTTGGTGGCACCGCGAACAAGTTATGCCACCGTCTCCGTCAATGGTAAGGCACTGGGGGTCTACACCAACGTGGAGCCTGCCCGGCAACCCCTTGTCCAACGAGGTTTCGGAACCGACAAAGGGACCTTGTACGAAGGAACAATCGTTGACTTTTATCAGGGTTGGAAAACGGGATTCGAGCGCAAATTTGGACCGGATGAAGCCGGGCGAGAGAAGATCGGACAATTGATAGACGCCCTCGACTCCGACGACAACACGCTGGTTGCGGCGGTGGGCGAGGTCGTCGATCTTGATCACTTCCTACGATTCTGGGCCCTGGAAAGCCTGATCGGCTTCTGGGATGGCTACTCCGGAAACCAGAATAACTACTTCTGCTATCACAACCCTAAAACCGATCGGTTGTATTTTCTTCCATGGGGTGCCGACTCCGTTTTCACAAGCCGTGGCATGATGGATCGGGGGGGACCCCGATCGGTGAAAGCCAGAGGCAGACTCGCCGGGAAACTGTATCAGGTTCCCGAAATCCGCGCCCGCTACCGAACCATCATGCTTGATCTTCTGGAAACTCATTGGAACGAAGAGCAGCTCGCGAAGGAAAGTGAGCGAGTCGAAGCGTTGGTGAGCAACCAACTTCACCCCAAACAAGAAGAAGGGTTTCAGCGAAGCATCGATCGAACGCGTGATTTTTTCTCGTCCCGCCGCGAGGAACTGATGGCCGAACTCGAGCATGGGGCGCCGGAAGTTGAGAACGGATCTTCTGAACCGATGTATTTCACCACCACCGGCCGTATCGAAGGCGAGATCAGCGGGACCTGGCACACCGACGGACCCGATGACGCCAGCTCCGTGGGAACCGCCGAAGTGAAGGTCTTTCTCGAGGGCGAGGAAGTTGAATTCGAAAAACTGGGCGCCCACGCGATCCAGGGACGGTTTGGGTTTCGAGGCCCGGGACAGCCTAACCTCAACATCGTTGGTAAACGAACCTCAGACGGAGAAACCGTCACCCTGATGATCATGGTCGACGAGGATTCCTTTCGGCCGGCCGATGCCCCGGTGAATATGGGGGGCATGATGCGGGAAGGACAGGGCTTCGGGTTCGGACCGGGCAGCATGAAGCCGATCGACGGCAAGATTCAGTTTTCGGCAGCCGCCCGAGAAGAGGGGGCCCCCTTCAAAGCCAAGCTCTCTGGACAGATTATGAAGATGGTGGGTGATTTCTTTGGTCGCCGAGGAAAATCCCAACCACGCAACCGCCGCTAGCCAAGCAAGTTTGCCTCAGCGGAGCGTCCGACGCTCTGGTGCGCGGGACGACGGTTTCCTCTCGACAAGCGCGAACTCCGATCCACCCCACTGAACGGTGAGCCTGATAAAGTGCTCAGGTAGGTCATGAACCGAGTAGACCGTCCTCGCGGTCACCTCAACCATATTGTCACGGTCCGGCTCAACCGTCACTTGAACCCCCCCCGGTCCGACACCTTGCTCCGACCACTCCTTCATGTCACGAGAGGCCTCCAATCGATAGCTGAGATCGGCGGTCCCGGCACGCCAGTGAAAGCGGAGGCCATGCTGGCGCTCATGATTCTCCTTCCTTTGAGTGAGAAAACTCGTCAGGAGACCTCCCCTTCGATTGGGAAGAAAAGGAGCGAGATCAAACGCATATTCCAACGCATTCACCAACCCATCCTCATCCGGATCCATCACCGGATCCGTCCGGGAAGAAGGACTCTCTCGATGGAAAACCCTCTGGCTCCATTCTCCATACCGAACACATCGCCGATCCAGGGCCACATCCCATGGTTGACTGCCCTTGACCAGGATTTCCTGCGGCCCGCTCCCGTCAAAATCTCCCCGACTCACCGCATGCCCCCCTTTTCCTGCACCCGCATTGGTTCCCGTATCGGCCCAGTAAACCTTCCGAGCCGGAATATCCAACTCCAAGCCGTGCGGGGTATCGAGCCCGGAGTAAAGGAGCTGAACTCGCGGATGGTCAACCCGGATGACCTCATCGGCCAACTCCGAAAGAGGACAGCGATAGACTCGACCTTCATTCCGATCCACCCAGTAAAGCATTCCGCCCACGGGATCCACTTTCACCCCCCTCACCTCATTGTTCCCATTCAGGAGCTTCGTGCGATGGGACCCGTCGCGTCGTGATCGGTAGATCGCACCGCCTCCATATTCACCCCAATAAAGCCATCCATTGTCCCCATCCCAATCCATGAAATAAGGTCCGGACGCGGCAGCCTCTTCGATCAAGATTTCCTTCGCCGCCCCATCCGGGAAGATGGCTCCGATATGCCGACGATTTCGGTCGCACCAGAGGAGTTCACGTCGCTTCCCCGACCAAAACAAATCGGCGGGAAAGGAAGACCGCCCTTCGATCCGGTGAAGCACTTCGGCCTTCGTCCCATCAAACTTTGCCCTCAAGATTCGGTCTACCCCATTGTCTGCCCAGAAGATCTCCTCTCCAACGGAGTCAATGGCAATCCCACGGACGTTGGTCCCGGCGGAGGAGACTTGGCCTGAAAGGTGAATGACTTCCGCCACCCCGCCGTGGAATCCCGATCTCTTGAGCTCCCCGGAGCCTCTGTCTGAAAAGTAAATGCCCCCTGCCTCCAATGGGCCCGCCACTAAAACGATGAAGCCGCTCCCGAGCGTCAGGGCGGTCTTCATCCAAATCACAAATCGTTTTCTTCTCACAACCCCTTGCTCTAATCGAATCCACATCCGCTCTCAACGAACGGGCCAATGGCCCGAAACCTTGTCCAGTCTTTCCTTTACAACTCAACAAACCGAGCTGAGACGGCTCCGATTTGATCCAGCCGCGCTTCGATCCGATCACCTGATTCCACACGAATCAGCTCAACCGGAGACCCGGGGATCACCATGTCACCCGTCTTCAACGGAACCCCCTCGCGAAGCCGCCGGTTTGCAAGCCAACGGAGGGAAGTCAATGGCCCTCCCATGATCTCTTCGCCCAGTCCGCTTGCTTCGCACACATCATTCCGTCTCAGGGAAACCTCGAGCCGATTCCATCCCAAGCCAGGTTTGGGTCGTTGTCTTGGACCGACGACCAATCCGGCATGGATCCCGTTCGAGGCGATCAATTCCTGGATGGTCGGAGGCGCGAACCAAAAGTGATAGTGATGGAGTTCGATCCCGGGTGCCACAAAATCAACGGCGCCACGTAACTCATCCTCATCCTCAATTTCCTCAACCAAATCACGCCCCAGTCCCATCACGAACTCCGGTTCGACGGCGGGTTGATGATAATCCCCCCAATTGAGAGACCCTCCGGAATCATGAATTTCCGATGCGAAGAGCCGGGCGTAGATCGGTTCCGACAAACCAAACTGTTCGCGAATGGCCCGGCTCGTACAACCTACCTTGTAGCCGGTGACCGCCTCACCCCCTGCCACCCGCTTGGCGGCGATCAACTCTTGAACAAGGTAGGCATCCTCGATCGAGATTCGATCCATATTCAGCGGGGTCGCCAGAGGATCTCGAGCAACATGATCACTCCCGAAAAAACCAACGTAGGCATTCAAATCCATCTCCGCCCTCATGGTCTAGCGCGCCGGACGGGTATTGTTGGCCTGGTTGCGACTCTGCCGTTCCAAAGCCATCATCTCCGTTTCATCACCTCCATCACCTTGACGCCGCATCCACCCCTCCAATCTGGACCAGAGCGACGCCATGTCAGATGCATAGCGTGGCTGACTGGCAAGATTGTTCCGTTCCAGCGGGTCTGTGGCGAGGTCATACAGCTCGAATTCCGGACGATGGCGATAGGCGTGGACCAGTCGGGCCGCCACGGCATCCCCCGCATTTGCCTTTTCTTCCATGGAAATAAAGTAGGGCTTGGTCATTGCGGCATTCGAGAACGTCGTTTGGTGATGGAGGTTCCAGATGAGTTTGAAACGGTCACCACGAATGGATCGAATGGCAAACTTCGGCGACCCGTTGTTGATCCCACGAGTCGTCATGATGCCGAAAACATAGTCCTTATGCCGACTCGATTCCCCCTTCAAGACCGGCACAAAACTTCGTCCGTCGAGCCCGTCAACGGGACCGCCGCCGGCCAATTCAACCAAGGTCGGTACCACATCGACATACTCGACCATGGCGGCGCTCAGACTCCCTGCGGTCACACGCCCCGGCCACCGGACCAGCATCGCCGACTGCAGACCACTGTCGTAACAGGTCCATTTGGCAAAAGGAAACGCATTACCCTGTTCCGAGACCACCATCACCAAGGTATTGTCGCGCAAGCCATGCCGCTCCAGAAGCGCCAAAATCTCGCCCACCTGAGTATCAAAATAGGTGATCTCTGCCAGGTATCGGGTGAAGTGCTCACGGACGACAGGCGTATCGACAATGTAGGGCGGAAGTTTGATGCTCGCGGCCTGGTATTGCGAGGGATCCCCCTTCGTCCACGGAAGATGGGGCTCATTGGAACAGGCAAAGAGAGAGAACGGTTGACCCGACGCGGCCGATTCCCGGAACAACCGGTCTACGGCTTTCATATTTGGATTTTTTCCGCCACCGAGGGATTCGAAAGGAAACACCTCCGGAGGACTAAAATGCCTCTTTCCGGTATGGGCCACGCGATAGCCTAATGGTTTCAGGTAATGAACCACGCTCTTGACATCCGGATACGCCATGGCGTGGTTCGGATACGCGCCACTCTTCACCGGATAAAGGCCGGTATAGAGATTGTGCCGAGTCGGAGAGCACATTGGGGCGGCTTGAAAACAGCGTTCGAACCGCATGCCTTCCAAGGCCAGTCGATCGAGATTCGGCGTGTGGGCCTGCCCTCCATAACAACCGATATCACGGTAGGTGCAGTCGTCGGAAATAATGAAGAGCAAATTGGGTTGTTCCGCAGCCACTCCCCACTGAAGGACGACCAAAAGATGGAGTCGGATCAAACGAAGCCACATTCCCGAACATGAACACTGATCCCGAGGTCCGTTCAAGACAAAAGGAACGCCCCGCCCCGGATCAGTCGCTCCCGGGGCCTGGGAGAATGGAATGGAGATTCGAACCAAAATCGGATCAAACGCCCAAGCATCCATTCCCCTGATCACCCCTCAACGGCCCAGCACGACCGTTGAATTGGAAACGGCCCGTTCATACTTGCGCCCGACCTGCAAAGACCGGTCAGCTCACAAGTTCGGAAATCACCCGACCTCCAAATTGGCTGAGTTGTTTGAAGCGACCCGAATGGAAGTAGGTCAGTTTATGATCATCCAACCCAAGAAGGTGCAGCATGGTGACGTGGAAATCTCGAATCGGATGAACCACGTCCGCCGCCTCCGCTCCCAGCTCATCGGTCGCCCCGACAATGCTCCCGGCTTTCCCCCCCCCCCCGCAAGCAGCATCGTCATGGCATCCGCGTTATGGCCGCGGCCTAACGAGTAGACGCCACCCCGCTTGTTGTTATCAGGGGTTCGACCGAACTCGCCGGTCCAAATGACAAGGGTCTCCTCAAGCATTCCACGAGCCTTCAAATCCTTGATCAGGGCGGCCATGGGTTGATCAACACTTGCAATCCGACTGCGGTGTCCACGCTCGAGATAATCGTGACTATCCCAACCTCCGGAGAAGATTTGAACAAATCGCACCCCCTGCTCGACCAATCGCCGAGCGAGGAGGCACTGCTTCCCGAAGGCCGCCGTTTCGGTTCGATTGAGCCCATACATTTCCCGGATGGACTCAGATTCTTGGTCAACCCGGATGACCTCCGGCACCTCGGCCTGCATTCGGTACGCCAATTCGTAGCTCGCCATCCGCGCCGACAGTTCCTGGTGCTCGGGGTGTCGATGTTGGTGCCCTTGATTGAGGAACGCCAGCTCATCAAGGGCACGACGTTGGTGGAATCGGTTCTTAAACTGAGGAGATCGAAGGTCCAGAATCGGTGACCCAGTGGGGCGCAATCGGGTTCCCTGATACTGGGCAGGGAGAAACCCATTGCTCCAGTTCAATGGACCGCCTTGGGGAAGAGCCAGCTCCGTCATCACCACGTAGCCGGGCATGTTTTGATTGACCGTGCCCAACCCGTAGGTCGCCCACGCGCCCAGCCCTGGGTCCCCCCCCAAGCGACTCCCCGTATTCATATGGAACAATGCCTCCGGATGGTTCAACGACTCCGCCTGACAGCCCCGGTAATTGCAGAGCTCATCGGCCACATCGGGATCCGCCAGGTATTTCCACTGGTCGCACATTTCGATTCCCGATTGTCCCACTCGACGGAATGGAAAGGGAGAACCGACAAAGAATTTTGACCCTCTTTCCAAGCCTGCACTAAGCTTTGATTCCGTTTTGTGCAAACGGGTCAACGTTGGCTTGGGATCAAAGGTATCCATGTGCCCGGGGCCCCCTTCCATAAACAACATGATTACGGCCTTCGCACGCCCGGTCAGGGGAGGGACTTTGGGGGCCAGCGCATCGGCGTCCTCACCCCGCAGGATTGAGTTGAAGGCCACCGCCCCCAGCGAGGAACCGAGACCATAAAGAAACTCGCGTCGATTGAGATGGGCTGCATTCATCAGGTGATGGCGTGTTGGCTGGCTACCGTGGGTTCAATCTTCCCCAAGGCCTCAGTATACGAAAGCAAATTCGTTGCTATTCAGCAACAGCAGGCAGAGGTCTGCCAAGGCCCGCGTGCCGGCACTGACATCACCGGGTTTGGGGTCACTCTGATACGATTGATAAACAGGAAGAATCTCTTCGTATTCAAAGGGCTTCCCCGAAAACTCCTCGACCAGGGATCGGGTGATCGCCGTTGGGAAGGCGATTGGCCGAGGCGGATTCTCCCTGTGGTAGCCCTCCATCTCCCGGACGTAGTTCCTCAGGCGCGTGGCCTCTGATTCCGTGGGCTCACGACCCAGCGCAAGCTGAAAAGCGCGGCGAACCTGGTTCGGCAACTGATTCATTTCTGATTCCAGTCGAAGGGCAAACGCGATGGATCGATCGATCATGAGATCACTGTTCATCAAGGTGAACGCCTGCGGCGAAACCGAAGACTCATGGCGGGCTTCACACGATTCATTGGGATTGGGCTGGTTGAATACCTCCATGAAAGGATCGGCCTGGCCTCGCACCCGATAGACATAGATGCTTCGGCGATTCCGCTCAGCCGGCGTTCGCGAAGGCTGGTAAGCCGGGGCGATCGAGAACTGAATCATCCGAGGCTGCAGAGCCACTTCGAGATTCATTTCTGGTTTGACCGGCACTCCCCCCACTTCACGGTTCAACTCGCTGGTGACTGAGAGCATCGAATCCCGAAGTTCCTCGGCGGTTAATCGACGGGTTGGAAACCATGACAGAAGGGAATTGGATGGATCTTTCATCGCGAGCCCTTTTCGGTCATCATGTTGTCCCGAACGCATATAGGTCCCTGAGGTCATGATCAGTCGATGCAATCGCTTGACCCGCCAACCGTGGGCCACAAAGTCGTTCGCCAACCAATCCAGCAACTTGGGATGACTCGGCTTGGCTCCTTTGGCTCCGAACTGGTTGGGGTTCGCGGCGAGCCCCTTGCCGAAGTGGTATCCCCAAACCCGATTGACAAAGGACCGTGCCGTCAGCGGATTCTCGGGACGGGCAATCCACCGCGCCAATCCCAGACGGCGTCCCTCAAGGGCCCCATCCAAGACATAGGGGTCAGCCTCGTGCTTGCCGGTGAAACGCGCCGGCACGGCGGTGGCGCTGAGAACCCCCGGTTGAACTTTTTCCCCCGGTGCCCCCAAAGCCCCTCCCATCAGGATATGCGAATCGGGTCGCCAAGCCCCGTCCCTCTTGCCGGGCATTCGCAGTTTTCTCGCATTCAGGAACTTCGGATCCCTTCCGTTGTAAACGCTTTGCACCATGGGTTGAAAACGCTCCAATCGCCGGTTCCAAATCCATTCATCCTGTTCCCTTACCTTCAACCGCCCCTTGTCGACATCATCAAGCCCCACATGTCGCGGAGGTTTCTCGTCGTCGGGAAGGCTCTTACGCTCCGCGTGAGAAACGTATTCTCGCCCATTCTCCGCATACCACCTGCGGGCAGCCGTTTCCCGCTTGCGATAGAGAGCCTCTTTCTTGTCAGTGGCGAATTGTCTCAGTTTCTCCACGAACGCCCGTCCTTCGGAAAAACGATTCAGATTCTCACGCGGCAGGAAAGGAGCCCGTCGCTCCGCCATTTGCGTCCCCGCGAAGGCGGCGTAGAATCGGTAATAGTCTCGAGTGGGCAGTGGATCGAACTTGTGGTCATGACACTTTAGACAACGCATCGTGGTGGACAAAAAGGTCTGCCCCACTGCGTTGACCACATCATCAATGAAGATCTGCCTCGCCTCCGGGGCTTTGACCATAGCGGGATCCCAGGGCCCCATTCGCAGGAAGCCGGTCGCCACCAGCAATTCGGGATCTTTCTCGGATTCCGATTGCAACTCGTACAACTCGTCGCCGGCAATTTGTTCGACGACGAACTGGTCATAGGGTTTGTCGTCGTTGAAGGCCCGGATCACATAATCACGGTAGCGCCACGCGTTGGAGCGTTCGTAGTCGTTCGAGTATCCTCCGGTATCGGCGTAACGAACCACATCCAGCCAATGTTGCCCCCACCGTTCCCCGTAGTGGGGGCTCGCCAGCAACCGATCGATCAACTCATTCCATGCCACGCTTGGTTCCCTCATCCAGTGGTCGATAAAGGTCCGGATTTCCCCGGGAGAAGGAGGAAGCCCCAGAAGATCCAGGCTCGCTCGACGGATGAGCACCGCCGGCTCAGCCTGAGGCGCTGGATCAAGCCCAGCTGCTTCCAGACGTGCCATCATGAAGCGATCGATAGGATGCCCTGCGTCGGTTTGCACGGCTGGAGGCACTGCGGCTAGACGGGGTCGAAAGGCCCACACATCGCCCTCCTGATACCGACGATAGGTCCACTCATCAGACAACCCTCCCGAAGTCGGAACGATCACACCCGCCTCCGTTTTCAATTGGCGGCGTTCCGCGTCCCGGATGGATTGTTGCCGAACTTCCGATGGCCAGGGGGCTCCCTGGTCAACCCATTGCCGAACCCATTCAATCTGTTCAGGGGTCAATCGATCATTCGCTTTGGGAGGCATCTCAAGATCAGGATCCTCCCAACGAATCGCCTTCAACAGCACACTCCTGGCCGAGGCACCAGGGACGAGGACATCCGAATGCCCATCACCTCCCCGCAAGAACGATGCTTTCGAAGTGACGTCCAAACCACCTTTGATCTCGTCCGCCCACCCCCCGTGGCAAGCGAAACACTTGCCACTCAAGATCGGTTTCACCTTGAGGGTGAATAATCTGTCCCCTTCCGGCGTGACCTCCGTTTCCCCCCGTCCCAAAACCAGGCCGCCCAGCAAGAGCATCCAACCGCTCCACGACAGGGAGACCCTCAATCTTGTCTTCGTCCTCATCGTCGTCCGGCTCAATCATGTCGCCCTCTCATGCATTGACCGCACACTGCTTTTCTCCCATGACAACGGCTTCCACAGCGGTGGACATGCTCCCGAAGAGCAACTCGACAATCTAAAAGGGGGAGAGGAGATTTGACAACCTTTCCCTCCCCCAGTAGGTCATTTCCATGCCATCCACCATTGGTACTCCATTTTCGTCTAGCGCGACCAAGGTTCTTCTTTGCGGTTCCGGAGAACTGGGAAAGGAAGTCGCCATCGAACTGCAACGTCTCGGGGTCGAGGTGATCGCCGTTGATCGTTATCGCCAAGCACCGGCGATGCAAGTGGCGGACCGGGCCCACGTCGTTTCGATGCTCGACGGCCCCAAACTTCGCTCCATCATTGAATCGGAACAGCCCCATCTCGTTGTCCCCGAGGTCGAGGCGATCGCGACCGAGACCCTCGCCGAGATTGAGCAGGCGGGGCAAATCACCATTATTCCCACCGCTCGGGCAACTCAATTGACCATGAACCGCGAAGGGATCCGACGTTTGGCGGCGGAGGAACTGGGGCTCAAGACTTCGCCCTACCAGTTCGCCGAGACGGAAGACGAGTATCGAAGAGCGATTCAATCGATCGGCCTCCCCTGCGTGGTCAAACCCATCATGTCGTCTTCAGGAAAAGGCCAAAGCACTGTCCGAACCGACGAGGAAATCGAGGCCGCCTGGAATCACGCCCAAGAAGGCGGTCGAGCCGGGGCGGGAAAGGTCATTGTCGAAGGGTTTGTCGAGTTTGACTACGAGATTACTCTACTCACCATCCGCCATGCAGGGGGCACCAGCTTCTGCGAACCGATCGGTCACATCCAGGTGGACGGCGACTACCGGGAATCATGGCAACCGCAACCCATGTCGGAGGCGGCCAAGGCAAACGCCCAAGACAATGCAAAACGAATCACAGAGGCCCTTGGAGGACGGGGGATCTTCGGCGTGGAACTCTTCATCCGGGGCGATGAGGTCCTCTTTTCCGAGGTCTCACCCAGACCCCACGATACGGGCATGGTCACGATGATTTCTCAGGATCTTTCCCAATTTGCCCTCCATGCCCGGGCCATCCTGGGGCTCCCGATTCCCAATATCCATCACCACGGACCCAGCGCCTCAGCCGTCATCCTGGTGGAAGGCGAGAGCCGCCAGGTTTCATTCGGCAATCTGACCGAAGCACTGAAGGAACCCGATACGCAACTCCGACTGTTCGGAAAGCCCGAGGTCAACGGAAAACGCCGCATGGGCGTCGCCATCGCACGTGACCATTCCATCGAAACCGCCCGCGAAAAGGCACGCCGCGCCTCGGAAAGCGTCCGGGTCCAACTTTGAAGACAACAAATGCCACCCCGCCCTCTCACGACCCTCTGACCCCATCAGCGCCGCGGACGATGGTAGGGTGATTCCGTTGGAATCTTCCGACCGGGAGCGGGGTCGACGGGAAGCGCTTGCGCGAGCCGACGCTGGATATCTGCCAAGGCTGGATCGTCGATCCGGTTTTCGAATTCATGAGGGTCGGTCTGGAGATCATACAATTCCCCAAACCCGCTTCCGTAGCGAATCAGCCGATACCGGGAATCGGCCACGGCATGAGACGATCGAATGTCACTCCCGAATTGGAACGAGGTCAATGCAAGTCGTTCCCGCGATTGATCCGGGTCCTTCAATTGAGGCACCAGCGACAGGCCATCACATTGGTCTGGAATGGGAAGCCCCGCCAATTCGCATAGCGTCGGATAGAGGTCTGTCAAGGTCGTCGGCTGCCGAGTCCTCATGCCATCCCGACTGATCCCTGGGGCATGAATGAACAGAGGCACCCGGGTGGTCTGGTCCCAAAGCGCGAATTTCTCCCAATTCTCTTTTTCTCCGATGTGAAACCCGTGGTCGCTCCACAAGACGACCACCGTCTCAGATCGTTTTGGCGACGCCTCCAGGGCATCAAGCAAACGCCCCAATTGATGGTCGACGTAACTGATACTGGCAAGATAGCCCTGCATGAGCAGCTTCCACTGATCATTATCCGTGACCCATCGATGCCAAGCACGACGCCCATGATCATGAGCGTCACCCAAATCGTCCTTCCGGACGACCGGTAGCTGGACGGAGTCCAAAGGATAGAATTCGAACCACCGGGCTGACACTTCCCAAGGGATATGGGGACGAAACAAACCCACCGCCAAAAACTGGGGTTTGCTTCGCTTTCGCATGAGCTGCTCAATCGCCCAATCAACCACCCGATGGTCCCCGTATGACGCTTCAGGCTGAGGCAGAACGGCAGCTCCAAAATAATAGTTTCTCAGGGGGCGCCTGCCCACAAATCCGTCGTTTTGGTCCTTTGAAAACATCGGACGTGGCCAATCCGATGAAATTGGATCCAACGGATCCCCTCGATAGGCATCCCACGCATCCGGATCATTCTGCGAGTCTCCGGGTGTCCATTGCAGCGTGTGAAAAATCTTCCCTCCCCCGGCCGCATGGTAACCGTGATTTCGAAAATGCTGTGATAGGACCACCGCTTCCTCGAGAAGGGGAGACTCATGCCTCCAGCGTGGACCATGGGCTCCGAACAAGTTTCGGTAGATGCCCGAGCGAGAGGGATGGACCCCCGTCATCACCGCGACCCTCGAGGGATGACAAGCGGGGGCCGCGCAATGGGCATTGGCAAAGGTTACGGATTGAGCGGCCAAACGATCAAAATTCGGCGTGCGGATGCCCGGGTGCCGATCCAAAGGGGAGATATAGTCATTGAGGTCGTCAATGGCGATGAATAGGACGTCAGGTCTCCCCCCCTCTGCATGGACAAGTAATTGCGCCACCCACAGCATTCCCAACCCCAGTAGGGTGGGCCGGAGCAGCCGACTCAACCACCATTTCACTGCTCGCCAACAATTCAAAACGAGGGAACCTCCCATTCCGGAATACCCCGTTCCTTAAGCTGCCTTTCATAGCGATTCCACTGGGGGCGGGTCGCCGCGTAAGGGCGGTCCTCGTTGACCATCAGGGGAACCGTCTCGGCCCACCACTCGTCATAAGCTTCGCGCAGTCTGAAGACCACCTCCGGATGCTCACCAGCAACATTCCGGGACTCGAACGGATCCACTGAAATGTCATACAATTCCTGATTGTTCACGAACCGCCAGCGTTTGGTCCTGACGGCACAGTTCCGAAACTTTGACTCGTTCGGGTCCGCCCCTTTCGCCCAGCGACCCTGGTGGACAAAGAGATTTCGATCCGGCCAGTCGCGACCGGCATCCTCCAACAAGGGCACCAGGTTTCGCCCCTCAATGGTCTGGATTCCGGCGGGGATTCTGGCTCCAGCGAGATCACAAAAGGTTTTAAAGAGATCAATGTGAGCGGTGAGCGCAGAGATCTCCTTTCCTTCCCCCAACACACCCTTCCAACGCCAAAACGCAGGCACATGGGTTCCCCCCTCGTAAACCGATCCCTTGCCCGTCTTGAAACCGGCCCGAAACAAATCTACCCGATCCCCATTTCGTCGACCGCCGCGACCTGCTTGTCCGTTGTCCGTCATGAATATCACCAACGTCTCATCCCACTTGTCCCACTCGTCTAACCGGTTCATCAGGATCCCGAAGTTGTCATCGATATTCTCAATCATCCCATATCGGCCGGCGGTGTTTTCATCCCACCCCGCTTCAAGAAAACGGCGGGTGTACTTCTCGGGGGCGATCATCGGTCCGTGAGGTGCGTTGGGAGCGATGTATGCAAAAAAAGGTGCCCCGGAGTCATACTGCTCCCGCATCCAACCCAAGGCCGCTTGAAAAAAGACATCGGTGCAAAATCCCTGGGTGCGCACAATCGTGTCATTGTGGAGAATGGCATTGTCAAAGTATCGACCTTCCTTTTCCCGATTCGGGGGAAAATCCGCACAGCTTCCTTCAAAGGCCTGGCCAATCCCGCCCGCACCATGGATGAAGACTTCCGAGAATCCTCGATGGTAAGGCTGGTAGGCATCAGGATCCCCCAGATGCCATTTCCCAAAGATCCCTGTCTCATAGCCCGACGTTCGGAGCAGCTCAACAAAAGTCGTGGTTGACAACGCCATCAACTCTCGCTCCCGAATGGTATGGGTCACGCCGTTCTTGAATTCATGCCGTCCACTCATCATCGCCGACCGAGTCGGCGCGCAGGTGGGACTGACATGAAAATCGAGAAACCGCGTCGACCGATCGTGAAACCGGTCCAGATGGGGGGTCCGAAGCAACGGATTTCCCATACACGAGAGATCACCCATCCCCTGATCATCCGTCATCACCAACACGATGTTGGGACGACGCCCGGATAACCCGCCGTCAGCCGACCACGCAGTGGCAGCCCACAACAAAGAGAGACCAAGAGCAGACAGAGGCAATTTCATATCGTTTTACCGGCGAGTCGCATTCCGGATCTTTGCTGAGGATCGTTCCTGCAACCAGGCGACATCCGGATTGTTGGGTGAGGGAGCCCCCCAAGGAATATTCCTGCCCTTCTTGAGGACGGGCTTGGTCCGAGGATCCCTCCACTGATGGATCTCTGAGTGGCCATCGGCAAAGGCGATCCCCCCGGATCCGTTGTGATACGAAGCCGGATAGTCCCCGATCACATAGGCTTTCGAATTGATGGGGTCGTAGCCTCGCATGTCGACATAAAAAAAACCATCGTTGATGACATCTTCGCGCTCATCGAGAAAGACCCATGTTCGAGAGGGTCCGGGACGGATCAGGCTCGACGATTTCCGATATTCAAGATAGCCCCCGGTCTTGGCTCCAGGGTTCTCGCGACCCAGATACCCGTTCATCGAAACGCTGCGAGTTCGCCGATGAACGCCCCCCCCAATGGTGACAACCGACTTATCACCCGGGCAACGAAACACCTTGGCACTTCCACCGACGTAGGTTCCCAACTGAGCATGGGTCAACATGAAAACGTTCGTGTTGTCTCTCGACCCCGAAAAATCCAGCCAGCCGACCACCCACGACCGATTGGTCTCCGTGATCGGAACCCGACCTCCCAGATTGCCGGGGAGCCATCCCTCGTGATCGTCGGGAAACATCATCCAAGCCAATCCCAATTGCTTGGTATTGTTCATGCACATGATTGACTGGGCTTTCTGTTTCGCTTTGCCAAGAGCCGGCAGCAGCATACTGGCCAGAATCGAGATGATCGCGATCACCACCAACAACTCAATCAGGGTAAACGCTCGCCTCGAAATCTCAATGAACACTCGGGAGTTCACAATCTTTGGTTTCATAGCAGGCATCAGTTGAAAGGAATCACTCCGGGTATTGCGCCACTCTAGCGAGCCATCCGAGGAACGCCAACAGGAAAAGATTCGGTTCAAAGCTGCGAGCGAAATCAGTGACGTGCCAACAGTATTCCCGAGGCATGGTCCTTCAATTTGGAGACAATCAAGACAAGCGCCTTCCTGCAACGGACCGAGGGTTGGCTCACCTCGATCTGGCATCAAGGCCGGGAAATCACCTCATTGAAGAGCGAGAGAGCTTAGGCCCGCGAGGCGTTGGAAAAACAGCATAAACTCGATCGCGATCGATCCGTCCGAGACGAATGTTCGAATCGACAATAAGCCTAGCGACCCCTCATCCCATTAAAAAGTCTCATCTCCTTTCAAACCCAGAGGATCCATCGACATCGTTGCCAAAACACCCGTCGTTATGCCACCATCCCCTAACCCCAACGGCACCGAATCATTTTCTCTCGCCATGCAAGATTTCTATCCGCTCCTCGTCCTCGTGATCGGGATGACCACCATCATCGGGATGATCACCATTCTGCGAATGAACGCCTTTGTGTCACTAATCACGGCCGCCATCCTGGTCAGTTTCTTGGGACCTGGAGCGCTGGCAGAAAAAGTGAACCGGGTCGCCACTGCGTTTGGCAACGCTGCCGGAAACATTGGGATTGTGATTGCCCTCGCAGTGATCATTGGACGCTGCATGATGGAGAGTGGAGCAGCGGATCGCATCGTGCGCGCCTTTCTTACTTTCCTTGGCCAAAAACGGGTCTCGATCGCGCTCATGTCGAGCGGCTTCGTTCTGTCGATTCCCGTTTTTTTCGACACAGTCTTCTACCTTCTTGTCCCCCTTGCTCGCTCCGCCTACAAGCGGACCCAGACCCACTACATCAGATACATCATCGCCATCGCCGCAGGAGGAGCGGTCACCCATTCACTCGTCCCCCCAACCCCCGGCCCCCTTCTCATGGCTCAGAACCTCAATCTCGAAATTGGGACACTGATCCTCGTCGGATTGGCCGTCGGCTTGCCGACCGCAATCGCTGGTTTGGTATACGCCCACTGGATTGACACGAGGGTGGTGCTCTCGAACCCTCCCAATGACATCATCAGCGGCAAAAAAGATCCACTCGACGACATTCCATTGCCGAACCTCACGGTTGCCCTCCTTCCCATTGTGCTTCCCGTCATCATGGTCTCCCTCAATACCATCATGGGAACCCTCGCCAAGGATGCGCTCCCAACCAGTGCGCTTCATCGTTGGGCCCCGCTGACTGCAGCGATTGGGAATGTCAACTTCGCGATGCTGGTCGCCGCCGCCGCCGCCATGATCACATTGGTGATCCACCGAAAAAAAACTCGAGAGGAACTCTCTCAACTCGTCGAACAGTCGTTGATGAGCGGTGGGATCATCATCCTCATCACCGCGGCTGGCGGCGCCTTCGGAGCCATGTTGAAAGCCGCTGGAATCGGGGAGGCGATCAACCATTTGGTCTCATCCGAGGGCAATTCTGCGCTGTCCGGAATGGCCCTGCTCTTCCTCGGTGCCGTGATCGCGACGATCATGAAGATTGCTCAGGGGTCGGGAACCGTGGCGATGATCACTGCCTCCGCCATGATGGCGGACATCTGGGGAGCGGTTCCCAATCCGGGAATCCATCCGGTCTACCTCGCGACTGCCATCGGGAGTGGTTCGATGATCGGCACCTGGATGAACGACAGCGGGTTTTGGATTGTCGCCAAGATGGGAGGATTCACCGAAGCGGAAACGTTCCAGACTTGGACGTCGATGATGCTTGTCTCTGGAGTTGTGGGATTCCTCTGCACCGTTGCCCTTGCTCTGGTCTTGCCGATGGCCTGAGCCGGTTAGACCGGTTCTCCCTGATCCTTTCTCAACAGCGTATGACGCCCCTGCTCTAATTCAACCACTTGGTCAAAGGCCTCAATGGCCTTTAACCGGTGGGTGACGAATAAAAGGGTCGGGTTCCATGGAAGACCGATCAACTCACGCAACACGGCTTGCTCGGTCTGCTGATCAAGAGCACTGGTTGACTCATCCAGCAAGATCACCTCAGGCCGCTCATAGACTGCCCGAGCAATCCCGATTCGCTGGCGTTGACCTCCAGAGAGCTTGCTTCCGTTTTCCCCCACCATTTGATCAAGTCCCCCGAGACCCGACCCGACAACCTCTCGGAGCTTGGCGGTTTCAATGGCCACTTCCAATCGCTCTGCATCAATATCCTCAAACTCTGTCCCCAACGCGATATTCTCCCGGATGCTGGCATCTAAAAGGCAGGTGCTTTGCGGCACATAACCGATATTTGCCTGCCATCCTCGAACATTCTCTTGCACATTACGCCCATCCACCAGCATTGCCCCCCCGGTCGGTTCCACCACCCCCAGCAGCAAGCGAAGGAGAGTTGACTTCCCGCAACCCGTCTCCCCGATAAACGCAAAATTCTGACCACGACGAATGACAAGCGAGAGATCAGCGAGCGTCTTCTCCTCCCTGCCGGGGTAGGAAAAGGAAACCTTCTCGAGCTCGATTTGATGGGCCAACTTCATCTTTTCCTGCGGCTGTTGCATGCGACGGCTATCCCCTCGAAGTCGATTGAGATGATCGTGGATGTGTTCCAGCGATGGGATACTAAACTGAACCTGTGCCAACGAGCTCGTGAACTGCGCGATGGATTGCCGCAACCGCACTGCGCCCACCCCAATCATCGCCACCTCGGGCAATACGACGGTCACGCTTCCCGCTGACGATGTCATAAGAATGACCAACGCCATGACTCCCACAAGACTCACGACTTCAAGTCCGACGGGTAATACGCGTGAAACGAACGCCATTCGATCCTGGGACCGAGAAAGCTCGAGCACCCCTTTAGAGAAGCGCCGCAGAAACCATTCGTACCGACCGGACAACTGGACTTCAATAAAATGAGCCAGAGCTTCGGTTGCCTCTTTCAAAACGACTTTGTTTTGAACCTTGGCGTTTTCCCCGTGGCGACGCAAGTAACGGGACAGGCCACCCAGAACGCTCCCGGCCGCAGCAGCGGTAAGCAAAAAGACAAGAATGACCTGGGTCGGAAGAGTCATGAACAATACCACAGCAACCAACACCGTCATCAACAGTCCGTAAAGCGCGGTCACGAGGGGCTGAACCACACCCACCACCAGATCCCTGAGATCCGCACTCAGATTCCTCAGCAACTCAGCCTTTGAGGTCGCGACATGAAAGTTCCAACTCCCCGCAAGGTAGGCCTGCAAAAGCTCCCGTGAGAGCCGCACCCGGATCGAACGCCCTGTCTTGAGAATGAACCAGTGCATGCACACAAAGTACGTTAACTTCCCACCACCAAGGATAACGAGTGCCAGCGTGGCAGTCTTCAAAAGACCAAACTGACTGATGGACGCAAGATCAGGCAGGATCCGATTGATGACGGGCACGCCGTTTATTTGTACCGGGTCTGCCAACAGCTTGACGGTGGCTGGAATGATTCCCACCAAAAGCAGGTCCAAGCCCGCCCCGACGATCGTCATTACCACAATAAGGCCACAACGCCACTGGTCGGAGCGATTGAGCACCGCACGCAATTGGAGCAGTGAATTCACAAACCCAAACTGCTTCAGGAAAGGTTTGATCATTGGCCTATTGTGATTCGGGTTGAAATCGGATCATCGGATTCATCCAAGCCCCGCTCAGGCACCTCACGCACCAGCGTCTCACCCAAGGGGGAACACCCAGTCCCATCGAATCAGTCTGGAAGCTTTTCAGACTGATCCTATCGCTCCTGAAGCTAACAATCAAGCCACCCTCCCGGGGTCCAGACGGCCTCTGACTATCGCCATTCACCTCAAGGCCACTGCTCCACTGAGTGCGCCCTCTGGTTGAGTTCTGGCATCGAAGGGAAGAGTGGAGCCTCAATCTTCCTTTCACTTTGAACGGCTTTCGAAGGGCTTCCAATCCTCTTGCTGCATACCACCGCGACCCAAGGGGTTCAGCCTCCATTCAAAAGCGTAAACATCTGCTCCAGATAGCGGTGATTGAATCGCATCGTCTCATACTCATCCGCTAAAGGCGCCAACCGCTTCATCCATTGATACCCCACAAGGGATCGATAATGCTTGGCGGTCCACGCCAATCCCGTTTGGTTCAGATATGACTGCCAAACGCCTTTGAGATGCTCCGGCAACCCACCAAAAAACTGTTGCTTCAACTGATGCATCAGTGGGGTCCGGGTTACCATCGCTTCGCTACTGACAAATAGAAAACTCAAGTCATACCCTGGCACTTCTGGAAAAAATCCCGTCCCCCAGTCGATCACACCCGTCAGCTCTCCGGAGTCGGGCGCAAACATAAAATTGGCAGGCTTCGCATCTCCATGAGACCAGATCGCGCCTGGGAAACCAGGCGAAAACTGTTCGAGAACACCATCGGCAATTCGATTCACACCATCTCGTTCTGACCCGTCACTTGCGAGGGATGAGACCGCCTCCCGAACCGGTTCAACAAGTTCCAACAGGCTATGAGGCAGTGGCTCTGAGTCTTGGTGAAGCGTCGCCAGGAAAATGGCCGCTTCCCGAACCGCCCTTTCAAGGGAATGGCCCTTTTGGTTTAGCCGGTCCCCGCTCACGCCCGGCAAACGGGAATAGACAAAAAAGTCTTGCTCCTCAAACTGTCCCCCCATGAGGAACTGAGCAAACAAGTGCTTTTTGCCCACCAACGGGTGATTCTCTTTCCAGACCTTGGCAATGATTTGGCTTTCGGTGAAAAGCTCTTTTTTTCCCCGCTGATGAAGAGGCAGTTTCAAAACAAACGGTTGGGGTCCGTGAGAATCGATCACCGTCACGATGCCCATCTCACCATTCACTCGGTATGACACCCTCGGTGAATTCGAGAGGCCATCTTCCCAAAGCTCCTTTCGGATATAGACCAGCAACCGATCCAAGAAAGCAGTTCGCGCCTGATCACTGGCGATCATCGCAAATGCATCGGGAAAATAAGCTGACAAGGTCCCTTTTACTGTTTGTCGAAACCGACGAAACGCAGTCCTCTCGCGACGAACAAAAGCTTCCTTGAGTTGAGCCTTGTCTTCGAAGGGAATCATTTGAACCGGGTGATGGTAACCTGGGCATGGCACTTGAAACTGGATATTCTGGAAACCGCTTTCGGCAAGCAGCATTCGATACTGATTGGGACCGTAAAGGTAGTTGCGATAGGAGCCTTTCCCTCGCACCCTGGAATAGAGATCCGCGAAGCTTCTTGGTAGCCAGGGAACAAAGCGTAAGCCCGTGTGTCCATCTGGATTCATCGCCCACGTCTTCCAAGCATAACGGTTTTCAATCCCGAGAAACAAACAACCTTCCGGCTTGAGCACACGCCGAATTTCTTTCAGAAAAGCTTTTTGAACAGTTCGCGGATTCCCCGGCAGTCCGCTCGGCACCCATTCCAAAACCCCGTTCACCACGACCAGATTGAAGGAATCCTCAGGAAACGGAAGAAACTGGCAATCTCCGGCACAGACCAATTGCAGATTGCGCAACCGATCCTGTTTCTTCCGAACACCCAGTAACTGCATTCGTTCAAGAGTCGAGTCGCAGGCAACCACATGCCCACAGAACTGAGCAAGGCTCCAGGCCAATGTTCCCCATCCGCATCCCAAGTCCAAGACGACCGAGCGCCGGTTGACAGGGAGGAGAAACTGCCATCCCGCGCGACCTCTGCCCATGATATACTCTCCTAACCGGACCGGTGCATCTTTGAAGCGAAGGTAAGACCGAACCGCCGTTTCCAAATCCTCCCGAGCCGCCGCCAAGAGAGAATGCATTTCATCCTGAGGAAACTCCCCGTAGTAGGTTCCCGGATCCTGGCGGAGCACGGGGATTCCATCAGCAACCTGAAAGACAGAATTGCATGAGGAACATTCCAATCCGTTGACCGATTTGGCGAAAGCTCCTAAACATCGGGGACAAACCGTATCGATTCCTCGTACCATTCCCTTGTCGCTTCCTCTCAGAGCCGATTCGAATCAAGGCGCTCCGACTGCTTTGCTTTAACGAGGGCCCCACGCAGAATTGCAGAAACCCGCTCCAAGTAACCCGACTGGGTATAGTTCAGAAACGCATCCTTCACGCCCTGTTGAACCAACCGCTGACTCTCGTCAACTCGCAAGAGCCGAACGATACGGTCACTCAATGCACTCACATCATTATAGTCAACCAAATAGCCGTTCTGGCCATCCCGAATGATTTCCTTCAGACCTCCCACCGTCGTCGTCACCACGGGAGTGGCTGTCGCGAGGCATTCAATCGCGGTTCGTCCGAAGGATTCAGAAAGAGAGGGCACACAACACACGTCGCATCCATGATAAAAGGGAACCATATCATCAACCCGACCGACAAACGTCAACCGATCAGCAAAATCCCTTCCCTCAACGTCACTCCTCAATTGTCGAGCAAACTCTGAATCAATGGCTCCAGACACCGCGAATCGACAATCCGGCACCACTTCGAGAACTCTCGGAATCGCCCTAAAAAAGAATTCATGGCCCTTCACCGGGCGAAGGGTACCCGGCAAACCCACCAACGGAACTTTCGGAGGCAATCCGACTTGCTTCCGACACTCATCACGGTCACCGCGAGATCCAAAATATCTTGAATCAACGCCATTGTAGACCACTTCACATCGTGCTTCGCGAACCGGGCCCAGTACATTCAGACGCACTGCTTCGGAGTTGGTGATGATCCGATTGGCTAAACCGAAGATCTGCTTGCGAACAAAACGCTTCATCGGCCAACCTGGCCAAGTCATTTCACCGTGAAGGTCATCGAAGAGCTCTCGAATATGCCAAACAACCGGTAGCCCGAGCCGCCTTCCCGCCAATGCTGCCGCATAGGATACCAAGGAGTTCACGTAGACGAGATCGGGCTTCAAACGACGGAAGGCCCTCTCGAATTCCTCAGCAGCACACCGTTCAGCGAGGAAATGCCTGCCAAACCGAATCGGGTTTCGAGTTCGCAGCCAGTTTTTGTGAGGGATCACATGCGATTGACAACCACAGGACTCGGCATGCGCAACGAAAGGCCCATCAAAGGCAAAAAAAGCCTCAACGCTCCAGCCCCTCTCGATCAATCCGGAAGCGATCATTTGCCCACTGATCGTTGCCCCGCCAAACTTCGGGCTGAATTGCACCAATGCCAGATTCACGAATCATCTCCTCCTTCCTTGGTTCCAACCCACCCCAATCATGTTAGCGGAAACTGAATTGAACTGCAAATCCTGAGCTACTCTCGACCTGATTAAGAAGAGCTCGTTGTCGCAATCCTACTCCTTCGACGTGTCACGTAGGGATTTCCACGCGTCCAGCGACTGCTTGAACTCCTCTTTCAAAAACAAACCACTCTCCACGGTCGATCCCATCATTTCTGCATGACAGGGAATAGAGGCCAAGTGACCATGGCGCTGAGGATGACCCGTGCAAGATGCCCAGAAGGTGCAATGAAACAAGATCAATCCTGTCAAAACAAGGTCAGCCCCTGCGGAAATGTCATCACCAAGCTAGCCAGTGATAAAGATCAGAGGATTGAATCCCCATGAGTGGCGCCGCTGAGGTTTCATCCCTAGGCCCATCTAGGCCTCTCAAGCCTCTCCGGAATCAGTCGGCGACCACCCGGCCGGCAGGATTGCCCCTCGCCGAATCATCGATAGTCCTCTCGAATCGGGTGGAAGACGTCAATGACTTGACACCGGGTCACAGCGCGACCGGAATGAACCGCATGGGACGGGATGATCCCCACATCACCTGGTCCGAGAACGCGCACCTCACCATCAATCGTCAGCTCGAAGTCCCCGTGTATGACGTTGCAGACCTGTTCATGGGGATGGGAGTGCTCCGGCAAGACGGCCCCCGCCTGAATCCTCCAATGGGCAAAGGTCATGGAACCCGAGTGCACAAACCTTACCTGAAAGCCGGGAATGAGTTCACGAATCTCGATTTCATCCAATTTCACGAACGGCATTAGATAGCCTTACCGACGGGAACCCAAATAGTCACGTGCTTTGCCGCTCCGAGGATTTCGTTGGGACTGAACACCCCATCGATCGCTGTTGAATGCCAATCTCGAGCGAGGAGTTGCAATTCAGGTCAAGATCGGTTTGTTTACCGAACCATATGTCAGACGGAAACTCCAAGCCAATGGCGCTTGGCCGAGCCCTCTTGGTGCTCGGCAGAGCGTCCAATCTGCCCACCGTCTGGTCCAATTGTCTCGTCGCCTATGCCCTCGGAGGATTCATGAGCTGGGCCGCCCTCATGCCCGTCCTCCTCGGCGCCACTTTTTTCTATCTCGGCGGAATGTATTTGAACGACGCCTTTGATGTGGGGTTCGATCGTCGATATCGCCAGGAACGCCCGATTCCATCGGGCGCGATCCAAGAACGAACGGTGTGGATTCTCGGAGTCCTCCAACTCATGATCGGCATGATATTCTTCTCAGCGATGAGTCAAGTTCCGTGGTCTCTATCGCTCCTCCTGACCGCCACCATCATCGTCTACAATGCCCTCCACAAAACGGTTTCCTTTTCGCCCATTCTCATGTCTCTCTGTCGATTCGTCCTCTTTCTTTCGGCAGCGTCCATCGGCGTTAAAGGGATCACTGGACTAGCCCTTTGGAGCGCCCTTGCCTTGGCGGGCTATATCATCGGGCTCAGCTACGTCGCAAAACGAGAGAGCAGTGGAGGACTCATCGGCTACTGGCCTTGTCTCCTACTCGCCTTTCCTCCCATTCTTGCGTTTCTCGTGAACGTCGGGTCATTTCGGACGAGCGGACTCGTCCTGATCGCCATCTACACCTTGTGGACAGGGCACTGTTTATGGCAGTTCTACGGGCGAACTCCCCCCAACATTGGAAGAGGCGTCTCCCGTTTACTCGCTGGAATCGTGATCACCGATCTCCTGGCACTAGGCTCGGGCGATCTGCGATGGACGCTCATGCTGACGGGCCTCTTCATCGGAGCCCTTGTGTTCCAACGATTCATTCCAGCGACCTGAGGGCCTTTGCCTCGTAAATCGCCCATTGCAGGGACCCGCCATCCTGCTAGGCTTCGCCACCGATTGATGACGCCCTCCCTGTCTTTGACCACGATGATCCTCGCCTCAGTTCTCTGCGGGTGGGGTGCCCTGGCAGCAGCCCCCCCAACGGGGCAAAGCATGCTCGACGGCTACTTCGCCCACCGAACCGCGGAAATCCGCTCAGGCAATCTCGCCCCCTACCGTAGCCTTAAGGCCTGGCAATCAGCTCGTCCCCGCCTACAGACCGAGCTTCGTGAAATGTTAGGACTCGCTCCTTGGCCGGAAAAAACGCCACTCGACCCGGTGATTACGGGGCAGATCGACGAGGAGGACATCCGAGTTGAAACGCTTCACTTCCAATCGCTTCCCGGGCTCTACGTCACCGCGAATCTCTATCTGCCCAAACACCAGGCGGGTCCATTCCCCACGATTCTGTATGTTTGTGGCCATGCCCTCGTCAAGGACGGTGATCGAAGCTTTGGCAATAAAGTCGCTTACCAACATCACGGCATCTGGTACGCTCAAAACGGCTATGCTTGTCTCATCATCGATACGATTCATCGAGGGGAAATCGAAGGCATCCACCACGGCACCTACCGCTACGGCATGTGGTGGTGGAATTCACGCGGCTATACCCCAGCCGGCGTTGAAACCTGGAACAGCATCCGGGCACTGGACTACCTCGCCACCCGTTCCGAGGTGGACATGGACCGCATCGGCATCACCGGACGTTCCGGAGGCGGCGTCTACAGTTGGTGGGCGGCGGCCCTCGACGAGCGCATTCGGGTGGCCGTTCCGGTCGCGGGCATCACCGATCTTCACAATCAAGTCGTGGACGGTATCGTGGAAGGTCACTGTGACTGCATGTTCATGGTCAACACTTACCGATGGGACTATTCGAAAGTCGCCGCCCTCCTGGCTCCTCGCCCACTGCTAATTGCCAACTCTGACAAAGATCCGATTTTCCCCCTCGATGGCGTTGTCCGCTTGCATTCCGAAGTGAAGAAGATCTACGGTCTGTATCAATCTGAAGATCACCTGGGGCTCCTGATCACCGAGGGCCCTCACCGTGATACCCAAGCCCTACGCCTCCCCACTTTCCGATGGTTCAATCGGTTCCTCAAAGGATCCCAAGCCCCCATCGAGTCCGCGGCGGTCAAGCGTTTTCCAAACACGGCTCTGGCCAGTTTTGAATCGTTTCCCGAAGACGCCATCAACACCACCATTCACGAGTCCTTTGTTCCCCAGGCCCCCGTTCCAACCCTCCCAAATTCCGCCAACCATTGGCGGTCGCTAAAACTCAAGTGGCTTCAAACCCTGCGGGAGAAAACATTTCGCAGTTGGCCCACCCTGGAAGAGCGTCCGCGTCTTCAACAAGTGATCGATCGCCCCATCGACGGCGGAAGTCTTCAACATTTCGGCCTCAAGCTCCACCAACGCGTCCGACTTCCCCTCTACTTGTACGTCCCCAAACGGGTGGACCAAGTCGAGCAGATTATCATTGAGATCCTCGACGAAACGAGCGGTCTTTCCTTCCACGAAAAATTCAAGGACGCGCTCCAGGAACAATCAACACGACCCTTGGAAGCGGACCTGACCCCTTCCATCGCCTATGCTTGGTTCGCCCCGCGGGGAATCGGCCCAACCGCCTGGCCCTCCGATGACTGGCATCATACTCAAATCCGCCGTCGTTTCATGCTGATCGGTGAGACCCTGGACTCGATCCGGGTCTTCGACATTATCAAGGCCGTCCAGGCAACCACCACCTTGCCTCGGTTTGGCCGAGTCAAAGCGATCCTTCGAGCTCATCGTCACATGGCCGTCAATGCCCTCTATGCCTCACTTTTCCTTCCGCAGGCGGGAGCTCTTGAATTGTTCGAATTGCCGAAGAATCATCGACAGGGTCCCGACTACCTCAACGTCTCACGCCTGGGCTCTCTGCCATGGACCATTGCCGCCAGCCTGGAGGATCGCCCGATCAAACTGATCCGAACCGCCCCGCACGTCGCCGTCTTTGCCGAATCCGTCGCCACCCATCTCAAGTGGTCAACGACCATCTCTCGGGAGGACGCTTCGAATGCCGGGTCAAATGAGGGTCCCCGCACGGATGAGCATCGCGCTCCCTAGAACCCAAAGCACTTGTTTATCAGGACACCGCTTTCCGCTTTCCGGTTCGCTGCTTGGCATTGAGAAAGCGATTCACTGCATTCAAGTAAGCTCGGGCACTCGCCTCAATAATATCAGTGCTAGCTCCCCGTCCCGTCACCAGATTCCCGTCTCCAAAATCAGCCTTGACCGTCACCTCCCCCAAAGCATCTTTCCCCTGGGAGACCCCCCGCAAAGAGAAATCCTTGAGCCGGCCTCGCACTTTGGTCAGACGGTCGATGGCCTTCAGAGCCGCATCCACCGGACCATCTCCCACGCCAGCATCTTGGTAAACCGTCGCTTCTTTCTCCTTTGAACCGGCACGACTCAATCGAACGGTCGCTGTCGGCACCGTCGAGGATCCACTCGACACGGACAAATACTCAAGCATCCAAGTCTCGGGAACAATCGTGATATGGCCCTCCACCAAGGCCGCGAGATCGTCGTCATAAACGAACTTCTTCTTGTCCCCGATCTCTTTGAACCGCGCAAAAATCGCACTAACATCGTCATCGGTCATCTTGAAACCCAAATGCTTTAGTCGCGACAACACCGCAGCTCGGCCACTATGTTTCGTGAGAGGCAACTCGGTCTTTCCCCATCCCACTTTGACGGGATCCATGATCTCATAGGTTTCGCGTTTCTTGAGAATTCCGTCTTGGTGGATTCCACTGCTATGGGCAAAGGCATTCTCCCCAACAATGGCCTTACTCCGCTGAACGGAAAGCCCGGATAGTCTTGCCACCAAACGGGACGTGCGAACGATTTCCTTAGGTTTGACCCCGCACTTGAATCCTCGAAAGACATCCTTGCGGGTGGTGAGAGCCATCACAATCTCTTCCAGGGACGCATTCCCCGCACGTTCCCCAATGCCATTCATCGTGCATTCAACTTGACGTGCTCCCGCTCGGACAGCCGCCAGCGAATTGGCCACCGCTAACCCCAAATCATTGTGACAGTGAACACTAATGATCGCCCGGCCCGATTGAAATTGCGGAACCGATTCATAGAGCTGACGGATCAGTTCCTCAAACTCGTTGGGAACCGTCCAACCAACGGTGTCAGGGATATTGACCGTCGTCGCGCCGGCATCCACTGCGGCTCGACAAATGCGAACGAGAAACTCCGGCTCTGTTCTCGACGCGTCCTCTGGAGAGAATTCGACATCATCAACATAGCCTTTGGCTTGTTTGACTCCCTTCACCGCCAGGCGAACGATTTCATCCTCTGCCTTTCCAAGTTTGAATTCACGATGAATCTTAGAGGTGGCCAGAAAGACATGAATTCTCCCCCGTCTACCAGCGGGCTTGACCGCGGCTCCGGCGGCGTCGATATCACCCGAGACACATCGGGCCAATCCGGCGATCGTCGGCCCCTTCAATTCCTTGGAGATCGCCTCGACGGCCGTGAAATCACCCTCACTGATCACCGGAAATCCCGCCTCGACCACGTCCACCTTGAGCCGCTCAAGTTGCCGAGCAATCTCAAGCTTCTCCCGAAGATTCATCGAGGCCCCCGGACATTGTTCGCCATCACGTAACGTAGTATCGAAAATCAATACGCGTTTGTTTTTCATTCGGTCTGTTTGTTTTATTTCTCTTTGCCGGTGATGCCGCGTCCGGACCAAAAAAAACCCCACCGCCATGGTGTTGGCGGTGGGGTTTCGAAATCTTGACCGGTTCTCTAACACCCATCCGCCAGACTGCTCAGCAGCAGTCCGCCCGTAAGAAGCAGAAGAATGTCTCGCGAGTGATGCATCACAGAAAACCGTATCAATCTCCCTTCCGTTCGGTCAATGGAAATGTAACACGACTTGAGAAGGCCCCAGCGAACCTGATGATTCATTGTCCAGATCCAAGCTGCCCCTCCCTAGGGAAATCGATCGGAGAAAAGCACGCTCGATGCCCCCCTCCTTCTAAGGGGCTTGACGACGAGAACGATCAATGCCGACTCGTTTGGATTTTCTATCCGGGATGGCGGCCTTCACCTTGAGCCTCGGGAGCGCCTGACGATTCGTCCATCCGCCAGGGACCGGGATTCAGGCCTTGTCCGGAAAGCCCGGATTGAAGGAGGAAGCACTTTCGCCTCCTCGCGGAATGCGGCTCGGCGACCAAGGCAATCTCCAATGTAAGGGTGGACCTGTTCGGTTCGTTGGTCGCTGTGTCGATAAACCGATCATTGCTCACCCCGATGCCCACAAAACCAATCCAGATGAAGAACCACCCAAAAATAAGTACATGTACGTATTCTCGATTTCGATACTTCAGGCAGCCTAAATCGCAATATTGGTTCCTTTGAGGAGGTCAACAAAGAATCACCCGGTTCATGAATCGAGCAAAAAGAGTCTTCTTCAGTCTCAATCACGACACCGATTATGGTGTCTATCAGGAAATGCTCGCCTGGCTCTCCACCGAGGGGATCGAGGTCAAGCCATGGACGACAACCGAGCTCAGTCACGCTTCCAGAGACGCCGATCGACATGAATCGAACGCCCATCTCATCGAGCAAGTCATCCGTTCGGACTACGTTGTCGTCATTGTCGGCAATACCCAGATTGATGCAGAATCTGTTGACACGCGGGCACTTAACACCGCCGCATGGATGAAACGCCCGATGATCGCCCTCAACATCAATCAGCGTTGCGATATCGATGAAAAACGATTTCCCAGCCTCATCGCCGATCAATTGATCCTTCACATCCCAATGGAGGGCCAAACCTTCAACCATGCACTGGAATCCTGGCGGGATGAAGCCTTCAGATTTCGCGCCATGGGCCAAATCGGCCCCG
>MDTE01132958.1_pt1 | contig 44094 bp, 38 predicted proteins | sample 811231 | NCBI WGS metagenome assembly MDTE01 (sample SAMN05326651, study PRJNA326480) | marine metagenome | isolation source: seawater | place: Indian Ocean: Red Sea | collected 2010
ACAGGGTAATGCCTGTAGAAGAGATCATCAAACAAACCATGAAAGAGTTTAATAATGTATGTGACACTTTAACAAACTCCAAATTTGAATTATGAAAATATTAAGAACACCTGAAAGTGCATTTAAGAATATTCAGGGTTATCCTTTCGAACCCAATTACACAACTATAAAAACTCATGATGGTTCTGATTTAAGAATTCATCATATTGATGAAGGTCCAAAAGATGGACCCATTTTATTAGCAATGCATGGTCAACCAGTTTGGAGTTACCTATACAGTAGAATGATTCCCTTCTTAACAGAAGCTGGAATAAGAGTTATTGCTCCAGATCTTCCAGGATATGGTAAATCCGATAAACCTGCTTCCAGAGAAGATTATTCTTATCAAAGACAGGTTGATTGGATGACCGATTGGCTTAACGCAAATGATTTTAAAGATTTGACTTTTTTTGGCCAAGATTGGGGAGGATTAATTGGCTTGAGAGTTGTCGCTAATGAACCAGATAGGTTTATCCGAGTTGCTATGGGAAATACTGGACTGCCTTACAATCCAGATACTCCTCAAGATGTTATCGATAAAGTTAAAGCTTTCAGAGAAAGCGATACCAAACTAACTGTAATGTCGATGCAAAAAGAAGTAAGTCAAATGGATGGTCAGAACCTTGTAGACGATCAAACTCCAACTAGTCCGGCTCTCAAATTCATGTATTGGCAAAAATTTTGTTGGGATACAGTTGATCTACCCATAGGTTTTTTAATGTCGAACATGATGGCAAAAAATTCTATACTGAAAACACTAGTATCTTACTTTTTCCTTAATATTGGCTTGAGAAAACTTTTTCCTTTGAACAAAGTCATTGATCAGGCATATGAAGCACCTTTCCCAAACCCGTCTTACAAAATGGGTCCAAGAGCAATGCCAAGTCACGTGCCTACAATTCCAGACGAATCACTGGATGGTGTTAGAGAAGCCAGAGAAGTATTCAAAAATTGGCAAAAACCTTTTTTGAGTGTATTTGCTGGAGACGACCCAGTAACCAATGGAGCAGAGGCAGACGTTTTAAAAATGTGTCCCATTGCAACCAGTGCTCCTAACATTGGCGGCGGGCACTTCTTTCAATGGTCCAAGCCCAAAGAATTGTCAGGTATTTTAAGCGAATTCATTAAAAATACTTAGTTAAGATGTTAGAACTACTTTTTCCTAAGCAAGCGGATAATAATTATTTAGGATATAAATTGGTTATTTATACTTTTGTTCCTTTTTTATTACTCATGACGTGGCGATCAGTGATTCACATGTCCTTTGAAGAATTTGGTTTGCATGAAATTGCGAACGTCAAAGTTTTATCTGGCAATCCTGACCCCATGCCTTTGATTTATGCATTTTTCTCCGTTTGGGGACTAATTCAGCTGATATTTTGTGCACTTTCTTGGATTATTTTGTTGCGTTATAGGTCGCTCACTCCTCTAATTATCTTTTGTTTTTTTATTGAGTGGGCAATGCGAATATTTGGATCTGACTCTGTAGTAAATGATTCTACTTATTCAACTGGTATTACGCCAGGAGTAACTTATGCTCCTTACGTTGTTATTTTTTTACTGGTATTATTTATTTTTTCTTTGGTTAAAAATCCCAATAATACTGCCAATTAGTATTTTCAAATAAAAAAAATTTATTAAATCAATTTAAAGAATTTAATAATTTTATTAATCAAATCTTATTTGGAGAATGGTTTTATTCCCAATTAAACCTTGGAAGTTTTTTTACACCCTTATCTATTTGCTCAGCCCAAATATCGGAAAGTTCTTTGAAGAAAGGAGAATCCAATTTAAGTTGGTCCTGAAAATCTAAATTAATCTGATCTTTCTTAAAAACAATTAAATCAATGGGTGGGCCGACAGTTAGATCAGACCTCATAGTTGAATCCAAAGAAAGTAGGGCTACTCTTGCTGCATCACCTATAGAAGTATCTTGATGAATCATCCTATCTAAAATTGGTTTTCCATATTTAGTTTCTCCAATTTGTAAATATGGCTGATCGTCAGACATATGAATATGATTACCCTCTGGATAGACCAACATAAGATTTGGATCTTGGCCTTTAATTTGACCGCCTACAATAAAGTGGGAACCAAGAGAAACACTATTTTGCGATGGATTCTCGTTAGATATTGATTGATATTCAACATTTAACTCACCTATATAAGAGGCAACATCGTCTAAATCCTCACAAGTATTTAAAGTTCTGATTGTCTCGGAAGAAGTTAAATCTTTTTCTATTCTGTGATAGACAGCTTGAGATGTGGCTAGGTTACCGGAAGTTAGAATCACAAAAGCTCTATCTCCAACGTTGAAAGTAAACATCTTGCAGTATGTACTGACATTATCCAAACCAGCGTTAGTACGAGAGTCAGAGGCGAAAACTAAGCCTTCTTCTATTTTGATTGCAACACAATAGGTCATTTTCAGTAATAAATTGGACCTCAGCTTTATTATAAATGAATGTTATATTGAGTATTGCTAAATATACAAATAACCATATGAAATTAAACTGGTCAAATTATGATTTATCTGACTCTTTTGATGAATATATATCACCAAAAAAGAGTGTAAGAAGACATATAAAAAAGATAGGAAATTTCTTCGAATCTTTATCATCAAAAGAAATGGAGGAACTAGATTTAGCTACAAAAGCAGCCATTAAATCCCTTGGGATAAATTTTAGAGTCTATTCTGAAGGAGAATCATCTGAAAGAACTTGGCCACTTGATTTCATTCCTAGAATTATTAGAAAAAAAGAGTGGGATTTAGTTTCAAAAGGTCTTAAACAAAGGACAAAAGCTCTCAACTTATTTATTGAAGATTGTTATAACGAACAAAAATTTTTCAAACATTCAACAATGAATAAGGATCTTATTCTTAAATCTAAGTATTTTTTTTCCTTTTGTAAAAATATCAAATTACCTAATTCATCTTGGTCTCATATTTGTGGTTCAGATTTAATAAAAGACATCGATGGTAATTTTAACGTTTTAGAAGATAATCTTAGAATTCCTTCTGGAGTCTCTTATATGCTTGAAAATAGATATGTGATGAAAAGAGTATTTCCAGATCTATTTTCGCATTATGGAGTTTCAAGAATTGATGAATATCCTCTGAGGCTCTATGAAACATTAGTTGAATCATCCTTCAAAAAAATTAAAAAACCAGAGATTGTTTTATTAACTCCAGGGATTTACAACTCCGCTTACTATGAGCATTCATATCTAGCACAACAAATGGGAATAGATCTAGTTGAAGGTAGAGATTTAATCGTTAAAAAAGGATTTGTTTATAAAAAGACCATAGAAGGTTTAGAAAAAATTGACGTAATTTATAGAAGGGTAGACGATGAATTTCTTGACCCTGAAGTTGGAAATCCTGACAGTGTTATTGGTGTTAAAGGTCTTATTAAATGCTGGAAAAAACAAAACGTTTCCATTGTTAATGCACCAGGTTGCGGAATAGCCGATGATAAAGCTGTTTATAACTATGTTCCTGAAATGATTAATTTTTTCTTGAAAGAAGATCCTGTTTTGCCAAATATTAAGACCTATCTTATGAGCAATAAAAAAGAAAGGGATTATGTTTTTGAAAATATAAGAAAAATGGTTATTAAGCCTGTTGCTGAAGCTGGAGGATATGGCATTGTTATCGGAAAAACATTAACCAACAAGACTAAAGAAGATGTAATTAAAAAGGTTCTCAGTAATACAAAAAATTATGTTGCCCAGCCTTTAATAAATTTATCTACAACTCCAACTTATGATAAAGATATTGTTGCACCAAGACATTTAGATTTAAGACCTTTCATACTTTCAGGAAAAAACGTTTACGTGACTATTGGGGGACTAACAAGGGTAGCTCTCAAGAAAGGTTCGACTGTTGTTAATTCTTCTCAAGGTGGTGGTAGCAAGGATACTTGGATTGTTGATGTTTGATGTTAAGTAGAAGTGCAAAACACCTTTATTGGCTAGCTCGTTATATAGAGAGATGTGAAAACATTGCTCGGATGGTAGATGTTAATCTGGAGTTAATTTTAGATTTTCCAATTGATCATTCTTTGAATTGGAAGTCTCTTATAGACACATTAGACATTAATTACATTTACGAAAAAAAATACAAAAAATATAACGAAGAGAACGTAATTAATTTTTTATTTGAGGGAAAGACAAACTACAGTTCAATGAGGAATTGCCTAGATATGGCAAAATATAACATTGAAAATGTTAGAGACGATCTTCCAAAAACAGCAAGCATTGCTTTGAATCACCTATACGATCATTTGAATAAAGAAAGTATAAGTAGAATTCATAAGAGAAAAATTCTTCCACATGTAACGGAAACAGTAAATTTGACACAAGAATTTTTTAGTTCGATTAATGACAATCTTTCTAGAGGTTATGAATTTGAATTCATTAGACTTGGGAGATTCCTAGAAAGAGTAGACATGATTTCGCGCATAATAGATTGTTTATGTATTACAAAGAGTGAAAAACAAACTTATGATTTTTCCTCTATGGAGTGGATTAGCTTGCTATCAATTTTGTCAGCCCAAGATGCATTCAGGAAAATTTCTAAAGGAGAAGTAGACAGGGGAGAAGTTATCAACTTTCTATTAAAAAATGATAGTTTTCCTAGGTCATTAACGAGATGTTTATCAATTCTCAGATTATGTTTAGAAAGCCTACCGAATAATGAAAAGATTATTCTAAAAATTAGATCTTTAAGACTTAGATTTGATGTATCTACTTTTGATAAATTTGATGATGAGAAGCTGCATAACTTCTTAGATAAGTGTCAAAAAGATTTAACATCCATTGATAATCTAGTAGAGCAAAATTACTTCTAATTTCATTTTTCATGTATCTAAATAATAGTAGGGCTACATCTAAAGCCTTAGTTTATTGTATCTATACATTCGTATAATATATATTATGTTAAATATAAAAAGGACTTCAGTAAAACAATATATAAAAGACTTCCCTTAAAAAAGGTTAAAAAATAAATTAAATTGCTGAAAGGACTAACGAATAAGTACATACGATAAATGCCCCAGAGATAGCTTGGACATTCCTATCAATCACTATGTTCTTGCCAAAAAATTTCTGCTTTATCGGCGGTACACCATTAACGTCATTTAATTCTCCATCATATAAAGACATTGAAAATAAAGTTAACGCAAAAGCTATTATCCATAAATAAATAATGCAATATACCAACCCTAAACTTAAAGAATCGCCAGTTATCCAAAGTAAGTACAATGAAAGAAACGAACTTAAAATCATTGCATTAACCTGCCAAACCAAATGAAATCTTGCATGCCCTGTCCATAATGGATTTGTTGCATGAGACTCATTAAAGTCAATTAAGGGTGTGATAATTGCAAATCCTAATAATAATAGTGTTAGCAATACTTTGGAGATAAAAACATATTCTAAATTTGAGAAAAAGATTGCCCAAAAAGACCAGATAATGAATGCACCAATTATGAGGCCAAAATTATCTTGAGTTTTTAAAGCGAAATTAAAAGCCTTACTTCTCTGATTTGGATCGAACATTCTATTATCTCAAATTGTTAATTTATTAATGATATATTAAATGATGTCAATTAAGGAGATAATCAATGACAAAGAAATATAAAGAAATTTTAGGAAAACAAATGGCTTACCTTGACGAAGGATCCGGACAATCCATTGTTTTTCTTCATGGTAACCCAACTTCTTCTTTTTTATGGAGGAATATTACTCCTTTTGTGAAAGATCTAGGAAGAGTTGTAGTTCCAGATTTGATTGGTATGGGAGATTCTGAAAAGCTTGAGGGTAATGATAACCCTGATTACGCTTATCATGGACAATATAAATATTTGTCAAATTTATTAGATTCTTTAGATTTAGGAAATGAAATTAACTTAGTAATTCACGATTGGGGTTCTGCAATGGGTTTTCAATATGCTAGAGAAAATCCTAGTAGAATTAAATCTATTTCTTTCATGGAAGCAATAGTAATGCCAATGACTTGGGATGACTGGCCAGAAATTGCTAGAAATATATTTCAACTGATGCGTTCTGAAGCTGGTGAAGAAATAGTTTTAGAGAAAAATATTTTTGTTGAAAGGATATTATTTAACGATTCTGAAAAAGGCCTTTCTGATGAGGCAAAGAAAGAATACATTCGTCCTTTTAAAAATGCAGGAGAAGATCGTCGCCCTACTCTAACATGGCCTCGTCAAATTCCTATTGATGGATCTCCTGAGGCCGTTATAGATGAGGTAACAAAAAATGGAGAATTCCATAAAAACTCAGATATTCCAAAACTTTTTGTAAATGCTGATCCAGGAACTATTTTAATTGGTAAACAAAGGGAATTTGTAAGATCTTGGGCTAACCTAAAAGAAGTTACTGTAAAAGGTAATCATTTTATCCAAGAAGATTCTCCACGGGAGATTGGTGAAGCCATTAAAGTCTTCATTGAGAAAATTTAAAAGAATAAATCAATTATGTAAGCAGCTAATGCTAAAAAAACATTGACAATGACTATTACAAAAAGCAACCCTTTTAAATTAAATTTTTTATCTTTGTTGTCCATCAGGCATAATTATGAACAAAATTTATGGCAAAAGAAGATTTAATTGAAATGTCTGGCGAGGTCATCGACACTATGCCAAATACTACTTTCAAAGTAAAACTTGAAAACGATCACATTATAACTGCGCACATTTCAGGAAAAATGAGAAAAAACTATATTCGGATTTTAACTGGAGACAAAGTAAAGGTAGAAATGACGCCTTATGATCTCTCTAAGGGACGCATAACTTTTCGCGAAAAATAATTCTAGTCTAGGAAGTAAACTCTTTTGCCTCATGAGGCAGAAACTTAATATCCAGTTTTTCCTTTTTGACTGAAACTTTTGCTATTCCACCTTCTTTAGCAAGCTCACCAAACAAAATAGATTCAGCCAGCTTTTGTTTGATCTCATCTTGAATAAGTCTTTGCATTGGCCTTGCACCCATTTTTTCGTCATAGCCATTATCCGCCAACCAAGCACGTGCTTTTCCATCTACTTCCAAAACCACTCTCTTTTCATCTAATTGCGCCTGTAATTCTGTTAAGAATTTATCAACAACTGTATGAATTACATCCACACTTAGCGCACCAAATTGAACAATGGACGTTAGACGATTTCTAAACTCAGGACTGAAAGTCTTTTTAATTACTTCAGAACCGTCAGTAGAATTATCTTGTTTCTGAAAACCCATCGACTCTCTTGCCATTTCCAAAGCACCAGAGTTGGTGGTCATGATCAAAACACAATTCCTGAAGCTTGCTTGTCTACCATTATTATCAGTAAGCATTCCATGATCCATAACTTGCAATAAGACATTAAAGACCTCTGGATGAGCTTTTTCAATTTCATCTAACAGAATTACCGAATGGGGATTTTTAGATACTGCTTCCGTTAATAATCCTCCTTGGTCATAACCGACATATCCTGGTGGAGCCCCAATCAACCTTGAGACCGTATGTCTTTCCATATATTCAGACATATCAAATCTAATCAATTCAACTCCCAGGATATTAGCCAACTGTCTGGAAACTTCAGTTTTCCCTACCCCAGTTGGACCAGAAAATAAAAAGGAACCAATGGGCTTTTCGTCTTCTCCCAGTCCCGCTCTAGACATCATGATGGAGTTTGATAATTTTTGAATCGCCTCATCTTGACCAAAAATAACTCTTTTGAGATCTTCTTCTAATTTGCCTAATGAAACTCTATCTTTGGTAGAAACACTCTTTTCTGGTATTTGTGCCATCAAAGAAATTACCCTTTCAACATCTTGTTCATTAACAGTTTTTCTTTTGACATTTAAGTTTAATCTGAGTCTAGCACCTGCTTCATCGATGACGTCTATGGCTTTGTCAGGTAAAAATTTGTCGTTTATATGTTTAGCAGAAAGTTCAGCCGCTGCTTTCAAAGATGCCTTGGAATATTTAAGATCGTGATGTTGTTCATATTTCTTCTTCAGGCCTTCAAGGATTTTTATCGTTTCTTGGACCGAGGGTTCAACCAAATCGACTTTTTGAAATCTTCTAGATAGAGCTCTATCTTGTTCAAAAATCGTCCTAAATTCTTTAAAGGTTGTTGAACCAATGAATTTAATTCCTTCTTTTCCTAAAACTGGTTTAAGAAGATTTGAAGCGTCCATCACCCCTCCTGACGTAGCACCCGCTCCAATGATGGTGTGAATTTCATCGATAAATAAAATAGCATTGGGGATATTTGAAAGTTCTTTTAAGATACCTTTAAGGCGTTTTTCAAAATCCCCTCTATATTTTGTTCCAGCTAGTAAAGAACCCATATCGAGCGAGTAAATGACGCTTTCTTGAAGAGATGGTGCAGCTGTTTTTTCAACTATGTTTTTTGCTAAGCCCTCGATAAGAGCAGTTTTTCCAACACCAGATTCACCTACTAATATAGGATTATTTTTGGATCTTCTTGCAAGAATTTGAGAAATACGCTCTATCTCTTTATCTCTGCCTACTAGAGGATCAATACGATTAGCACTAGCTTCCTCATTGAGATTTAGAGCATATTTTCCAAGGTAACCGGATTCATTTTTTACCGAAGATTCTTGTGACAGTTCATCATAAGATTCGTCTTCTGTAACGCCCTCGCCATGACTCATATAGGAAACCGCATCCAATCTAGTCATTCCCTGTTTTTTTAGAAGATAGACGCTATGAGATTCTTTCTCACTGAAAAGCGCTATCAAAATGTTTGCTCCTGTTACTTCACCTGTTCCAGAAGATTGCACGTGAAAAACAGCTCTTTGGATAACTCTTTGAAAAGATAACGTAGGTTGAATTTCGATAGCGTCATCCTTTTTTTCAGGACAATTTTTCGAGATAAACTCTTTCAATTCAGCATCCAGAATATCGATATTTACATCACAAGCCAATAAAACATTTAAAGCTTCTTGATTATTTAAAATACAAAGCAGGAGATGTTCGGTTGTCACAAATTCATGATTGTTTTCATGAGCAAATTTAAAAGCATTATTGAGACATTCTTCCAAATTCTTTTCTAACATTAATTTTCCTCGTCAATTGGTTCTATATCACTTACCAAAGGATGTTCATTTTGCTTGGCAAAATTGTTGATCTGGTTGGATTTAGTTTCGGCAACTTCTTTAGTATAAATTCCACAAACGCCCTTTCCTTTGGTGTGTACTGCCAACATTATCTGCGTAGCCTTCTCTTTGTCATAGCTAAAAAACGTTTGCAATACGTAAATAACAAATTCCATTGGAGTGTAGTCATCGTTTAAAAGTATTACCCGATATAGAGAAGGTTTTTTTAATTTTGGCTCTTCAAGCTCTACAAGAGAAGAGGTACCAGAATCAAATTCTTCAGATTTATTGCTTAATTTAATTTCAATCATTAAAAAGACTTACTATGACATTCCATTACAAATTTGTTCCGCAAACTCTGAACATTTTAGTAATTTTGCTCCTGTCATCAATCTTTCTAAATCATAAGTTACTAACTTATTCTTAATAGCCCAACTGATACCTTTGATGATATTTTCTGAAGCTTCGTGCCAACCAATGTGATTTAACATCATCTCAGCCGAAAGAATTAAGGAAGCGGGGTTTACTTTGTCTAGACCAGCATATTTTGGTGCTGTGCCGTGCGTAGCTTCAAATAAGGCAACTTTATCGCCTAGATTAGCACCAGGAGCTAAACCAAGTCCCCCAACTTTTGCGGCTAATGCATCAGAAATAAAATCTCCATTTAGATTCATTGTGGCGATAACATCATAATCACCAGGTCTGATTAAAATTTGCTGAAGAAAATTATCTGTGATTATATCTTTAAGGATAATTAGTCTTTTGGTAACAGGATTTCTAAAACTCATCCACTCTCCTCCGTCAAGAGAAGTTGCTCCAAACTCTTTAGCTGCAAGTGAATAACTCCACTCTTTAAAAGAGCCCTCAGTAAATTTCATAATATTGCCTTTATGCACAATAGTTACTGAGGAACGATCATTGTCGATTGCATATTGAATGGCTTTTCTAACATGTCTTTCGGTCCCTTCTTTGGATATTGGCTTAATACCAATTCCACAAGCTTCTTCAAATCTAATATTTTTTACATTCATTTCTTTTGTAAGAAAATCTATCAATTTTGTTGCATCATCGGAATTTGCTTCAAACTCAATTCCTGCATAAATGTCTTCTGAATTTTCACGGAAGACAACCATATCGGTAGTTTCCGGAATCACAACTGGACTTGGAACACCTTCAAAGTAACGTATTGGTCTCTGGCAGACATAAAGATCTAAAACTTGCCTTAATCTAACGTTGAGAGATCTAATACCTCCCCCTATGGGAGTGGTAAGAGGACCTTTGATTCCAACTACATAATTTTCTAAAGCATCTATAGTTTCATCAGGTAACCACTCGTTTTCTCCATATACGCCTAATGATTTTTCCCCACAAAAAACTTCCATCCAAGCTATTTTTCGCTCTCCGTTATAAGCAAGATTTACGGCATGATCCACAACTTGGATCATTGCAGCAGTAACGTCTGTACCTATCCCATCACCTTCTATAAATGGAATTATTGGGTTTGGAGGAACATTTAACTCACCAGCATCATTAAAAGTAATCTGTACCCCATCCTTTGGAATTTTTATGTGTTTATAAGCCATAAGAGTTATTAAAGTCCTTTAAAGCGCGGTATCATAGCATTTTTTAGCTATCTATAAAAATTGTGAAAGTTCTCTTAGGATTATCTGGCGGTGTTGATTCATCAGTCGCAGCATTCCTTTTAAAACAAGAAGGATTCGAGGTTACCGCTGGATTTATGAGAAATTGGGAGGACGATGATGGAAGTCCTTATTGCAGTGTTAAAGAAGATTTTATGGATGCTGCTCAGGTAGCTGACAAATTAAGTATAAATTTGGTGCAAATGAACTTTGCACAAAAATACAAAGAGAAAGTTTTTAGTTATTTTCTCAATGAATTGAACAAGGGAAAAACACCTAATCCAGATATTTATTGTAATAAGTACATTAAGTTTAAAGAATTTACCGATTATGCATTAGAAAATGGCTATGATGCTGTAGCTACTGGTCACTATTCTAAAATTCAGGTTATCAATAAAGAATATTTTTTATGTAAGTCTTATGATCAAAGCAAAGACCAGACTTATTTTTTAAGTCAGGTAGATAGAGATATCTTTTCAAAAATTAAATTCCCTTTGGGTAATCTACTTAAAACCGAGGTAAGAAAGATTGCTGAAAAAGAAAATTTAATTACTTTTGATAAAAAAGACAGTACAGGAATATGTTTTATTGGAGAACGACCTTTTCCCGAATTTCTGAAAAACTACCTTCCAGAGGAATATGGAGAGATTGTAGATGATTCTGATGAGGTGATCGGTTCTCACAAAGGCTTGCATTTTTATACCATAGGCCAAAGACAAGGTCTTGGAATTGGTGGATTAAAGAATAGAGAAGAAAAAGCTTGGTATGTAGTAGCAAAAGATTTTTCAAAGAACAAGTTAGTTGTTGTACAAGATAATAATCATCCACTGCTATTTAAAAAAAACCTCAAGGTCTCTAATATCAATTGGCTAAAAAAACCTTCTTCAAATCAGGTCTCAGCAAAAATAAGATATCGTCAAAGAGATCAAGCTTGTGAAATTGATATCAATGAAAACAAGGCTTCTGTCTTCTTCAAAGAGCCTCAAAGAGCGGTTACCCCAGGACAATTTATTGTCTTTTATGAAGATGAAATTTGTTTAGGTGGAGGCGAGATAGATATATAATTCTCTTTTACAAGATTAATGCCCAACGAAAATCTGCTTGCTATAACTCCTATTGATGGGAGATATGAATCCAGGACAAAGTGTCTTTCAGATTATTTCAGTGAATTCGCTTTGATAAAAACTAGAGTTGAAGTTGAAATTAATTGGCTAATACTTATTTCAAATAGTAAATCTTTAAGCTATATTCCAAACCTTTCATTAGCTCAACAAAAAAAAGTTCTCAATATCTTCAATGAGTTTTCCATACAAGACGCTCGGGAGATAAAAAAAATTGAAAAGAAAACGAATCATGATGTAAAAGCTATTGAGCTTTTTATCGTAGCAAAACTAAAAAAATTAAAACTTAATAAACTTTGTGAATTTGTTCATTTTTGCTGTACATCAGAAGACATAAACAACCTCTCCTACTCTCTAATGCTGCAAAGATTTTTAAATCAGGAGTTTTCACCCGCAATGAATGCTTTGCAAAAAAAATTAAATTCGCTGGCAAAAAAATGGTCAAAAATTTCAATGTTGGCCTTTACGCATGGACAACCGGCGTCTCCGACAACTCTTGGAAAGGAATTTGCAAATTACAGTTATCGTTTGAAGTTTCACTTAGATTTAATTAAATCTACAAAACAAAAAGGAAAATTCAATGGAGCTTCAGGGAACTATAATGCTCATTTGATAGCTAGTCAGAAAGTTAATTGGGAATCTCTCTCTAAAAGGTTTGTTAATTCTCTTGGATTAAATTTTTCAAGTCACTCTACCCAAATCGAATTAAAAGATGCCATGGCATATCAGCTTACTAATATCCATAATTTGAATAATGTTTTAATTGATTTTGCTCAAGATATTTGGCTTTTAATCTCAAAAAACTATCTTAAGCAAAATTTAAATGCTGGAGAAGTTGGTTCATCCACTATGCCTCATAAAGTAAATCCTATAGATTTTGAAAATGCGGAGGGAAATTTATCCATTGCAAACGGACTACTTGTTGCTTTGAAAAATAAAATTCAAATTTCAAGATTGCAAAGAGACTTATCAGACTCTACGGTTTTAAGAAATCTTGGTTCATTATTTGCTTATATTATTATCAGCCTAGACTCTCTTCAAAAAGGCTTAGCTAAAATAGAACCAAATAAAGAAATTATCGTCGAAGACCTAGATAATACTTGGGAAATTTTAACAGAAGCCATACAAACCCTTCTGAGAAAAAATGGTATTGAGGATAGTTATACAAAAATAAAATCCATCTCACGTGGAAAAAAGCTTGATTATCATTCCTACATAAAGATAATTGACGACTTGAAAATAAATAAAGCGGATAAAGAACTTCTTTTAAACCTGACTCCCAAAAAATACATTGGGCTGGCAGATAAATTGGCTAAATCTTCTTTTAAATCTTAAGGGGCAACATATGTTTGATTATAAAAAAACTATTAAAGAGTATGAGGATCTAAAAAAAAGCAATCCAAATATATATAAAAATATTAACCCAGTTTCTGCTGCAAGAATGAGGCTGCAAAACAGATTTCACACTGGTTTAGATATTGCTCAATACACAGCCGATATCATGCACGCTGATATGGCAGATTATGATAAGGATTCAAGTAACTATACTCAGTCTTTAGGATGTTGGCATGGCTTTACTGCACAACAAATGATGATGGAAATTAAGAGATCTCATAAAACAACTTCTAAAAGATATGTTTATCTGAGTGGATGGATGATCGCAGCCTTAAGATCTGAATTTGGACCGCTACCTGATCAAAGTATGCACGAAAAAACTGCTGTTCCAAATTTAATAAAAGAAATTTATACCTTTTTAAAAAGAGCTGATTCAGTTCAATTACAACACTTGTTTAATGAGTTAGATGAGGCAGAAGCTGAAGGTAATGAAATTGATGAAATTATTGAAAAAATAAATAATTTCGAAACTCACGTCGTCCCAATTATTGCAGATATAGATGCGGGATTTGGTAATGAAGAGGCTACATATCTTCTTGCAAAAAAAATGATTCAAGCGGGTGCTTGCGCCATTCAAATAGAAAATCAGGTTTCTGACGAAAAACAATGCGGACATCAGGATGGAAAGGTAACGGTACCTCATGAAGATTTTCTCTCTAAGGTAAATGCTGTCAGGTATGCATTTTTAGAGCTGGGTATTAAGAATGGAATTATCGTCGCGAGAACTGACTCTCTGGGTGCCGGGTTAACTCAAAAAGTTCCGGTCTCTAAGGAGCCAGGAGACCTAGCTGATCAATACAATACTTTTTTAGAATCTCACGAAATTAACGATTTAAGTGAATTGGAAGATAATGATGTCACTATTCACCAAGGAGGCAAATTAGTCCAACCTGTTAGATTACCAAATGGACTTTATCAATTTAAAAAAGATACTGGTTTTGATCGAGTTGTTCTGGACTGTATTACGAGCTTAGAAAACGGAGCAGATCTACTTTGGATTGAAACAGAAAAACCAAATGTCAGACAAATTGCTGAAATGGTTTCTGCCATCAGAGAAAAACAGCCTCAAGCAAAGCTTGTTTACAATAACTCTCCTTCTTTTAATTGGACGCTGTCTTTCAGAGAACAGGTTTATCAAGAATGGGTTGAATCTGGAAAAGATGTATCTGACTATCCTGATCCTGCGAAAGATCCAAAGGGTTTGATGGACAAAAAATTTGATGAATCCGAATTAGCAATTGAAGCGGATAAGTATATTCAAAACTTTCAAAAAGATGCTTCCAAAGAAGCTGGTATTTTTCACCATTTGATAACTTTGCCAACTTATCATGAAACTGCCTTAGGTACTTCCGTTCTTTCTGAGGGGTATTTTGGTGAACAAGGCATGTTGGCCTATGTAAAAGAAATTCAAAGGCAAGAAATTAGACGTGAAATGTCTTCTGTTAAACACCAAGATCTGGCTGGTTCAACTGTCGGTGATACCCATAAGGAATATTTTTCTGGAGATAATGCTCTTAAAGCTGGTGGCGAAGACAATACTATGAATCAGTTTTAATCGATTGTTTTACCGCAAACTTTGCAAGTGTCGCCCTTTTCCAAATAAATTCCTCCACAGCTTGGCTGGAGGGGTTTGTTCTTTAAAATAAGACCTATCGACATTCCTGCTATAGAAACGATAATAATTAAAATTGCTAGTAAAGCTGTAATCATCTGACTATTGTAACAATTCCATCCATTGTTTTGACTTAAAAGATTTTAATTTCGCATTGTCTTTAAAAATCAGCAATGCAGGAATGCTATTGTCAATAATATTGGCTTTAATTAAATCTACTTCTCCGAGAGCAAATAATCCTGTCGCTAGGGCGTCTGCAAAGGCAGTTGATTTTTTATCTATTACCGAAATAGATAGAATATCTTGATCAATAGATTTTCCTTCGATTCCAATGATGTGATCAGGATTTCTATAATTTCCTGAGGTAGCAATAGATAGATTTTGCTTAAATTCAAAAGGTTTAAAAAGACTTTGTTGATTAGCGAAGGATTTTCTATTCCAATTTTCCAAAAGGTATTATTTTTCTTACCTTCTGCTCTTATCTCTCCCCCAATATTTATGAAAAAGTTTTTAATACTTAATTCGTTGAATTTTGAAGAAAGAACATCCACGGCATAACCTTTAGCAACTGCATTAAAATAGTCATAATTTTCAAATAATATAAATCCTCTTGCAGTTTTATTTGCCCTAACAGAGATTTTTATAACATCTTGAAAATAATCATTTATTTCTTGTTTAACTGAATCAGTATTTTTTTTATCTCTTTTAAGAGACACCAAAGAATCATTTTTATATGTTGAGCAACATTCGTTAATAGAAATGAAAACATTATTTATTTCGTCATTTACCTTTGTAAAATCTTTTTGGGATGCTTCAAACTTGATATCGTAAAAAGTCCCAAATATCTGACCAGATATTGAAAGAATTTCTTTATCTTTTGAGCAAGCTCCCAAAAAGAGAAGCGAAATAAGAAAAAATCTTTTAAATATTTTAGCCACCAAAATCATCAAACATTATATTTTCTGGTTCCACACCTAGGCTATCAAGCATTTTAAATGCTGCTGACATCATCATGGGTGGACCACAAAGATAATATTCACAATCTTCTGGTGAAGGGTGGTGTTGTAAGTATTCGTCGTATAAGACATGACTTATAAAGCCTGTTAAGCCATTCCATTTATCTTCAGGCAATGGATCTGATAATGCCGCATGCCAAGAGAAATTTTCAAAGTCATTTGATAACTTATCGAACTCTTCAACATAGAACATTTCTTTAAGACTTCTTGCTCCATACCAAAAACTAATTTTTCTAGATGAGTTAATTCTTAAAAGTTGATCAAATATATGAGATCTCATCGGAGCCATACCAGCTCCGCCTCCAATGAATACCATTTCAGCATTGGTTTTTTTAGCTTTAAATTCTCCGAAAGGACCAAATATAGTTAATTTATCACCTGCTTTTAGATTGAATAAATAAGATGAGGCTTCTCCAGGAGGAACTGACATTCCAGGTGGTGGCGAGGCAATCCTGATATTAAATTTCATAATGCCCTTTTCTTCCGGATAATTTGCCATTGAGTAAGCTCTTATTACTTCCTCTTTAACTGTTGACACATTGTTAAAAACTTCAAATCTCTCCCAATCTGATTTGTATTCCTCTTGAATATAAAAATCATTGTAATCTGCTTTGTAAGGTGGAATTTCCATCTGTACATAACCTCCAGCTTCAAATCCCACATCTTCTCCTTCAGGAAGCTCTAGTACCAATTCTTTAATGAATGTTGCAACATTATCATTAGATCTAACTGTCGTTTCCCATTTTTTAACTCCAAAAACCTCTTCTGGAATTGTTATTTTCATATCACTCTTAACTGGAACTTGACAAGATAGACGCCAGAAATCTTTTTTTTCTTTGTTATTAAAATGGCTTTCTTCAGTAGATAGTATGGATCCTCCACCATCAAAGACCTGGCAACGACATTGTGCACATGTTCCTCCACCACCACAGGCAGAAGATAGGAAAAGATTGTTTTCTGCTAATGTTTGCAAGAGTTTTCCACCGGCAGGGACAGTAATTTTTTGTGTAGGATCATCGTTAATTTCGATAGTTACGTCTCCAGTTGAGACCAATTGAGATCTTGCCATTAGAATAATGGCGATCATCACATTGACAATTAACGTAAAAGCTAAAATACCTAAAATTATTTCAATACCCATCAGAGAATAATGCCTCCAAAAGACATAAAACCAAAGCTCATCAAACCAACAATTATAAAAGTAGAACCCAGTCCCTGAAGGCCCTCAGGCATATCACTATATTTCAATTTTTCTCTGATACCAGCAAGAATTGTTATTGCTAATGCCCAACCAACGCCAGCACCTAATCCATAAGCTACACTCTCTCCGAAATACAAATCCTTTTCAACCATAAAAAGAGATGCGCCGAGAATTGCACAATTAACAGTAATCAAAGGTAAGAAAATTCCTAATGCGTTATAAAGCACCGGAACATATTTATCTAAAAACATTTCCAATATTTGAACGCATGCCGCGATGACTCCGATATAGCTTATTAAACCAACAAAACTTAGATCCACATCTGATAGTCCTGCCCAAGCAAGAGCTCCGTCTCTTAAAATAAAGTTATAAATTAAATTATTTATTGGCACTGTAATTGCCAAAACAACTATTACCGCAATACCCAGTCCGATGGCAACTTCGATTTTTTTTGAAATAGCAATAAAAGTACACATTCCCAGAAAAACAGATAAAGCTAAATTTTCTATAAAAATTGCATTGATGAAAATGTTTAAGTAATTCTCTATCATGTTGAACCTTTCGATGAAGGTGTTGGTGGAGGATTAGGTATGATCTCAGGAGAGTTTTCTGACATTTTAAATTCAGGTTCCTCAATTTGATCTTTTTGCCAAGCTCTAAGTGCCCAAATAATCAAGCCAATCAAAATAAATGAAACTGGAGGAAGTAAAAAGAAATTATTTGGTACATACCAACCACCATTCTGAACCAATGGAAAAATTTCATATTCTAAAATTGTTCCAGTACCAAAGAGTTCTCTTATCGTACCAAGAATTATAAGTATGACGCTATACCCCAACCCGTTACCAAAACCATCTAAAAAAGAGACTCCAGGAGGATTTTGCATTGCAAAAGCTTCTGCTCTTCCCATAACAATACAATTGGTAATTATTAAACCAACAAATACTGAAAGAGTTTTACTCGTTTCATAGTCATAAGCTTTTAATGCTTGATCAACCAAAATTACCAAAGAAGAAATAATTGTCATTTGTACGATGATTCTAATATTTGAGGGAGTTATATTTCTTATCACTGAGATAAAAAAATTAGACAAGCTTACCGTAACAGTCAGTGCTACACACATTATGAGTGTGGGATAGAGCTTACTGGTTACTGCGAGAGCAGAACAAATTCCAAGCATTTGCAAGGCAATGGGATTCTCTTTGAAAACCGGCCTAAAAAGTATCTCAGAATAATTAGACATCTATTTCCTTTAAGTTATTAATGAAATTTAAAAACCCATCACTTCCCATCCAGTAAGCAATTAAGTTAGTAACTCCATTACAAGTTAATGTTGCGCCTGATAAACCGTCTACCTTATAAACAAAATCATCACTATTTTCAAGAACGGATCCTTTAATTACTTTCAACGATACTTGACCGTCTTCTTGATAAATTTTCTTACCCTTCCATAAAGCTTTCCACTTAGGATTATCAATTTCTGCACCAAGTCCAGGAGTCTCTTTGTGTTCGTAGAATTCTAAACCAGCAACGGTATTGAAATCTCCCTCAATAGCTAGATATCCATAAAGAATACCCCATAAACCATAGCCTCTGACAGGCAAAATCAAAGTGTTTATCTTGTCGTCTTTATATTCAATATAAACTTTGGAGAACTTTTCTCTTTTTTTGATAGAAGCAATGTCATTTTCAGCTGAAAGAAATTTATATTTACCCTCTTCTCTTAATTCTTTTGCAAGTTCATAAGAATCTGGGCTTATATCAACAACCTCACCTTTATCTAAATCAATAATCATTGTTTTGATATTTGACATTGCGTTTTCTACAGACCCATAGACAGTCGTTAAGCCAGCTGAAGAAACGATCTTTTTCTGCATATCCAAAACAACATTATTTTCTTGTATTGACCTCAGCTGTATAGCAATGATTGATATTATTGCACTACATAACAGACAAAGACCGATACCTACGAATGTAATGTTTAAAGTGCTATCTTTATTGAGTTTGGGCATTTTGAAGAGATAATCTTTTCTTAATATTGTTTTGAACCACAAAGTGATCAATCAATGGAGCCAATAAGTTACCAAAAAGAATTGCTAACATCATGCCTTCAGGAAAAGCTGGATTCAATACTCGAATTAATATCACCATGACGCCTATTACAATTCCATAAACCCATCTACCAGAATTGGTATGTGAACCTGAAACCGGCTCTGTTGCCATAAACACCAAACCAAATGCATATCCTCCTATAACCATATGCCACCAAAAAGGCATTGAGAACATAGGATTGGTTTCACTACCTACAATATTGAATAAATAACTTGTTAGAATTGTCCCAATTGCAACTCCCATGACAATTCTCCAAGAAGCAACTTTTGTATAAAGCAGTATCGCAAGTCCTACTAATATAGCCAGCGTTGAGGTTTCGCCAATAGATCCAGGAATAAAGCCAAGAAAAGCATTATTCCAAGAATATGCAAGTGTTTGATAGCCATCTTGTGCTGCAGTTCCAAGAATAGTCGCCGCTGTGTAACCATCAACTGCAACCCAAGACATGTCTCCTGACCAAGATGCAGGATACGCAAAATATAAAAAAGCTCTTCCTGTTAAGGCAGGATTTAAAAAATTCTTTCCAGTCCCTCCGAATATTTCTTTACCTATTACTAAGCCTACAGCAATACCAAGAGCTGCCTGCCAAAGTGGTGCATTTGGTGGACAAGACAAGGCAAATAAAACTGTTGTAACGAAAGCTCCTTCGCTAACTTCATGCCTTCTTATGAGAGCAAAAATTAACTCACAACCAATTCCGACTGCGAAGACAACAACATAAATAGGAATAAAATATATAGCTCCATAAACTATACAATCCATAAAACTATTTGGATTCAATGAGGTAAAAAAGTAATTAATGGCCAGTGCCAATCTTTTTCGAAAGCTGTATTTGCTAAAGTAAGTTGTTCTATGGCATTAAGAGATTGATAACCAAGGTTATACATTCCTGCAAACATTGTTGGAAAGGTAGCTAACCAAACAACCACCATGATTCTTTGTATATCAGAACCATCTCTTACATGAGTTAAGCCTTTTGTTCTTTTGTCTGAAGAATAAAAAAGATTTTCAATTACATCAAAGATAGGAAAATAATAAGACAATCCTCCCTTTCCTTGGAAAGAAGGCTTAATTTTATCAAGAAAATTTCTTAACGGATCTTTCATCTCTAAGATATAAGCGCAATTTTAAAGACTTAAACATTTCAATTGAGTTTTTAGAAGATATTCTTCTATATTATGCTTTTATCCATCCTTCTCAATTTTTTCCAAGATGTTCCTTAAAATCAAGCCATAATCATATTTACTTGGACAACTATATGTGCACAAAGCTAAATCTTCCTCATCCAACTCCAATACTCCTAGAGTTTGAGCTAATTCGGTATCTTCAGTAACAATTGCTTTCAATAGTTGGGTGATCATTAAATTCATTGGAAAAATTTCCTCATAAACACCTACCGGAACAATAGCTCTAAAGCCACCATTAATTGCTGAAGTAAGATTATATTTATAATTCTTAAAAATTGAGGTTAAAAACATTCTTAAAGAAGAATGTTTTCTAATTTCGGGTCTTAACCAGTTTAAAAATTCTCGATCGTCCTTATTTACTTCTCTAATGACCGAAATTTGATTTGAAAAGTTAGAAAGATAAGCTTTAGGTCCTTCGCAAATATGTCCACATAAAACAGAACCAGAAATTATTCTATTTTCTCCTTCTAAGAGTTTTCCTGCAGTTAACTCCTCCACACAAGCACCATAATTAGTTATAACAATTTCTGGATCAAACACTTGAGGTCCAGAAATAGATATGTATTTTTCATTAGAAAGATAACCACTAATTAATGTTTTTCCAATTTTTATTATTTCTTGGTAACCAATTGTCCAAATCTGATTTTTTAAAGATGCTGGAGAAATCTTATGTATCTGAGTGCCGACGAGTCCTATGGGATGAGGCCCATTGAATTTATGATAATTAATGTTATGAGAGCTAAACAATTCTAAATCATCATTGGATATACCAAGATGAACTCCATCGTTAGGTAAATAAGAGATTAATTCTAGTCCTTTGTTGAAGGCTTCAAGATTATCTTCAATTATAATTTTAGGCTCAAAAGAAAGAGGATTTGAATCAATCAATGAAATAAATATTTTGTTGGGCAAAGAACCAACCATAGGAACTTTTGAAAACGGCCTCGTTCTAAAAAGACCCAACAATCCATAATCATTTAAAAAGTTTAAAACTTGATCGCTGGACTTTTCAAAAGTAGTATCCACTTCGAATGAGTTTTCATCATCATTTTTTTCGATCACCATAGACAAAAAAGATCTTCTGTCACCTCTATTTATCTCAATAATTTTTCCATTAATTGGAGACAAGTGAGAATATCCAGGATTTTTCTTATCTTCGAAGAGTTTTTCTCCCTGTCTAACTTCTTGTCCTTCAGCTACAAACATTGTTGGTCTAATTCCGTGAAAATCAGTACCAAGAAGAGCAACTCTTGAGGTTAAATTTTTCTCATTTGGTAGGTCATGATTGGTGATTTCTCCCTTAAGAGATAAATCCAACCCCTTTGTCAAATTAAATTCCATCTTATAAAAATAAAGGTAATCTTAGATACTTTATTCCAGCCATTTTCTTAAGAACTCTCAATAATTGAACGCAGTACCCCAGTTCATTGTCATACCAAGCATAAATAACAATATTTTTTTTATTGCATATAGATGCTTGTGAATCCACAACACATCCAAATCTATTCCCGATTATGTCTGAAGAGACTATTTCAGGTGAATTTGTATAATCTATTTGGTCTTTGTAAATACTATGAAAAGCGGTTTTTCTTAGAAAGTCGTTAAGTTCATCAAGATTCGTCTCTTTTTCAAGATAAAGATTTAAAATTGCCATGGATACGTTTGGTGTTGGTACTCTTATTGCATTTGCTGATAATCTTCCTTCTAATTCCGGAAGCACCTGTGAGACAGCATTTGCTGCTCCAGTTTCTGTTAAAACCATATTCAATGCTGCACTCCTTCCTCTTCTGGCCTTGTCATGATAGTTGTCAATTAAATTTTGATCATTTGTGTAAGAATGAACTGTTTCCACATGACCATTATCTATTCCGTACTCTTCTGATATTGCCTTCAAAAGAGGAACAATTGCATTTGTAGTACAGGACGCTGCTCCTAAGATTTTATCTTTTTCAAGGATATCTTTGTGATTCACCCCATAAACTATATTTTTTAGATCGCCCTTTGTAGGCGCTGTAAGCAAGACTTTAGAGATCCCTTCGGATTCTAAGTGTCTTGATAGGCCTGATTCATCTCTATAAACACCCGTATTATCTATTAGAATTGCGTTATTTATATTATGTTTTGAATAGTCGATATTACTAGGGTTATCAGCATAAATAAATTTAACTGGGTTACCATTCATCACTAGAGTGTCTGATTCTTCTTCTACTCTGATTGTTCCTTTGAATGGTCCGTGAACAGAATCCCTTCTCATTAGTTCAGCTCTTTTAAAAAGATCTTCTGTTTTTGACTTTCTAACAACAACTGCTTTAAGCGAAAAAGTTTCTCCAGCACCGGTGTCCTCTAGAATTAATCTGGTAATAAGTCTTCCAATCCTCCCAAAGCCAAAAAGCACCACATCTTGCGGTTTTTCTAGGACAGGAACATGATTGCCAATTGCCTTTTCAGCCTGATCTCGGACAAATTCATCGATATTTTGCCCATGATCATCAAACATAAAGGCTGCCGCAAGAATCCCAATATCGATCTGAGCTGGACCTAAATCAAGTTTTTCTAGGCTAGCTAATATCATCGAAGTTTCATATTCACTGAGTTCATTAGCCTCAACTTCCCTTACCGTCCTGTGAGCCTGCATGATTTCTATCACTGAAAGAGATATCAATGGAGTTCCATACAACAGTATTCGGACATTTTTTTCTCTATGGAATTTTCCGATGATGGGTATCATCGATTCAACAAGCGACTGTCTTTCGATCCAGTTCTCTAGATAATTATCCGGTTTTTCTCTATTCCTCTTATCAGGATTAGAGTCAGATTTTATTGCTGTCATTTATTACAAAGCAGAATATCTTTTTAAGTGATAATCAGAATTTCCAAAAATTGCTCTTATCGTTGTAAGACGCTTAAAGTAGTGACCAATGTTTGTTTCATCGGTTACACCCATTCCACCGTGTAGTTGTACAGACTCTTCACCGACGTGCTTTGCAGCTATACCTACTTGATATTTTAAAGCTGAGACTGCTTTTTTTGAATCATCCGATTTATCGGTGAGCTTTGCAGCGCACATCAAAAGTAAAGATTTTGTTTGTTCGTATGCCATGAAAGTATCAACCATTCTATGTTGTAAAGCCTGAAACGAGCTCAATGTTTCGCCGAATTGTTCTCTGGTCTTAGTGTATTCAAGAGTTATCTCATTCATTTTTTCCATAATACCTACTGCTTCTGCAGATATAGCTAAGGTCGCTAGATCAATTACTTCTTCAAGAGCAGTAAAGGCTTCACCTTCTTTTCCTAATAAGGAAGATGCCGGGATAGAAACATTTTCAAGCGTTACTTCTGATGCTTTAGACCCGTCAACATTGGAATAGTTTCTTAAAGACACTCCTTTCGAAGTTGGATCAACTATGAACAAAGTAAGACCTTTTTCATCTAGTTGGTTACCTGAAGTTCTTGCAACAATAATCATGTTATTGGATGAAGGACCGTTCATGACAACTGCTTTATATCCATCGATGGTATAAATATCTCCTTCTTTTTTTGCAACGGTAATTACATCGTTTAGATCAAACCTACTTTGTGGCTCTGAAAAAGCGACAGACATTTGGATTTCACCCGAAATGATTTTTGGTAAAAGCTCCTTTTTTTGGTCTTCAGAGCCTAATCTGCTTATCAATCCACCCGCTAAAACAACATTTGGGATATAAGGCTCAACCACCAAACCTCTTCCTAAAGATTCCATTATGACCATTAAATCAATCGGTCCGCCATTAAAACCTCCATCTGATTCAGAAAAAGGCATTCCCAACCATCCTAGATCAGCAAATGTTTTCCAAAAGTCTGAGCTATAACCCAAATCAGTTTTAATGTTTTTTTGTCTAATATCAAAAAGATAGTCTTTATCTACAAAAGTAGTAATACTATCTTTCAGTAACTGTTGTTCTTCAGAAAGAGAGAAGTCCATTTAGATACCCAAGACAGCTTTAGCAATAACATTTCTTTGAATTTCATTACTACCACCGTAGATAGAAACTTTTCTGTAGTTTAAGTAATGAGGCATCACATTAGCAGCAAAATCAGGACCAATTCTTCCTTCGTTAGAGATCAAATCGTCTTCTGACATAAAAGGATGGGCATAATATCCTAAGGCCTCTACAAATAAATCAGATAAACCTTGTTGCAAATCGGTACCCTTTATTTTAAGGATAGAAGATTCAGGTCCAGGGTGACCGCCTTTTGACATTGCTGCCAAAGTTCTCAGCTCACTATATTCAGCAGCCAATAAATCGATTTCAAGTTTATTTAATTTATCCATGAACAAATCATCATCTTTTAAAAAACCTTCACCTAAAGGCAGTTCAGAAGTAATTTCTCTTAACCTTCTTATTTCTCTCTTAAGAGCAGGTATACCTCCAATTCCAGTTCTTTCGTGAGCCAAGAGAAATTTAGCAATATTCCATCCAGCGCCCTCTTCACCGATGAGATTCTCAGCCGGTACTTTCACATTATCTAAGTAAACCATGTTAACTTCATGAGAACCATCAATAGTGATTATAGGCTTAACCTCAACTCCTGGAGTGTTCATATCTATCAAAAGAAAGCTAATACCCTGTTGCTTGATATCAGTAGTTTCAGTTCTAACTAAACAGAATATCCAATCAGCATGTTGAGCCATGGTAGTCCAGGTTTTTGTCCCATTGACAATGTAATGGTCACCATCTTTTACAGCTTTAGTTTTTAGCGAAGCTAAATCAGAACCAGAACCAGGTTCTGAATAACCTTGGCACCACCAAACATCATTATTTATGATACCTGGTAAAAATCTATCTTTTTGCTCCTGAGTTCCAAAAGTATATATAACAGGTCCGCACATACTTACCCCAAAAGGGACTAGTGTTGGCGTATTGGCATCTGCTAATTCATTTTGAAAGATATGTTTTTGGGTGACTGACCAGCCTGTACCACCATATTCTTCTGGCCAATTGATAGCAAACCAACCTTTCTTACTTAAAATTCTTTGCCAAGTAAGGATATCGTCCTTTGAAACAGGAATTCCGTTATCCATTTTATTTTTAATTTCAGCAGGATAGTTATCTGCAATAAATGATCTTACTTCGTCCTGAAACTTAAGATCTTCTTCTGAAAAAGATAAATTCATTTAAAACCTCTTTATAGTCTTATTTCTAGAAGTCAGTATTATACACAAACATTTATCTGTTAATACGAAGTAAAAATCATTATGGAAATAACATTTGGTTATCAAAAGAACTTAGTTATATGTAGTAATTCTGATTTATTAAGTAATACTTGGTCAGCATCTCAGAATAAAGATAAGGTTTTATTACCCGATTTAGAGGTATTACCATACGATAATTTTTCTCCCCACCCTGAAATATCGTCAAAACGACTCATTGCACTTAGAAATATTTTGAAGAAGGACTCTTTAACTGTTTTTACTACAGTGCCAGCTTTATTTCAGCCATTTTTTGATAAGGCAAATATCAATAATCTTTTTTTTGAATTCAAAGAAAAGCAAAAATTAGATAGAGATAAACTTATTTTGAATTTAGCTGAAAATGGTTACGAACCCTTTGATTTAGTAATAAAACCTTCTAGTTATGCTTTAAGGGGCTCAGTAGTAGATATTTTTCCATCTAATAGTAACTTTCCCATCAGGATTGATCTAGATGATGATCTAATTTCAAGCATCTCTATTTTCGATCCTGATAGTCAAAGAACATTGAGAAAAATTAATTCCTTTGTTGTAAGGCCTTCAAAAGGCTTTGTTTTAAATGATAGTTCTATAAAAATTTTCAAAAAAAATTGGCGTTCCAAGTTTAACGTAGATGGAGAAATATTAGATGACGTAATAAAGGGTAGATTTTTTTCAGGAATAGAATTTTATTCATCTCTTTTTTATGAAGAAAAGCCTTCTCTAGTTGATTATATGAAAGACTTTAACTTTTTTAGTGTGGGCGACGTTTTCGCTGAATCTAAAAACTATTGGAATTTGATTAACAATAGGTATGAAGAATTCATCAGCGATTTAAATAGACCCGTTTTACTTCCTGAAGAAATTTTTAACTCTTTACAAGATGTAACTAAATTAATAGATGAATCTGAAAAGATAGAAATTTCTGAAGAGAGCTCAGATAAAATCATAGACCCAATTTTTAAAGATTCTTCAGATCAACCCCAAAAAATGGAAAAAGACTTTGATTCGCTACTCAATTTTAAAAAGGATGAACTTGTCGTTCATGCAAATCATGGCATTGGTAAATTTTTAGGATTAAAAAATTTGAATCGAACTGAATGTTTTCTTATAGAGTACCAAAATAATGATTTGATCTATGTTCCAGTAAATGATTTATCTCAAATAACTCCCTACATAGGCGTAAAGGATATCCCTTTGGATTCTTTAAATAAGAAAAAGTGGAGTGAAAAATCAAAAAAATCAAAAATCAAGGCTTTTGATATTGCTTCAGAAATTCTTGAAGCAGAAGCTAAAAGAAGTCTAGAAGAATCTTCTGAAATTTCTTTCGATCTAGATGAATATAAAAAGTTTTGTGATGGGTTTAACTTTTCCGAAACACCTGATCAGGAAAGAGCTATTAAAGAGGTCATTTCTGATTTGATATCTAAAAAACCTCAAGATAGATTAATTTGTGGCGAAGTAGGTTTTGGAAAAACTGAAGTAGCGCTAAGGGCATCATTCATTGTTGCGCAAAGTAACTATCAAGTATGCATACTAGCACCAACAACAGTTCTTGCTAAGCAGCATTTCGAAGTCTTTAAAGATAGGTTTGCTGACTTTCCTCACAATGTTTGTCTCCTAACTAGAGAACAAACGAATACTGAAAAAGAGGAAATTTACAACAGGATTAATGATAATTCATATTCAATAATCATTGGTACTCATGCTCTTTTTAATAAAGAAATATCATTTAAGAATTTAAACCTTTTAATAATTGATGAAGAGCATAAATTTGGTGTTAGACAAAAAGAACTGATTAGGTCTTTAAAGAAAGGAATCAATGTTATTTCTTTATCTGCAACACCAATACCTAGAACATTAAATCTTTCTTTATCAAAAGTTAGAGATATTTCTTTGATTACAACCCCGCCTATTGGCAGAAAAAGCGTTAAGACAATAGTGTCTAGATATTCTCAAAGTCTTGTATTTGAGGCAATTCAAAGAGAATTTTATAGAGATGGTCAGGTATTTTATCTTTTAAATAATGTAAGTCAGCTAGAGGAAAAGAAAAATGAACTGGCTAAGAGATTTCCTAATAAGTCTATTGATTTTGCGCATGGTCAACTAAGACCAAAAGAACTTGGCTCAATTATGCAAAAATTTATCAAAAAAGATATTGATTTGCTCGTTTGCACAACAATAATTGAAAGTGGCATTGATATAGAAAATGCAAACACATTGATAGTAGAAAATTCAGAAAATTATGGCTTATCCCAGTTACATCAAATACGCGGAAGAGTGGGAAGATCCAAAAGAGAAGCATTTGCATATTTTCTGTTAAATGAAACCAAAAAGCTGAAAAATAAAGCATTAGAAAGAATTGAGGCATTGCAAGAAAATGAATCACTTTTATCAGGTTTTAGCTTAGCTATGAGAGATTTAGAAATTAGAGGAGCAGGAGAATTACTAGGAGAAAAACAAAGTGGAGCTATAGATGTCGTAGGTTTAACTCTTTTTTCAAAAATGATTGAAAGTGCAATAAAGGTTTTAAGTGGAGAAAAAATTATTGAACAATCTGACATCAATATTGATATTGGGATTTATGGTTTTATTCCCGAGGAAGTTATTCCTCAAGCTGAATTACGACTGAGTATCTACAAAGAAATTTCATCAATCAAAGAAAATAAAGATCTTGATCAAAATAAAAAAGATTTCATCGATAGATTTGGCGATGTAAATCAAGAAATAATAAATCTTTATGAATTATCTAAGCTAAAAAATATAGCAAGGAAATTAAATATCTTAGAAATTAAGTTCCGAAATGAAAACTTTTCTTTAAAGTTAGCAGAAAATTCAAAATTGCTTCCTAGCTCATCAAAAGTAAAAGAAATTAAATTAAGCACTAAAGAAATTAAAAGTGATCGTCTTACCTTTTTAATGGCAAAATTAGAGAGTTTTCTCGATAAAGATGAAATTTAAAGCGACATTAATAGCCTTTCTTTTTTCAATAAATCTATTATCTGAAGATCAACTTTACGTAGTTGATTTGATATTAATTAAGTATCTTCCAGAATTCGAAACAAATGAAATCTTTACAAAACCTATTGTAAATTTTCCTGACGATATGACTTTTCTTAGAGATTTTCCGTATCCTGAGTTGGAAATTAATTCTGTTCCATTTGATCTTGATTATCAATTTAAAGACTTATTCATGTCTATAAAAATTGATGATGATAGTGAGGATTTTTCAATTGAAAATGAAAATGAAACTGAAAGAGATATTTATACACCAACATTGAAATTGAAAAGATCAATTTTTGAGATTGACTCTGCAAGAAAATTTTCTTTGGGTGCGGAAGTTTCAAAAATTGCAAAAAGTAGAGACTTTAGAGTCATCTCAACAAAATCTTGGTTTCAAAATATTAAACCGTTAAATGGCGCTGAATTGGTTTTTATTGATAGTGGATTTTTTAAAGGTTCAAGAATATTTGGGTTTATACAGCTATATAAAGAACGTTTTTTACACTTCAATTCACAATTATATTTTTCAGAATTAGATCCGCTAATAGAACAAAATCCTAAATTTATTTCTGGAAAAAATATTTTTGAAGATGAAATTATTATTGATTTATTTATGGAAAAAAACCAAAAAATTCTCTACGAAGTAAAACATTCAAAAAAATTCAGAAGTGGAGAAATTCACTATATGGATCATCCAAAATTTGGAATGTTAATAAAGCTTACTAAAGCTCAGAAAGAATTTTCTTCTGCTGATAGTGATGTAATAGAAGATCAATAATCTTTAATTTTTCTTTTTCTTTATTCTCTTCAGCCTCAATTCTTAATGAGTTTGTCCTGGATATTGCTTTTTCTAATGTCATTTTCCAAGGACCATTAGTTAATAATCTTTCTTTTATGAACTCATGAAAGTTATCTTTTTCTTTATTAGATGAGAATTCAGGTTTCAAATAATTAATCAATCTTTGAGAAAGTTCTCTATATCTTTCATCTTCAAATCCACTTAAAAGTTTTGCCTTTTCAGCCCAAGTAGAAATCTCAAATCTTTCCATCCAGAGCTTATCGCTATTTGAAGGGAACCGCTCATAAACTTTTTGTTCTAAATATTTATTTGGAGGATACTCTCTTTGATTAATTGTCATTACTTCACAAACTCTATTTTGAAATTCAAGATTCTCTGATACTTGCTTAGCTCTGGATTCAAGCAATTTAAAAGGCGAATCTAAAAAATTGTTAATATTTTTAATTCTGTCGACAGGCATTATGGGCACACTTTTATTGACTGATATTTTTTTAAGACCTCCTCCAGCTCCAAATTGTTCTGATAATTCATAATCTGTCATTTCGAACATTTTCTTTGGATCAAAATATAAATCTATTAAAGCTACTTGATTTGTTTGGTTGGGATTTTGCCCACAAGCTATTACAGGATATATATATTTTTTCTTACGATAGATTTCTCCTAAAATAGAGAAAGGCTTACTCTTTGTTAGCTCTATATTTCCATTTTTTGAAGAACCCTTTATCGCAGCTTTTAAAGCTTCTGGCGCTGAAGTTTTAATTTTTTTCATTAAGTTAACCATCAGCATACAATCAACAACTGCATCATGTGCATTTTTTATAGAAATATTATTTTCTTTAGATAAATCGGTTAATTTCAGACTTATATTTTCATCCTCATCTTCCGGTATTTTTATTTCTGCAGGATAAAAATTTCCAATAAGCTGAAAAAGACTCATAAGATCTAATCGCTTATTTCCGTTTGTGTTAGTTATATAAGGATCAAAAAGATTCCAATAAAACTGTCTCCTTACCAGTTCCTCATCAAATTTGTGACCGTTGTAGGTTACGAATATCAAGTTTTTATCCTTTCCCCAAGAAAGCCATTTTTCTCTTAATGATTTCATCATCTCAAAATGGGAAACACCCTCTTCAAGACAATCTGTTTGCCTGTGTACCAAAAAAGCATCTGGAGAAGGCACAATCCAAGGCAGGACTTTTGAGCTTAAATTTAGCTCTTCTAGGATATTAAAATTATTATCGGTAAGAACACAACCTACTTGAATAATTTGTGAAAAATTTATATCAAGTCCAGTAGTTTCTGTATCATAAAAAACAAAGAAATCTTCTGTAAAACTCATTCTTGAATTATAGAGTAACGAGCGTCAAATTATGACGTTACTTGTAATAGGCGTTATCTTTGAAAGTATGATCTGTAGAGTCAATTATTTCGGAAAGTTCTGGAATATTTTCCTTCAAAGTCTTTTCAACACCGTTCTTTAAAGTTAAATCAACCATTCCACATCCTTGACAGCCGCCCCCGAATCTTAAAACTGCTTTTGATGACTCTATAACTTCAACTAAGCTTACTTCGCCTCCGTGAGAAGCTAAAGAGGGATTGATTTCGCTATAAAGATAATAATTTATTTTTTCTTCTATAGAGCTATCTTCTTTTAGATTAGGGATTTTTGCATTTGGGGCTCTGATGGTAAGTTGGCCGCCAAATTTATCTGGATGATAATCAACTTTGCAATCCTCTAAAAAAGGTAAACTTTCACTTTCTAAATAGATAGATATCTCGTCACAATCCATCAATATATCGTCTTCTTCTTCTTCTCCAACTTTGCAATAAACAATGCAGGTTTCAGCTTTCATTGTTCCTGGATCAGAAACAAAAATTTTTATATTGGTTGGTTCTTCTTGGCTGTTTAAAAGATCTTTTAGATAAGTAACAGCGGACTCAGAAACAGTGACATTAGACATAAATTAGATCTTAGACTCCATTTCAGGAAGAGCAGTAAATAAATCTGCAACTAGACCGTAATCAGCAACTTGGAAAATTGGTGCGTCTTCATCTTTGTTTATGGCAACAATTACTTTGCTATCTTTCATTCCTGCTAGGTGTTGAATTGCACCGGAAATACCTACTGCAATATATAAATTTGGAGCAACAATTTTTCCTGTCTGACCTACTTGATAATCATTTGGAACAAAACCAGAATCTACGGCAGCTCTTGATGCACCAATAGCTGCACCGAGCTTATCAGCAATACCTTCAAGTAAATTGAAGTTTTCTCCATTTTGCATACCTCTTCCACCGGATATGATCACATCTGCAGCAGTGAGTTCCGGTCTATCTGATTCGGCAAGCTCATCTTTAATGAATTGAGAAATTCCAGCGTCATTGATTTCCTCAAGCTTAACAATTTCAGCAGAACCGGAATCTGATGGAACTGGATCAAAAGCAGTAGTTCTTACTGTAATTACCTTCACATCATCTGAAGAGGTTACAGTTGCAATACAATTTCCCGCATAAATAGGCCTTTGGAAAGTATCATTTGATTCAACAGAACTTATATCCGAAATCTGTGCAACATCTAAGAACGCAGCCACTCTAGGCATGTAATTTTTACCATTTGTCGTAGCAGGTGCAAGAATAGATGAGTAATCACCACTTAAGTTTTTTATAAGTAAGGAAATATTCTCAGCAAGGAAATTTTCATACTCAGGAGAATCAACATAAAGGACTTTAGAGACGCCCTCTGCCTTAGCTGCTGACTCAGCAACAGTGTTACAGTTGGATCCTGCAACTAAAACATGAATTTCTTCATCAAGTTGTAAGGCAGCGCTTATTGTATTTAGAGTTGCTCCTTTTAATTCTGAATTGTCGTGTTCTGAGATTACTAATGCTGTCATGTTATTACTTTTGCTTCATTTTTTAATTTATCAACTAGTTCGTCGATGCTTTCTACTATTATACCAGCCTCTCTTTCCGGTGGAGGAGATACTTTAACAGTAGAAATTCTTGGGTTTAAATCTATGCCTAATTCTTCTGCGCTTAATGATTCTAGAGGTTTTTGTTTTGCTTTCATGATATTTGGAAGAGAAGCATATCTGGGCTCATTTAATCTTAAGTCCGAAGTCACAATTGCAGGAAGGTTTATTGAAATTGTCTGCAAACCTCCATCTACTTCTCTAGTAACCTCTGCTTTTTCGTCTGTGATTTTTAATTCTGAAGCAAAAGTAGCTTGGGGATATCCAAGCAATGCTGCTAGCATTTGACCAGTTTGGTTATTATCTCCGTCAATGGCTTGTTTTCCCATCAAAATTAAATCAGGATTATCTCTTTCAACTATAGCTTTTAAGGCTTTTGAAATACCTAATGGTTGGGGTTCATGCTCCGTTTCGATTAGGATTGCTTTATCAGCACCCAAAGCAAGAGCTGTTCTTAATTGTTCTTGAGCGCTGCTTTCGCCAACTGTTATTGCAGTAATTTCTTCTGCAACCCCAGCTTCTTTGAGTCTTACAGCCTCTTCAACGGCTATTTCACAAAAAGGGTTTATTGCCATTTTTACGTTGTTTAAGTCAACACCTGACTCATCAGCTTTTGGCCTAACTTTAACGTTGTAGTCAACTACTCTCTTTATTGGAACTAAAATCTTCATAATTTACCCTTATAATCTATACTGGAATATCACAAGAAGGATATATTCTATAGGATGATGAATGTCTATCAAAGTATTAAAATGCTTTCATTTAAAGGGTTATAAATTAATAATTTTGCTTACCCCATGAGATGAAATGAAAAATATCCATTTTGAAATAATGCTGAGATTAAAGGTTATCTAAATGAGTGATCAAATAGAAAGAGATTGTATGGAATACGATGTTGTGATCGTAGGAGGAGGTCCGTCTGGATTATCAACTGCAATTAGAATTAAACAATTAGCTGCAGAGAATAATGAAGAAGTTTCTGTATGTTTGATTGAAAAAGGTTCTGAAATAGGCGCTCATATACTCTCGGGAAACGTTTTCGAACCCACGGCGCTGAATGAACTTATTCCTGATTGGAAAGATAAAGGTGCCCCGCTAAATTCTCCTGCTACTAAAGATGTTGTGAAATTTTTTATTTCAGAAAATTTATCTTTTAATATCCCCTTCCCTAGCTTCTTGATTCCAACTTTCAATAATCATGGTAATTACGTGATGAGTTTGGCTAATTTCTGCAGATGGCTAGCTTCACAAGCTGAAAATCTTGGAGTTGAGATTTTTCCTGGATTTACAGCATCAGAAATTATTTACGATGGGAATGTAGTGAAGGGAATTTTAACTGGAGAGATGGGAATTTCAAAAGATGGAGAAAAGAAACCTTCGTACCAGCCCTCAATGGAGTTGAGAGGCAAATATACTATTTTTGCAGAAGGATGTAGAGGACATTTGGGGAAACAACTCATTAAAAACTATAACCTAGACAACGATAAAGACCCTCAACATTATGGTATTGGATTTAAAGAAATTTGGGATATTGCACCAGAGGATCATAAAGAAGGAACTGTCATGCATACCATGGGGTGGCCCAGTAATGGGACTATATCTGGATCATATTTTTATCATGGGGAAAACAATCAAGTTTATCTAGGATATGTTGTGCCACTTGATTATGAAAATCCTCATTTGAGCCCTTTTGACGAGTTTCAGCAATGGAAACAACATAAGGATATTAGAAAAGTTTTAGAAAAAGGGAAGAGAGTTGCATACGGAGCAAGAGCATTAATAAAAGGAGGCTATCAATCAAGGCCTAAAATGACCTTTCCTGGGGGGCTTATAGTTGGAGACAACGCAGGTACTTTGAATTTTCCAAAGATTAAAGGAACTCACACAGCGATGAAGTCAGGAATGATAGCTGCGGAAGTGATTTTTGAAGCAATAAAAAATAAAATAAATGATGCAGATTTAACAAACTATGAAACAGTATTTGAAAAGTCCTGGGTCAACAAAGAACTTCATAAGGCGAGGAATTGGGGTCCATTTTTACATAATGGATTAAGATGGGGCTTCAAAGGCCTTATCGGTGTAGCCTTAGCTGCAATTGATCAGCTAATTTTTAGAGGTAAATTACCCTTCACCCTTAATCACCCTACTCCCGATTATGCTTGCTTAAAAAAAGCCTCAGAAACGAATCCTATAACTTATCCAAAACCAGATGGCATTGTTTCATTCGACAAGTTATCTTCTGTTTTTCTTTCTAATACAAATCATGAAGAAGACCAACCCTGTCATCTTACTTTAAAAGATGCCTCTATTCCGATTTCTAAAAATCTTCCAGATTATGATGAACCAGCTCAAAGGTACTGTCCGGCAGGTGTATATGAAGTTGTCGAAAAAGATGGTGAGAAAATATTTCAAATAAATGCGCAAAACTGCGTTCATTGTAAAACTTGTGATATCAAGGATCCAAGTCAAAATATTGTATGGGTAACTCCTGAAGGAATGGGAGGCCCTAATTATCCTAACATGTAATTGCTCAGATTATTTTTCCTAGCGAAAATACATTATTGTCTGAAAATATTTCAAGATTGTTATTCTCAGAATTTAGACTAGCTTCTTCCACTAACTGATAAAATACATTTCTTGAGATCAACGCTTCTAAATTTTTTCTAACTAAAAGATAAGGAGAAGGTTCCTGAGTTTTATCATCTATCTCAACTCTGAGAGGGTTCTTCTCGCTCAGAGTTACAACTTCATCAACATTTGTTTGAAACAGGTAGACTTCATTACCATCAATAATTTCTTTATTAAAAGTTTTTACAACAAAAGGCTTATCTTCAACCTGAAGCATAATCTTTTCAACAGGAGTAACTAGATAATAACAACCATCATCATCTAGCCTAATGACAGTGCTAAAAAGCTTAATCATTTTTTCTCTACTAATTTGAGAATTTTTAAAAAACCACTTACCATCTCTTGCAATTCTCATATCAACATTTTCACAAAGAGGAGGATCCCATTTCTCAACAGGAGGTAACTTATTATCTTTTTGTGCTTCTAATATGGTTTGAAACAGAGAGCTTGTATTTATTTCTTTAGACATTAAATAATTGTGGGTTCTTCCTCTAATTTAATTTTGTACTTTTTTTCAACTAAATTCTTTATTTTAGTTCGAAGTTTTAAAATTGAGTCGGGTGCCTTATCTTCATTTATCAAAACTAGCGAGTGTCTGTTTGAGACTCTTGCTTTATAAAAATTGAATCCTTTTAATCCAGAATTCTCAATTAGCCAGGCAGCAGAAATTTTAATTAAAGCATCCTGATTATAAAATTTTACTCTTGGTTCTAATTTTTTAAGAGATTTAAATTCATTTTTATTCATAAGAGGATTTTTAAAGAAGCTCCCAACGTTTGGATTTACTTTATAGTTCTCAAGTTTTTTATTACGAATTTCTAAAATTTTTTTTCTTATTTCAAAAGCTTTTGTAAATTTAAAATTTCTCAAATCTTCATAACTATTCTTTGGTATAAATTTTTTATCTAATTTAAAAAAAATATTTTTTATAAATAAGTGATTGTTCTTTTTAAAAAATGAATCCCGATAACTAAAATCACAATTTTTGTTATTCAAGATCTCAACATTACCGTCTGCAAAATTAAAAACTTCAACATGCTCTACGTAATTTGAAATTTCTTCTCCATAAGCGCCTATATTTTGAATTGGTCCCGCTCCAACGGTACCAGGAATCCCTGATAAATTTTCTAATCCAAACAAAGAATTTTTTAAACAATAAAGTACAAATTTATCCCAATTATATCCACTTGATATTTTTACCTTATCGTTCATTATTTTTTTTTCTTTTTTATAAAGATTTTTAATTACTATGCCATCGAAATCTTTTCTAAAAACCACATTAGTCCCCTCTCCTAAAATCACAAACTTTAATTTATTTTGCTTAATAAAATTAAAAGCTAAGTCTAAATCTTTATCTGATTTGCACTCTATGAAGTATCTAGACTTCACAACAATTCCTAAAGAATTAAGCTCGTTAAGATTTTTATTAATAATTATTTTTTTTTGCAATCTCATTTGCTTTATTTAAATCTTCTTCTGTATCAACTCCCAAATGAACTTCAGAAACCGATTTAAGTACATTAATCGTTACTCCGTTATCCATTGCCCTGAATTGCTCTAGTTTAAAATTTTTTTCATTTTCACTTGGCTTCCAAGAAATGAAATCTTTTAATATTTTGTATTTAAATGCATAAACGCCCTGATGAATAAATAGATTTTTTTGTAGATTTGTTTTTCTAAAAAAATTTAACGCAATTCCATTACGAACAACCACTTTTACAATATTTGGATTGTTGATATCACTTTTGGAGATTAAATCGCTATAAAGCGTAGCCATAGATACGTTTTTTTTTGAAAAAATATCAAAAAGATTGTTCAAATCATCTGGATCAATGAAGGGTTCATCGCCTTGTAAGTTTATGACGACATCATTATCATTCAAATCTAATTTTGCAACCGCTTCATATACTCTGTCTGTACCTGAATTATGATCAGCAGATGTCATTACAATATCTTTACTATTGAATAATTTAGAAATTTTCACAGAATCTGTAGCAACTTGAACCTTATCAGCAGAAGATTTTATTCCAGCATCAAACGTCCATTTGATCATGGGCTTATCTTTAATTAATCGAAGAGGTTTTTCCGGTAGCCTTTCAGATTGGATTCTTGCGGGAATGATAAGTATTTTTCTCAAACTTTAATTTTTTTAAACAAATTATTTCTAAACTCTTCATCAATGATTGGTTCAATCTTTAAATACCAGCAATTAGGATTTTTTAAGAATTTGCATTTAATAGCATCTTTTTCTGTCATTACAATAGGCAAGTCGTTGAGTTCACTAAAATCAGTATCAATAAATTCATGATGGTCAGGAAATATTTTTTCAATAACTTGAAAATCTAGACTTCTTAAAAGAGAAAAAAAGCTTGTTGGATTCCCAATCCCAGCAATTCCATAAACAATCTTATCTTTATTCCAATCTTGAATATTAATTGATTGGTTGGTTACTAGATTTACCCAATGAACAGGCTTATAGGACATTAAAAAATTATTTTCCTTTGTTTCGGCTTCCTTGGAATGAAAAGAGTTTGTATTAATTACAAAATCAATTTGTTCTAGTCTCTTAATTGGCTCTCTTAGTGGTCCGGCGGGAATTAATAAATTGTTTCCAAATTTTCTAATACCATCAATCATTGCAATTTCAATATCTCTTCCGAGTTTAAAATGTTGCAAGCCATCATCGCTAATAAGAATATTGCAATTAGTCTTTTCTATTAAAAATTTTGAAGCGTTAACTCTATTTGAACCTATTACCACAGGACAATTTGTATTTTTATGAATTATTAACGGTTCATCGCCTACATCACTGGGACTTGAAGATGAATTTATCAAAGTAGGATTATTATTTGATAACCCTTTATATCCTCTTGAAACGATTCCTGGTAAATATCCCTCTTTTTTAAGCTCATTTGCTAACCAAATGACTAAAGGTGTTTTTCCTGTTCCCCCTACTGTTAGGTTTCCTATGACTATGGTTTTAAAATCAGGTTTCCATGCAGAGCTTAAATTTCTTTTTCTGAAGACTTTAAATAAAAATCTATACAGCCAAGATATGGGTAAAAGAATTTTTATCCATGATTTATTTTGATACCAAGCATCTTCTATAAAATTAGCAGTTTTATGTTCTGAAATTGAAAATTGGGACTTTAAAATTGGAATTTTTGGTACTTCTTTTTCTTCCTCATCTTTAAATTGATTTTTGTAAAGCTCAAAATATGATTTTTTTAAATTCATTAATTCTTCATGTATACCACTCTCAACAATTTTTCCATCTTTTAAGACAACAATATTTTCAGCATTTTCGACTGTTGATAGTCTATGAGCAATTACTATTGTAGTTTTTCCTATTTTTAAATTATCTATGGCTTTTTGGATTTGATTCTCTGATTCTGAATCAAGAGCAGAAGTAGCCTCATCAAGAATAATTATAGGAGCATCCTTGAGCAGAGCTCTTGCAATTGCTATTCTTTGTTTTTGTCCTCCAGACAGCAAAGTACCATCATCTCCAACAATAGTGTTATATCCATTCGGAAGACTTTCTATGAAGTCGTGAGCAGAAGCTTTTTTTGCAGCTGAAATAATTTCTTCGTCAGAAGCAGACGGTTTGGCATAACAAATATTATTTTTTATGGAATCATTAAATAAAACTGTATTTTGGCTTACGATCGATATGAGACTTCGTAAATTTTCTAATTTTAAATCTTTGCAATTATATCCATCGATTTCAATTTCTCCCTTCGAGATCTCATAAAATCTTGGAATTAAGTTTACTAAAGTTGTTTTACCAGAGCCTGATTTACCCACGATTGCAAGAGTATTCCCTCTTTCAATAGAAAAATTGACATTATCAAGAATTTTTTCATTTTCACTATAGGAAAAGCTAACGTTTTTAAATGTTATATCGCCTCTTATGTCTGATATCTCATCGGTTCCATCATTTATTTCAGGTTTCAGATCAATTTGATTGAAGATAACATCAGCTGCTGCAATTCCTCTTTGAATCATTGCATTTGTTAGAGACAAATACCTCACAGGTCTTGGAAGCATTGCTGCAGCACCAAAAAATGCTATGAATGTTCCCGGAGACATTCTTTCAAAGAAAGAAGCATCTAAAGCTACCCAAGTAATTACAGCAAGTGCTAATGCTAGAAACATTTGAATAATTGGAGATTGAAGAGAGTTTGTTAATTCAAGCTTCAAATTTTGATTTCTATTATCATAATTTACAGAATCAAATTTATTTATTTCGTTTCCTTGCTGACCAAATATTTTTACTTCTTTATTAGCATTAATAGATTCAGAACTTACTTGAGTAACGTCTCCCATAGAGTTTTGAATTCTTGTACTTACTCTTTTCATTCTTTTACCTGCGAGAGATACCACCAACAAAATAAAAGGAGATGCTACAAAAAGCAAAGCAGTAAGCTTCCAATTCAAAAAAATCAAATATCCTAGAAGGCCCAAAACAATTAAACCCTCTCTTACCAAAATAGTTATAGCATATGTTCCAGAGTCCTTAACTTGTGTGACATTAAATGTCATCCTCGACAAAAGATGACCGCTGTTACTCATATCGTAAAAATTTGAGGGGAGATATACCAAAGATTTAAATAAGTCTTTTCTTAGATCATAAATTAATCTGGTTGAAACAATAGCCATATTAAAATGTCCAACGAAGTAACCTATTCCTCTTCCTAGAGCAAAAAGCAGAAGAAGCAAAGGAAGATAAAGATTTAGAGAGTTATCTGGTTTAGAAATATAATCTACTATCTGCCTGAACCAGTCAGCAATTCCAACCTGCGATAAAGCAAATAAAAGATATCCAGCAAAACTTAATATGAAAAAACCCAAATTGGGAAAAACATAAGAAATTATCCTTGAATAGGAACTTTTTTTCATTTCTTTAGTATTTTAAACGAATATACCAGAATCCATGGTAAGTATTTTATCTCCAAAACTTCTAAATTCTTGATCATGAGTAGCTACAATGACTGAAGAGTTATATTCTTCGGTAATATTATTTAGAAATCTTATTACCTCCTTTGAAGTACTCTTATCAAGATTACCTGTTGGCTCATCTAAAAAAATCAATTCAGGTCTATTTATTAAAGCTCTTGCCATGGCAACTCTCTGTTTTTCTCCTCCGGAAAGCTGACTTGGAAAATGATTCAATCGATCAGACAAATCAAATTTTTCTAAAATTTTAGAAGCTTCACTCAGAGATTTGTGTTTATCTATTCCAAGAATCATTGCGCTTAAAGCTACATTTTCAACAGCTGTAAATTCTTTTAAAAGGTGATGAAACTGATATACAAATCCCATATTCTTCCTTCTTAAGAAAGTTAACTTATTATGATCATTTTCATAATGAAGATTTTTATAAATTATTTGACCTTCTGAAAACGCGTCTAAGCCGCTCAATAAATTTAGTAATGTAGATTTACCAGATCCAGACCTACCATAAATAACGATTTTTTCATTTGTATTTATCTGAAAATTAATTTTATTTACAGCCTTAATTGATTTATTACCTTCTTCAAAGACTTTGGATATTTCTCTGGCTTCAAGTAAATTATTCATTTCTTAAGATTTCAACCGGATGAAGTTTACTTGCTGCTCTCGCAGGAAAAATTACAGAGACAACTGTTATTACTAAACTCACAGCAACTATATAGAAAAGATAATCAATTCTAATGTCATAAGGAAAATAAGAAATGAAATAAGTACCAAGATACTCCATTAATCTAGATAATTGAGATTCAAATATGGTGGACCCTATTAAGAAAGTTAATCCTAAGCCAAAAATCAAACCTAAAATCGTTCCAATTGTAGCTATTAATATTCCTAAAAATAAAAAAACTTTGTAGATCTCTTTACTAGTCATACCCATAGTTTGCAATATAGCAATTTGTTCTCTTTTTTCATTGATCATTGTCATCAACATCGAAACAATATTGAAGGCTGCAACAACTATTATTAGAGACAATAAAAGAAAAACTAAGCTTTTTTCCATCATGATGGCTTCGAATAATGGACCGTATGTATATGACCAATCCTCTGCATTCATTAAGATATTTGTCTCTTTCTCAGCAAGTATTAAAGATTGCCAAACTAAGTAGGGAGCTTCAAAAAGATCTTTATATTTAAGTCTAAAACCATGAATTTTATTTTCTAATCCTGTCAAAACCCCAGCGTTTTTTAGCGAGACATAGGCAAGTGTTTCATCAATATCTTTAGAACCAACATTAAATATTCCTACAATTTTAAAAACTTTTGATCTTGGAAAATATCCGGCAAATGAAGAATTATTGTCGGGTAATATTAAAGAAACTTTATCTCCTAGATCAACATCTAGTTTTCTTGCTAATAATTTTCCAATAATGAGGCCATTATTATCTTGAAGATTAGAAAAAGATCCTTCTTTCATATATTCGTGTATGACAGATACCGTTTTATCTTTATCGGGTGATACACCATTAACAATTGTGCCAGCTACAGAAAATCTACTTTTTATTAAAGCTTCGGTTTCAATATAGGGAGAAATTCCAAGAATATTTTTATCATCATATAGGTTGAGTTCGATATTCTCCCAATCATCGAGAGGATTTATGCCGTATATAGATGCATGAGGAATGACGTTTAGAACTCTCTCTTTTAATTCCTTCTCAAATCCATTCATTACTGAAGAAACTATTATTAAAACAGCTACTCCAAGAGACGTCGAAATAAAAGCTAGAGCTGAGATGAAAGAGAGAAAGCCGGACTTCCTCCCCCTCAGGTATCTCAAAGCTATAAATAAAGGAGTATAGTTTTGAGACATTTGAATTGTTTCAAAACTATTTTTTCAATATTTGATTTTTCATTGATTCAAACATTTTGCCCTTATACGGAGGCATCATTTGAGCCATTAAATCTGCAGAAAACTGTTTATAAACTGCCTTGGCATGACTGAACTCCTTAAACCCATCATGTCCATGATATGATCCCGTTCCGCTAGGTCCTACCCCTCCGAAGGGAAGTTCCTCCTGACCAATATGCCAAATAACATCATTTAAAGTTACTCCACCAGAGGTAGTATTATCAAGAACCTTTTTCTCTTTATCCTTATCTTTACTGAAAAGATAAAGTCCTAGAGGTCTCTCTTTAGAATTAACATAACTAACAGTTTCGTTAAAATCTTCATATTCCTTTACAGGTAATACTGGACCAAAGATTTCTTCTTGCATTATTTTCATATCATCAGTTGGATTTAAAACCAAAGTCGGAGGAATTTTATGCAATTCTTGCTGCTCAAAATCTTCGTCAGCTGGATTTATCTCTAAGACCTCAGCTCCTTTCTCCTTTGCGTCAGCTACAAGTTCATTAATTCTTTCGTAATGTCTCTCGTTGATTACGGAAGTATAATCCTCGTTATATTTTAAATCCTCAAACATCTCACCTATGACTTCGCTAGATGCATTAGCAAACTCTTTACTTTTACCTTTTGGAAGCATTAGATAATCTGGAGCTAAACATATTTGTCCCGCATTCATTGTCTTACCACGCATGACTTTTTTTGCTACTTCAGACAAATTAGCATCTTCATCAACAATCACAGGTGATTTTCCTCCTAATTCCAAAGTAACCGGAACTAAATTTTCAGATGCAGCTTTCATAACTTTTTTACCAATTTGAGTTCCTCCAGTAAATAAAAGGTGGTCAAATGGCAATGCACTAAAGGCTGCACCAACTTCTGCATCTCCTGTAAATACTGCCGCTTCAGATTTATCGAAATATGCTTCAAACATTTTTTTAGTTATTTCCGAGGTTGCTGGAGTCAACTCAGAAGGTTTAATCATGGTTCTATTTCCAGCTGCAAAAATACCTGCAAGAGGCGCTAAAACTAAATTCACCGGAAAATTCCATGGACTTATTACTCCAACTGTGCCAAGCGGTTGATACTTGATATAGGATTTTGAGCCAAGGAAGCCCATCATTAATCTTATGAAAAATGGTTGATTTACATTTGATGGTCTTTTTTCATCTTTAGTCCACTTATCTATATTTTTTAATGCATGCTCCAAAACTCCGATAGTAGAAACAATTTCAGAAAAGAAACTTGCTTTGGGATCTCTATTACCAAAATCCTTTTGGAGAGCGTCCAATATTTCTTCATTATATTCTTTGAGCATCGCAATACAGCGATTAAGCCTGTCCTTTCTTAATTCTATACTTGCAGGACCTTCTTCAATGTGAAGTTTCTTTTGGAGTTTTAATATATTCTCCATTTCTTGTAACGTTTCAGTACTCATATTTTTCTCCTTTCAAAAATTTAAACTGATCTTTGTTTTTTATCCTTTTCATTAGATTTTTTTATCGTATTTCTTATATTATCCCAATCTTCGTCAGTTAGGCTATTAAGATTAGCAAAAGTACCTGATGAAGAAAGATACTGCGCACCATCAATTGCAATGGTTTGCCCAGTTAAATATTCACATCCATCAGCCATTAAAAAAGTCGCTAAATTTCCAAGCTCTTCCATTTCTCCTGCCCTTTGCAAAGGAATATTCATATACTGACTTGAAACTTTTTCATCTTTATTAGAGTCGCCTGTCTGGGGCATTAATCTAGACCAAGCCCCCTCTGTAGGAAAAGGACCGGGAGCAATTGCGTTTAACCTTATCCCGTACTGACCCCATTCAACAGCCAACGATTTTGTCATGGCATTAATTCCTGATTTAGACATTGCAGAAGGTATAACAAAGGGAGAACCTGTCCATACCCAAGTTGCTAGAATTGAAACAATGCTGCCCTTTTGCTTATTTTCAATCCATCTTTTGCCAACTGCATTTGTTATATAAAAAGTTCCGTGAAAAACGATGCTGGCAATAGCATTAAAACCATTAGCAGATAAATCCTTGGTTCTACTGATGAAATTACCTGCGGCATTGTTAACCAAGCCAGTTAAAGGTTTCTCTGCAAATAAATCTTCTATTGCCGATTCAATTGCTAGAGAATCTCTAATGTCTAAAGCAAAACATGAAATATTA
>MDTE01000666.1_pt1 | contig 44070 bp, 39 predicted proteins | sample 811231 | NCBI WGS metagenome assembly MDTE01 (sample SAMN05326651, study PRJNA326480) | marine metagenome | isolation source: seawater | place: Indian Ocean: Red Sea | collected 2010
GAACGCCGGCGCCGGCCGCGACGATGAAGCGAGCACTTTTAACTGACCTGTGACTCAGAGCCGCTCGGCGAGCCAGTCGACCATCCCGGTCCTTACCTCGAAGGCACGGTTGTGGCAGCAATGGACCCCGTCCTCGACCATCCACAGCGTTGCGTTGTTCGGTAGCGCCGCGGCGATACGTTCAGCCTGCGCTGCCTTGAAAATGGCATCATGGCGGCCATGCACCACGAGGACGGGCGACGCTACGTCGGCAATGCAGTCGTCGAGCGTCGCATCCGCGACCTGAGCCAGCGCATCGTCCTCCCCTTCCGCACCCGTCGCCCAGACGAAGCCAGCGCGGATCAGCGGCGGCATGGTCGGCCAGTCGCCCAGGTCCCACGCGCCGCCAAACACAACGGTCGCCCTTATGCGCCGGTCGGCGGCGGCCTTGACCACATAGATGCCGCCGAGGCTTCGGCCGATGGTGCCGATCCGGTTAGCATCGACCTCGGGCCGGGCGGCGAAAGCGTCTACTGCGGCGGAGATACAAGCCTCGTAGTTCTGACCGAGCAGAAGATCTGGGTGGGCCTCCCCCTGCCCCGGCCCGTCGAAGGCCAGCACCGCTAGCCCGCGCGCGACGATCATTTCCATCAAGGTTGCGAAGTCCTCCTTGGTGGAATCGAGGCCCGGTACAAGCACGACCCCGGCGACGGGTCCTTCTCTACCCGCGGGAATACGGATGTAGGCCGGCAGCGTGGTATCGCCGAACGGAATCGATGTTCGTTCCGCCGGCGGTGACATTAGCGGCGCAGCCCTAACGAAGGCCGCCGTCTTGCTAGCCTGCAGATCAATCTTCAGATCGGGCAGATGAAACGCCACAACTTGGGCGAAGTGGAAGCATATGGCCGCGCGCACATAAGCCGCGGAGGCACTCGGCGCATGGCCGCGGCCCTCACGATCGGACCCAATTGCCAGATAGCTCTCCGCGATCTCGGCCCAAGCGACGGGCCATTCGTCCCAGGTCGCGGCGCGGTTGCGCACCGCGAGCGCGTCATTCGGATCGCCGCCGTCGGCGACCAAGCGCGGAATCCAGTAGCGCAGCAACTCGTCATCATCGATCGGTCGATTGGTGTTCATGGCGCTGTCCCCTTTTCCAATACGCGGATCCACATGGTCACTTTGCGTGCGCCGAGCCGCAAGTGTAGCCAAAGCTTTTGCCCTGCAATAACCCAAACGCCTATAGTGCACTTAGGTTTTGGATGGAGCTTCGAAGAGCGAATTTCATGACAAGCGCACAGTTGCAGACGGCGGAGAACCTCACCCGGCTGGGGACCGAATCCGCCTTCGAGGTGCTTGCCCGGGCCGAGGCGCTCAAAGCGGAAGGCCATGAAGTTATCAACTTGGGAATCGGCCAACCCGACTTCTCGACACCCGAGCACATTGTCGAGGCGGCGGTTAAGGCCTTGCGCGACGGGCACCACGGCTACACCCCGGCGCCAGGCATCGCGCCGCTGCGCGAGGCGGTCGCGGCCGACATTGCACGGCTGCGCGGCGTAGAGGTGGACCCCGGTAATATTGTCTGCGTGCCCGGCGGCAAGGTGACAATGTTCTTCGCCATCATGATATTCGGTGAGGCCGGCGCCGAGATCATGTATCCGAATCCGGGGTTCCCGATCTACGAATCCGCGATCAACTATTCCGGCGCAAAGGCCGTCCCCATCCCGCTTCTGGAGGAGAAGGACTTCTCGTTTGATGCCGAGGAGGTGTTGTCGCTGATCACCCCGGCGACACGGCTGATGATCATCAACACCCCGGCGAACCCGACCGGCGGCGCGGTGCCGCGGGCAGAGATGGACAAGCTCGCGGAGGGTCTAGCTGGGCACCCGCATGTGGCGATCCTGTCAGACGAGATCTACGGCCAGATGACCTATGACGGACACGAGCATGTGAGCCTCTTGTCCTATGAAAATCTGCGCGACCGGCTGATCCTACTAGACGGCTGGTCCAAGACCTACGCTATGACGGGCTGGCGGCTAGGCTACGCGCTATGGCCCGAAAGTCTGGTGGATGCCGCTACGCGGCTGGCCATAAACTGTCACTCCTGCGTCAACGCTTGCACCCAGTTCGCCGGCATCGCCGCGCTGGAAGGCCCGCAGGATTCGGTACACGCGATGGTGTGCGCCTTCAACAAACGACGGCACGTGATCGTTGAGCGGCTGAACGCGATCAACGGCTTCAGCTGCCGCACACCCATGGGAGCGTTTTACGCCTTCCCCAACATCTCGGGCACTGGCCAGTCGGCCCGGGAGGTCCAAGACCGGCTCCTGACCGAGGCTCATGTGGCGACGGTGGCGGGCACCAGCTTCGGGCATCTAGGCGAGGACTATGTGCGGTTTTCTTATGCAAACTCGGTGGAGAACATCGAGGCCGCGCTGGACCGGGTGTCCAAAATATACGACTAGGTGATTATTATTTGTGCATATTGCCTATTTTTTGTTCTCTTTTTCCGAACAGAATGATGGCGGTGAGATAATTATCGCTTTAGTTTCAGGATTTTGCAGGGAACTTCGAACTGGCATGAACCCTGCTGAATGCAATCCGTCGGTGTCAGGTGCGCCGATTGAGCAAAGCGGTGGAGGCACATAGGTAACGAATGAAGAAGATCGAAGCCATTATCAAACCGTTCAAGCTCGACGAGGTGAAAGAAGCGCTGCACGAAGTAGGGCTCAAGGGCATCACGGTGGTCGAGGCTAGGGGTTTCGGGCGCCAGAAAGGCCATACGGAGCTCTATCGCGGCGCGGAATATGTCGTCGACTTTCTACCCAAGGTGAAGATCGAGGTCGTCCTGGAGGACTCTCAAGTCGAAAGAGCTATCGAAGCTATCCAAGATGCGGCCCGCACGGGACGCATCGGGGACGGCAAAATATTCGTCTCGACGATCGACGAGGCAATCCGAATTCGTACCGGCGAACGCGGCGCAGAAGCCGTGTAGGGGTTTTAAATACGAAACCGCAATATATCACCCAGCAGAGATTTTTCCGAAATATTAGGAGAGCCTAGGTATGTCTGACACCAAAACCGTACTGGACATAATGAAAGAGAATAACGTTGAGTTCGTGGATTTCCGGTTTACCGATCCGCGGGGCAAGTGGCAGCATACAGCGCAGCACGTCTCGACGGTGGATGAGGACCTGCTGACCAACGGGGTAATGTTCGACGGGTCGTCGATCGCCGGCTGGAAAGCCATCAACGAGTCCGACATGATCCTGATGCCGGACCTCGCGTCCGCGGTCATGGATCCCTTCACCGCTCAGCCGCAGCTTATCCTGTTCTGCGACGTCCTAGAGCCGGCGACCGGAGAGCCCTACACGCGCGACCCGCGCGGTACGGCGAAACTGGCGCTCTCCTACCTTGAGGCCAGCGGTGCGGGCGACGCGGCCTATTTCGGCCCGGAGGCCGAGTTCTTCGTTTTCGACGACGTCCGCTACGAAGCGTCGATGAACCGAAGCTTCTACGAGGTCGACAGCGACGAGGGCCCGTACAACAGCGGCCGCGACTTCCCCGAAGGTAACCTTGGCCACCGCCCGGGCATCAAAGGCGGCTACTTCCCCGTCGCGCCGGTCGATTCCATGACTGATATCCGCGCCGAGATGGTGACCACCGCGCTCGAGATGGGCATAGCCATGGAGAAGCATCACCATGAGGTGGCGCCGAGCCAGCACGAGCTGGGGCAAAAGTTTGAAACGCTGCTGCGTTCCGCCGACCAGATGCAAATCTACAAGTATGTAGTCCACAACGTGGCCGCCCAGTATGGAAAGTCGGCAACCTTCATGCCGAAGCCGATCGCGGGCGACAACGGCTCAGGCATGCATGTGCATCAGTCTATCTGGAAGGACGGCAAGTCGGCCTTCGCCGGATCGGGCTATGCCGACCTTTCGGACACCTGCCTTTACTATATCGGCGGCATCATCAAGCATGCCCGCGCGCTGAACGCTTTCACCAACGCCAGCACTAACAGTTACAAGCGCTTAGTGCCCGGTTTCGAGGCGCCGGTTCTACTCGCCTATTCGGCGCGCAACCGCTCGGCATCGTGCCGCATACCCTATGCGACGAGCCCGAATGCCAAGCGCGTCGAGGTGCGCTTCCCCGACCCGACGGCCAACCCATACTTGGCCTTCTCGGCCATGCTGATGGCCGGCCTGGACGGCATTGAAAACAAAATCCATCCGGGCGACCCGATGGACAAAGATCTCTACGACCTGCCAGCCGAGGAACTTGAGGGTGTACCGACGGTTTGTAGTTCGCTGGGACAGGCGCTAGAGGCGCTCGACGCCGACCGCGACTTCCTGAAAAAAGGCGACGTGTTCACAGACGACCAGATCGACGGCTACATCGAGCTCAAGCAGGAAGAACTCACCGCCTTCCTCCAAGCACCGCACCCGATCGAGTTCGAGATGTACTACTCGGTATAGGCCCGGCAGACAGGTGAAACGACAAAAGGCCCCGCCATCCGGCGGGGCCTTTCCCTTTTACGGCGCACAGCGCGGGCCTGTTAGGACCGCTTGGTCGTGAGCTTCTCCTCGGCATCGCCATCGATAAACACCGCATCCAACTTCTCGCTGAAAAGCAGAGATAGCTCCTGATTTGGGCGCGTTAGTGTACCGCGCCGGGGTAATACCAGACGATATCCACCTAGGCGAGCAACCAGCCAGCGAAGATGTCTCCGCTGGGATTGGTGTCGGCGGGCATCGCGACGGTCTGGATACAGAGCTCGCCCTCGAGTTCTTCTAGCGGCTCTTCTGCGTCGTCGTCTGCGTTCTTCATTGTCACCTCACCTGCGAATCATCACATATTGCCCCTGATCATCGCCATCTTGGAATACTCCTGAATCTCTCGAATCCAGTTTACGACGCAATCTAGAATTACTTTTGACTGAGGCCAACGTGGCACGCGCGAAACGCAAGACCGAAGATCCCGACCTGTTTGCCAATGACTCCAGAGGCGGCAGCAACTATACCGCTCAGGATATCGAGGTTCTGGAGGGGCTGGAGCCGGTGCGCCGGCGCCCAGGCATGTATATCGGCGGCACCGACGACGGCGCACTGCATCATCTGGCGGCCGAGATCCTTGACAACGCCATGGACGAGGCTGTCGCCGGTCATGCGGACCGGATCGCGATGCATCTGGGCGTGGACGGCGCTCTGGCTATAACTGATAATGGCCGCGGCATCCCTATAGATCCGCATCCGAAATTCAAGAGTAAGTCGGCGCTCGAAGTGATCCTCACGACGCTGCATTCGGGCGGCAAGTTCGACGGAAAGGTCTACCAAACGTCGGGCGGCCTGCACGGCGTCGGCCTGAGCGTGGTGAATGCGCTGGCTGCGACCCTCAAGGTCGAGGTCGCGCGCGATAAGCAGCTTTGGGCTCAAGAATATGCACAGGGCAAACCGAAGGGGAAGCTCAAGAAGATCAAGGCGGTTAACAACCGCCGCGGCACCACCGTGACCTTCCTGCCCGACCCCGAAATCTTCGGCAAGAACGCGGCCTTCGCCGGCGCGCGGCTCTTCGAGATGGCCAAGTCCAAGGCCTATCTGTTCCGCGGCGTCGAGATTCGCTGGTCCTGCGACCCGAAGATCGCGGCGGCGGAGGACATTCCCGAGGCTGAGACGTTACAATTCCCGGACGGAATCTTGGACTATCTGCGAACGACGTTGGGTGTGCGTCCGCTAGTCGGCGCCGACATCTTCGCCGGGCGGGCCGACCTGAATGAGTCGAACGGCCGGATCGAGTGGGCCGTGTGCTGGCCCGCCGACGCACAGGGCTTCGTCAGTTCCTACTGCAACACGGTCCCCACGCCCAACGGCGGCAGCCATGTGGCCGGGGTCCGCGGCGCGCTGACCCGCGGCCTCAAGGGTTATGGCGAGCTGACCAATAACCGCAAGGCGGGCCAGCTGACCGCCGACGACATCGCGGAAGGCGCAGTGATCGTCCTGTCGCTGTTCATCGTCGAGCCACAGTTCCAAGGCCAGACCAAGGAAAAGCTCTCGATGCCGGACGCGGCGCGGATCGTCGAGGCGCAGATCAAGGACCATTTCGACCATTACCTGTCGAACGACCGACAGAACGCCGATGCGCTGCTCGAATGGGCGATCGAGCGGGCCGAGGAGCGTAAACGCAGGCGCGAGGACCGAGCCCTAAAGCGGAAGACGGCGGGCCGCAAGTCCAGGCTGCCTGGCAAGCTCTCCGACTGCAGCCGTAACAGCGCCGAGGGGACCGAGATCTTCTTAGTAGAGGGCGACAGCGCCGGGGGCTCGGCCAAGCAGGCCCGCAACCGAGAGACTCAGGCGATCCTGCCCCTGCGCGGTAAAATCCTGAACGTCGCCAGCGCATCTGCCGACAAGCTGCGTAGCAACCAGGAGCTGAGCGACCTGATTCAGGCGCTGGGCTGCGGTTCGGGCAAAACCTTCGATCTGTCGACGCTGCGCTACGAACGGGTCGTGATCATGACCGACGCCGACGTGGACGGCGCGCATATCGCGTCGCTGCTGATGACCTTCTTCTACCGCGAGATGCCGGAGCTGGTGACCCAAGGTCACCTGTTTCTCGCGGTGCCTCCGCTCTACCGCCTCGCACGCGGCGGGGACGTGGTCTACGCGCGGGATGATGCCGACCGCGAACGGCTGATGGCCAAGCATTTCACCGGATCGGGCAAGGTCGAGATCAGCCGCTTCAAGGGGCTGGGAGAGATGCCGCCCGGGCAGCTGCGCGAGACGACCATGGAACCGAAGAAACGCCAGCTGATCAAGGTTGCGCTACCAAGCGCCACGGACGCCGATAAAGTGCGCGCCCGCGAGGCTAAGGCCACGGCACAGCTGGTCGAGCAGCTGATGGGCCGCAAGGCCGATCTGCGCTTCCGCTTCATTCAGGATAACGCAAAGTTCGTCGCCGAGCTGGACATATAGCTGCACGCAGCCACAGATAACCATGGGCGGAACGCGGTAGTCTATCATGAACGGACGCCTACCTAGCGCTACATAATCGCATTACTTTAAAAAAATAAAATATAAACAGCATCTTCTGTAAATTTTTTTGTGTAGCCTATTAGCTTTATATCCGATAAGCGACCATCGCGCATTAGGATCGACAGCAGGTAGTCAGTGACACTGCAGAACTTGACCTATTTCGTCATGCCGATGAGCAACCTGTGGCGCATAAGTTGCTCTTCCATATCGGCCCGCGCCGAGATATCGATCAGGGCCATCCAGGTTACCCGGCCGGGCACGCGGTGCATGATCACACGGGCCACATAGCCACCTATGGACAGGCCCGCCAGGGCAAAGGTCTAGGGCGCGGCGGGGAGCACATGATCCGCCAGCTTGTCGATGCTCACCGCACCCGTGATATCGGCCACCATTTGGTCAGCGGCGTCTGTCGGGTGGGCGCTCTGATGGGCCCACAGACATTATTCACAAAGGAGCTAGGAGTTCATCATTAGGTTCCGAGGATCGAATGCCGTCGTCATGCGTTGTCCCCCAGCGGAGCCAAGGTTCCTGGGACCAAGGTTCCCGCAGAATGCGCCCGCCAGAGGCCGCGATATGCGACCTCGAGCTTGCGCGCGAACCCATCGCCTGCATCCGCCCGTCCGAGCGCACCTGACAGGCGCGCACGCATTTCGTGTAGCCACTCTGTGTCCGTACCCATACGGATGGCGGCCTCGATGTACTCCGATGCGGTCTCCGTCACCAGCTCGCTCAGGTCGTGGGCATGGCACAGGCTCGCCCCCACCCTCGCCGGCATGGCGCCGCCGACCCGGGTCAGTAAGGGCAAACCCAGGGCGATCGCGTCGGCCGCCGTGGAATGCGCGCCGTAGACGAAGGTGTCGAGGAACAGGTCTGCGTGCCAGTGACGAGCCAGATGATTGGCTATGGCGGGTGCGGTGGGCGCGAAGACAAGCCTTTGCGGATCGATCCCTGCAGTGCGGGCAGCGGCGCGCAAGTTCTCGGTGGTGGTTGGCGCATGCTCTCGCAACCAAAGAACCGCCCCTTCTACGCCCGCGAGAATGTCCATCCACGCAGCAAAGGTCTCAGGATCGATCTTGGTCGGCGCGTTGAAGGCGCAGTAGACGAAACCATCATCCGGCAGGCCTTGGTCCGCGCGCGCGCCAGCGCCGTCGCCCGGGGCATCGAAGCAGTTCAGAGGCATGAAACTGCCGGGTAAATAGGCCACCGCCTCGGCAAAGCAAGGCACGACAACCGGCGGCACCGCCACATCGTCGGCCAGCAGCACATCGTTAAGCCCGCCCATAGAACCGCAATAACCGAGCCAACCAACTTGGAGGGGTGCCGCCCGCGCGGCCAAGATTTCTGGGCGAGCGCCGAGAGTGAACCCGCCGAGATCGACGAGTATGTCGGTTCCGCAACCCCGAATTCGTTCCGCCGCCTTCGCGGGCGACATGCGGGAGAGATTCTCCACCGAGGGTACTCCGGCATGAATCGCCTGCTGGGCGTCGCTGCCATCCGGATCCGCGAGAATGAACGCCGTGACGTCCACCGTATCGCCGTCGTGGCGCGGCAACACGTCCGCTAACAATCGTCCGACCGGGTGTGCGCCAAGATCGGCTGACAGGTAGCCGACCCGCAGGCGATCGGACGACGCCGTGGTGATATGCTCAGCCGGCGCCGGCGCCGCGAGGTTGACCGCGCGGGCCGCGCCGATCCTGTTCAGCTCGCCCTGCGAGAAGGGCAGGTACAATGCGACTAGCGGCGACAGTTCTCCCAGCAGCGCCGGCTCTGCGCCGAGCATTCGGCGGAAATTCTCGACGAGCTTAGCGTAATCGGCCCAGTCGCAGGCGTGCAGCGCCGTGTAGAAGAGCTGAGTGGCAGCACGCACGAAACCCGGATCAAGACGCAGAGCTTCACGAAACTGCAACGCTGCCCTCGTATAGTCGCGCAGCGCTGCCAGAGTCGCGCCCAGGCTGTGATGGGTCTCAGGGTTGTCGGGCGCCGCCGCAACCGCCCCCTCGAGCGCATCGCGCGAAAGGTCCATTCGGCCCGTAAAGCGGTAGAGGTTTCCGAGATTGGCCAGTACTTCGGGATTGTTCGGAGCTCTTTCACGCGCGGTTTCTAGACGGCCGATCGCCTCGTCGTACTGGCCTGCGCGCGCCAGTGCGCCCGCGAAATTGAAGGCGAGTGAGGGATTGCCCGGATCGTATTTGTCCGCCGCCGCGTAGTCGGCGACGGCACCGTCAATATCGCCGAGATCGAGGCGTAGCTTGGCGAGGTTCGCGCGGATGCGAGCGTCGGCTGGCGCCAGCGCCACCGCGCGCTTCAGAAGCGCCAGTCCGTCTGCCGGCGCCCCGGACTGGGCATGCAGGATTCCCTTGAGTTGCAGGACTTCGGCGTGATTTGGCGCGCGTGCAAGAACGGAATCATATAGGCTTTTTGCGGCGGCGAGATCACCGTCCCGATGCCGTAGGCGGGCATCGGCGACAATTTCGTCTAGATCGGGCGGGGAATCGTCCATCGTGCTCTTCTTCCAGAATCCAGCCATCCATGCAATACCCCACGGAAATACTGGACTTTCCGAAGCGTCACGCTCATTTTCCGCACAACACGTGCCCAAGAGCGCGACTTCAACGCAGACGAGCGATATGCAATTTAAGGAAATGGGTCTTAGTGACCCACTTTTGGACGCAATTGGATCGGCGGGGTACGAAAACCCGACGCCGATTCAGGCGGAGGCGATTCCCCATCTCCTTATGGGCCGCGACATCATCGGTATTGCCCAGACGGGCACCGGCAAGACGGCCAGCTTCACGCTGCCTATGATCGAAATTCTCTCCACCGGACGAGCGCGCGCGCGAATGCCGCGCAGCCTGATCTTGGAACCGACCCGCGAACTCGCGGCACAGGTGGCCGAGAATTTTGAGGTCTATGGCAAGAACCACAAGCTCAGCATGGCGCTGCTAATCGGCGGCGTGTCCTTCTCGGAGCAGGAAGACAAGCTCGACCGCGGCGTTGATGTACTGATCGCGACCCCAGGCCGGCTACTCGATCATTTCGAGCGCGGCAAGGTCCTGCTTGCGGACATCAAGGTGCTGGTGGTCGACGAGGCCGACCGGATGCTCGACATGGGCTTTATTCCGGATGTCGAGCGGATCATCAAGCTTTTGCCACAGATCCGACAGACGGCGATGTTTTCGGCGACTATGCCGTCGGAGATCAAGCGGTTGACGGACGCCTACATGATGAGCCCGCGCACGGTAGAGGTCGCGCCCCCGGCGTCGGCCGCCGAGACCGTGACACAAGGCCTGCTGCGCGTGAGCGGCGGCTTCAAGGAGAAGCGCGCGGCGCTACGCAGCCTTATCCGCGAAAGCGACGTCAATAACGCGATCGTGTTCTGCAACCGAAAGCGCGACGTCTCGGCCCTGGAGAAATCTCTGCGCTCCCACGGCTTCAACGCCGCCGGCCTGCATGGCGACATGCATCAAAGCGCGCGAATGGAGACGCTGGCAAAGTTCCGCGACGGCGAGATCAAACTTCTTGTAGCGAGCGACGTTGCCGCGCGCGGCCTCGACATTCCCAACATGAGCCATGTGTTCAATTTCGACGTGCCGATGCACGCCGAGGACTACATCCACCGCATAGGCCGCACCGGCCGGGCCGGCAACGAGGGGCATGCCTACACGCTGGTGACTCGGGACGATGCGAAGTTCCTAGGCGGCGTCGAGCGTTTGCTAGGCAAGCCCATCCCGCCGATCGGCGGCGCCTCGGCAGCGTCGGGCGATACGACGGATGCCGACAAGTCAGACTCAAGGTCCGAGGGCGAGGTAGGCGCGGCACCGAGGCGACGGCGGCGCAGCCGGCGGAAGCCCGGTGCGGAATCGAAAACCACCGAAAACACGCCCGAGATGGGTGCCGAGGCGGCGTCCGATTCGAATGGTAACGGCGACGCGGAACCGCGCGAACCCGTCCGCGGCGGCACATCGCGCGACGCTCCTACCAAGAAAACGCGCCAGCGAAAGGAAGACCGTGACGACGATGGCGGCGACGCTTTCGGAAAAGATGAAACACCCGCGTTTCTATTACGCTAGCGACTTAGGCTAGAGTCCAACAACGCTTTCGCAACAAACGGCAATGCCATGCAGACGATCTTTGTTCAGGTGAAATGCGAACTCGGCCGCGCCTATGACGTTGCTGACGAGGCCGCGCTTAACGTCGACGAGGTCTCCGAGGTCTATTCCACATCAGGCCAGTTTGATCTGCTCATGAAGTGCTACTTGGCCGACGAAATGGATATCGGCCATTTCGTCACCAGCAATATCCAGACCCTGTCCGGCGTGGCGGACACGTTCACGACCATCACATTCAAGGCATTCACCTGATCCACAGGCCGGTTCCATGACTGACATCAAACTTCCCGATCTCCGCGGCGAGCACCTCTTCACCGCAAAATTCGACGTTGCGACCCCGACTGTCCTCGAGAACACGCCGTATGGCACAAGGATCATCGCCGGCATCAGCGGCGGCACATTTGCCGGACCAAAACTCAATGGCGTCGTCGCGCCGATCCCGGCCGGCGACTGGATCCTGGTTCGCCTTGACGGGACTTGGCAGATGGATGTTCGGCTTACGCTTGTCACCGACGACGATCACCATATCTTCATGACCTATCGCGGCGTGCGCCACGGGCCCAAGGATGTGCTAGACCGGCTGGCGAAGGGTGAACCCGTGGACCCATCGGAGTATTATTTCCGCAATACGCCTTGGTTTGAGACCGGCTCGGACAAGTATGACTGGCTGAACCGCATTGTTGCGGTGGCAACCGGGCACCGATTCCCCGAGGGACCGACGTACAAGGTCTACGAGATTCTCTAGAGCGCCCGCCGGCATTCTGGTTCGGGCACCGACCGCAACGTCGAGTTCAGCGTCTGATCGTTGTCTTCCGGCTCGTCTTTGCTGATCGTGCCGGCCGGCTGTGCCTTATCTAAGTTATCCCGGTCGAGCTTGTAATCGCCCAGATCGCGGTGCGACAGATCCGCCGGCTGACAGTCCTTCAGACCCTTGATCCAATGGATATGCAGCTAGATTATCTTAGGAATTTCCAGCTTCCGCATAGAGCAACACCTTAGACAAGTTTTTCTGTCCCAGCGAGCGTAGCGGGAAATGGTTACGAGATAGGTCAATTCCGCCGCCACCGGCGCACAATCAGAGGAAATGACGCGTCACGTATAAGTTTCGGGATTCGCCCGCGCAGAGAAAAGTCTCACGGAAATCCGCTTCAAAGGCGGCTGCGCCGTCACAGCCCTGCTTAGCGGCTAGTCCGCCTTTGCGTCTTCCTCGTCGAGCACCTTGCGCGCGACGCGGAAGGCCTCCATGCCGCAAGGCGCGCCGCAATACATAGTGATCTGCAGGAGCGCCTCGCGCAGTTCCTCGCGGGTCAGCCCGTTGTTGATGGCGCCTCGGAAATGCCCCTCAAACTCGTTCATCCGCCCGAGCGCCGCAAGCATGCCGAGATTGAGCAGGCTCCGCTGCTGACGGGTGAGCCCGTCGCGGCCCCACACCGCGCCCCAGCCCATCTCGGTGATGAACTGTTCCATGAAGTCGCGGTTGAAGTCGTCGAGATCCGTCATAGAGGCGTCGACGCGTTCGTCGCCCATCACCTCGCGGCGAATCCGCTCGCCCCTCGCATACAGATCCTTGTCGATCATCAATCGTCTCCCTCGCCGGCCGCCGGGAACCGGTCCCGGTCGTGCGGCGCTGCGTAGAAGCCTTCTTGGCCCTCGGGGCCGATCGGGACTATCCCGTTCGGGTTCACCCGCTCAATGCCGTAATAGTTCATCTTCGCGTAGTCGAACGAGAAGGTCTCGGCGATACCCGGGATCTGGTAAAGCTCACGAGTATAGTTGGTCAGGTTCGGATAGTCGGCAATCCGCCGGATATTGCACTTGAAGGCACCGACATAGCAGGCGTCGAACCGGATCAGGGTGACCCACAGCCGCCAGTCCGCCTCGGTCAGCAGGTCGCCGACCAGGTAGCGCTGGGTCGAGAGCCGATCCTCGAGATCGTCGAGGGTCTCGAAAAGCGCGACCACCGCCTCCTCATAGGCCTGCTGGGAGGAGGCGAAGCCGGCGCGGTACACGCCGTTGTTCACCCTGTGGTAGACGCGCTCGTTGATCGCGTCGATGTCGGCACGCAGGTCAGCAGGATAGTAATCCTGGGTCACGTTGGTGAAGGCGTCAAACGCGCCATTGAACATGCGGATGATCTCGGAGGATTCGTTGTTCACCACCTGGCCCGTCTGCTTGTCCCAAAGAGTAGGCACCGTGACCTTGCCGGTATAGTCGGCGTTAGAGGCGGTGTAGGCCTCGTGCAGATGCGCGAAACCGTTCACTTGGTCGGGCCCGCAGTTGGGGAAATCCGGATTGTCGGCATAGGTCCAGCCCTGCTGATGACGGCCCGGCTGGGCCATGGACACGGTGATGGCGCTGTCGAGCCCCTTGATCGCGCGAAAGATCAGCGTGCGGTGGGCCCAGGGACAGGTGTGCGACAGATAGAGGTGATATCGTCCGGGCTCAGCGGCGAACCCACCCTCGCCCGTCGGTCCCGGGCTACCATCCGCCGTGATCCAGCTGCGGAACTGGCTTTCCGAACGCCGGAATTTTCCATCCTCCGCGACTTCCCGCGCCGTGGCGTCATTGTCGAGCCAGGCGCCGTCGAGCAGCATTCCCATTTATCTCTCCTAGTGCGGCGTCGCACCGCGCTACTCCTGCAGAGGCTTCTTGAGTTCGGATTCCGGCTCGCCCGCATGGAACCGCGCGGCCAGTTCGTCCATGTCGATGGTTACGCCGATCGGCTCGCGATCGAAAGCGCCGGTTGCAAACCATTCGTTGAGGGCTGCGACAGTCTCGAAATTATCGGTCTGGAGTTCGACCGCGTTGCCGTCGGGATCGTGATAGTAGAGCGATGTCGTCGGGCCATGATTGATCTGCCGATAGGGCTTGATCCCGAATTCCTTGAGCCGTTCATAAATCGCGATTAGGTCGGCGAGCGAATGATAGGTATAGGCGAAATGGGCCATCCCCAGCGTGTTCGGCACATGGTCATCTAAGTCGTCACGCTGGATGACCGCGACACGATGATGCTCGTCATCATAGGTAAGGAACGACAACCCCTTGGAATCCGCGGTGATCCGTGCACCCAGAACCCTGCAGTACCAGTCCACCATCTCGGGTCGGTTCTTCGTGTAGAGAACGATATGGGCAAAATAGGCCGGGCTCGGGGTCTCATCCGGCTCGGGCACCTGCGCGTAGGCCTCTGACATCGGGCAGTCCTCTTTGATCGATCAAGTCGGCGAATACTAGCAGAGGGTGCGGCGATACACAGCCTCGCCTTACAACCCGGTCATTCACACATAGCCTCGGCAGGCTCAGCCGGATATAACCGGGGCTTCCGAACCCGCAGGACATGGCACGATGGCCCTCGACCCCGAAACACTCGACCAGCTGCTCGACACGGTGCGCCGCTTCGTGCGCGAGCGGCTCGTACCGCACGAGGCCGAGGTTGCGGAAAATGACGCAGTGCCGCCCGAGATCATCGCGGAGATGCGCGATCTCGGCCTGTTCGGTCTCTCGATCCCCAACGCCCATGGCGGGCTCGGCCTCTCAGTCTCCGACGAGGTCCGCATAGTCCACGAGCTCGGCTGGACCTCGCCCGCCTTCCGGTCGGTGTTCGGCACTAATGTTGGCATCGGCTCTCAGGGCATCGTTATCGACGGGACCGACGAGCAGAAGACTCAGTGGCTGCCGCGCCTAGCGAGCGGCGAGATTATCGCGTCGTTCGCCCTGACCGAGCCCGAGGCGGGATCCGATGCGGGCTCGCTGCGCACGTCGGCGCGACGCGACGGCGACGAATATGTGCTGAACGGCACCAAGCGCTACATCACGAACGCACCCCATGCGGGCATCTTCACCGTAATGGCCCGAACCGACCCCAACACGCCCGGCGCGCACGGCGTCTCTGCCTTCATCGTCGAGCGGAACAGCCCGGGCCTGTCGGTCGGGCCGCACCACAGAAAGATGGGCCAGCAGGGCGCCCACACTGCAGACGTGGTGTTCGAGGACTGCCGGGTGCCCGCCGCCAACCTCATCGGCGGGGTTGCGGGCAAAGGTTTCAAGACCGCCATGAAGGTCCTCGACCGAGGCCGACTGCACATGGGTGCGATCGCGACAGGCATCGCCGAACGGTTGATCGACGAAAGCGTGGGTTACGCGAGCGAACGCCAGCAGTTCGGCAAGCCGATCGGCGAGTTCCAGCTTGTTCAGGCGATGCTCGCCGATAGCCGCACTGAGGCCTATGCCGGCCGGACCATGGTTGCGGACGCGGCTCGGCGCTTCGATGCGGGCGAGGACATTGTCACCGAGGCAGCCTGCTGCAAGCTCTTCTGCACCGAGATGGCCGGCCGGGTCGCCGACCGGGCGGTACAGATCTTCGGAGGCGCTGGTTACATGGCCGAGTACCCGATAGAACGCTTCTACCGAGACGTTCGCCTACTGCGCATCTACGAGGGCACGTCGCAAATCCAACAAATCGTGATTGCACGCAAGATGTTGCGCGCGGCCGCAAACCGCTAAACAACAGCAATCAAACCATCAAACGGGGGACACCGTGAAGTTCATCAGCTATCGAGTGGTTAATCGGGAATCCTGGGGAACCTACGCGGCGGACGGCGGCGTGATTGACCTGGGCGCGGAATTCGGGACCACGATCCCAACACTGCGTGACTATCTGGCGGCCAACGAAGCAGCCAAGGCAAAGGTGGCTGAATATGTGAACACCGGCTTCGGCAGTACATCCGGCAAGGCCTCGGACTTCTCCGCCTCCGACATCACGCTGCTGGAGCCGATCCGCAACCCCGAAAAGATCATCTGCGTCGGCTGGAACTATCGCGAGCACGCTAAGGAGGCGGGTATCGAGCTGCCCGATCACCCCACCCTGTTCGCGCGCTGGTCCAACAGCCATGTACCCCACGAGCATCCGATCCTCCTGCCGAGGGAATCCGAGAAGTTTGACTATGAGGGCGAGTTGGCGGCGATCATCGGCAGGCCTGCGCGCCGGGTGTCGGAGGCCGACGCGCTCAGCTATGTGGGCGGCTATTCAATATACAACGACGCCACTGTGCGCGACTATCAGCGCCACTCCTCCCAGTATATGCCGGGCAAGAACTTCTTCCAAGCGGGCGCTTTCGGGCCGTGCATGGTGTCGGCGGAAGAGGTCCCCGAGCCTGCCGAGCTCACGCTGGAAACGCGGCTAAACGGCGAGGTGGTGCAGCACACCGGGATCGACGACCTGATCTTCTCGATCCCGAAACTGATCGCGTACATCTCGAGCTTCACAGAACTGGTGCCCGGCGACGTGATCGCCACCGGTACCCCGAGCGGCGCGGGCCTCGGACGCACACCGCCCCTGTGGATGAAGGACGGGGACACGATCGAGGTCGAAGTCTCGAAGGTGGGAATCCTGACCAACCCGGTCAAAGCTGACTGATCAGGGCGCGACTGACCGTACGCCGGTCGGCTACTCCATGACGAGCGCAGCGCGCCCCGTGACCAACCCCTGGTCCAGACGCGCATGCACCGTCTCGGCCTCGGCCAGCGGATAGGTCTCGGTGACCATCGGCCAGACATCGCCGCGGGCACACAGTTGGAGAGACTCGACCACCTGCTGTCGGGTGCAGTAGCGACTGCCCATCAGCTCGAGTTCCTTCGCCAGCATCGCCGGTGCGGGCGCCGTGAATGGCTGGCCCGCACCGCCGAGAGTGACGAAACGCCCGCGAATGCCAAGGCTCCCGACGGCCTGCTCCGCCGTGGACTGGGTCGAGACATAGTCGATGGAAACATCGACGCCCGCCCCGTCGGTGAGATCGAGAATTTCCTCGACCACCCGATCGTTGGATGCATCGACCACCATGTCGGCACCGAGCTCCTTACAGACCTCGAGCTTGTCGGCCATGACGTCGACCGCGATGACCCGTGCATGGGCCCATTTCGCCATCATGATCTGGTGCACGCCGAGCCCGCCGCCGGCGCCGAATACCGCGACCGTGTCGGTCGGCGCGACGCGCGCTCGCGACAGAACCTTGTAGGGAGTGGCGATCGCGTCGGTGATCACGCCTACATCCGCCGGCTTGCCCTTCCAGTCGAGCCCATCGGGCAGCTTGATGAAGTTGCGCACCGGCAGCTTGATGAACTCGGCATAGCCGCCGTCGATCTGGCGGCCAATATAACCAGCGTTGGCGTTCGAGATCGGGTCATGTCCGAGGCGTGTCCACTTATCCTCGCCATCGGTCAGATAGAAGTAGGAGGTCACGGGGTCGCCGACCTGCAGGCCGCCCGGGTCGGCGCCCTTGCCAACCTCGACGATCTCGCCGGTGATCTCGTGCCCGATGATAATCGGGAACTCGGCGGCCGCGCGCCCAGCGCGCACATGGTGAATGGTCAGACCGGCCCCACAGGCCAGAACTCGGGCAACAGCCTCACCGGGCCCGGGCTCGGGATCGGGCACGTCCTCCAAGCTGAACGGCAGGCCCGCTTTGTGAAGAATTTGGGCTTTCATCGGTTTTACTCCCGTTTTCCTATCTTTCTAGGATTGTGTGCGCGTCGGCAACCCTTGTTTCGCTTGCGTGACGCGAAGGCATCTGGCACCCAGATGCCATGGCGCATTTCATAGTTGGACGTTTGTTCGGATGGCCCGAATTCGCCGAGGACGGCGATGATATCTGGCTCATCCATATTGAGGAGCCGACCTTCTTCCTGCGGATAATACACCGGCCCGAGGACCTGATGCCATCAGGCGATCTGAACGATCTCTATTTCCCGCTTGAACACGATACTCGCTATGCCGTCGGCAACCTGATCTTCGTGGAGCCACGCCCCGCAGACCCGCGCGAGGTAGCGCAACTAGTCGCGATGAGTATCGAAGCGATCCAGCAAGAGGTTGTGACCCGGTTGCTGGCGCTGCCCACACGCCCCTTCAACCCGTCATCAGCGGAGCTTCAACCCGAAGATGTGCCAGTCGGCTTCGTCACAGGTGTCTTCTATGACAGCGATAGCGGAGACACGGACCCGATGCCGTGGATCGCGCATCTCGGGCCACCGCCGTTTGCAATGCGGGTGTGCGACCTGAATGACGAGGATCTCGAACCGGACGATATCTGGGCCAATGCCGGAGATGGCTATGCACTGGCGCATCTGCACTGGCTGTCGAACTTAGCAAGCGATCGCGATGATATTCGGTTTCTGGCAGAGACCGCCGCCGGTATCGTAGCCGACGCAGTCGAGGATGTGATGCCCGATCTGGTGCCGTCCTAGGCAAGCGCACGAGCGACCGGAACGCACAAGCACTCTGATTTGTTCAGAAAGCCGGTTAGTCTCGGATCTTCTCGACCCACTCCTTTACGTTGGACAACCACGGGGCCGCTACATCTCCGCAAGCATAAGAAGCGCCGAGATGATCACAGTTATACAAGCAGCAGGTCTCGACGGCGGCGCCTGCGGCGCGCAATGCGTCTGCCATTGCCCCCGCCTGTGTGATCAAATGGGGGAAATCTGCATCGCCCCAAGTCATCAGGAACGGCGGCGTGTTAGCGATGTTGTGAATGGGGCTAGCATCCCGGTCATTAGCCACCTTATCACCAAGAAACCGGGGCCGGGCTGGCATGCCGCCGGCCTCGGTAAAATCATATACGCCTGACACCGGCAGCACCCCGCGGATAACATCTTCAGGAACGCCCGCCGCCTGTTGCCAGTCGTCACGTACCGCCAGCCAAGTCGCTTGGTGCCCGCCCGCCGAGTGGCCGCCAACGAAGATGCGTTCGCGATCACCCCCATGCGCCGCGATGTTCGCATGCACCCACTTGATGCCTGCAGCCGCATCCTCGACACCGGCGGGCCAAATCACAGCCGGCGCAAGACGATAGCCCATGCTGACGAAGGTAATACCGGCGGCTGTCAGCGGTGGCGCCATGAAGGCCAGCCATTCCTTGTAACCGTTAGTCCAGCCGCCGCCATGCATGAAAGCGATCACGTCCCCGGTGGGCTTCGGCGCCGAAAATACCGCGACCTCCTGATAGGGATCGTCGCCATAAGCGAAGGATTCACCACAAACGCCGGCGCCCAGTTCTAGGGTCCGGATATGATACCTGACGCCAATCTCTGAGAACGGTTCCTGCGGCGGATAGTTATCGATGTCGCGAAGGCCCATCAGCGTTCCTCGCGTTCGACAATCATCTTCTCGTCGACGATCCCTCCGCGGTCGATCACGACCTTATTGTCGAGGATAACGGTGCAGTCGCGCATCGGCACATCATAATGGCCATTCGTGCTTCGCGAACCGCCGCCCTGAGTATTGGGACCGGTGGAGAACAGGAAGTTGCCCGGGAATGTGCGGGCCGAGGCGTGCGAGCGCTCCGGGCTGTCGCCATGGAGCGCGATATTGTACCAGCGCGACTGCGGGTTCATTCCCCATCCCAGATGGGAGACAGCATAGGGGTCGAGATCGTCTTCCGAGACCTTGTTGTCGTCGAGCCAATCGGTCATCAGCTTAGCGTCCAGTCCACCCTCGATTTTGCGGATGAAGCCGTCACGAATCTCGAGGCGCACCTCGTCATGGACGTAGCGACAATAGGGCAGGATCACGATATCGCCGGGAGACATCACGACGGTACCGTTGGCCGAACCTTCGTCGGGGAATGTATGAATGTGACCCACGCCCCACTGGTCAAAATGCCCGGGCTCGTCGGAATATCCCCACTGGCTCATCACAGGAAAATCGCCACGGGCATAGGTGAGGTCGGTGCCTGCATCACTCAGGACCCGCACCTCCTTCGTCTTCGTGTAAAGCGCGTCAGCGTATTTCACCGCCTCCTTAAGTCCCTTGGGCGCCAAAAGCAGCTCGAGATCGTCGGGCGCATCGATGATCATAAGAAAGCGGGTTCCCGTCCCCATCACCTCGCGCAGCCAGCTGGTGAATAGAGGAATATGCAACGCGACCACGATGTCGGCTGCCTTGAGCGCTTCAAGCATGCCGCTGATCCGGCCAATTGTGTCGACCCCCACCTTGGTCCATGACGGGATCATGTTCACGCGCATCTCGTAACAATCCGCGCCCAGCTCGTCCGCTGCGGCGAACGCGGCCTCTACATATTCCGTGCGGGTGGTGACATCTGAGAGCAGCGCCACCGTCTCGCCCTTCTTGACGTTGGACATTCGAAACTGCTTTAGGAACAAACTCGGAATCTTCCCGGAGTTGATCTCCTGATGGCGCACGGCGGCGGGCGTTCTCATGATCTAATCTCTCTTGTTGGAAGGGCACTAATGGAATTCATCATGCTAGCCGATCTTCCCGGATCGCGCGAGACACCCGCATTCACAAGCCGCATGGATTTTCGCGGAGACATGCGCCTGTTCGTGTGGTGAGATATTTTACGCAAAATCAGAATTTTTTAGGGAGAGAGATAATGATGCAGGCATTCACCGAGCAGAAAATGAGACGTTTCGCCGAACAGCGCTGGATTCTGGACGCAATCATTTCGACAGTTGGGATGGAGTGGGACCAGCCCCGCCTCGGCTACACAATGTATCCCTGCGGCCCGGACGCCATCGGGGATTTCCGCACCGTCGGAATGCGCACTAAGAAGTTCGCAGACATGCACCGGGAGTTCGCAGGCGCCGCCAAGCGGCGGGAGATCAAGGCCAAGGCGTTCGAGGCCGAGGAACGTCTCGTCTCGGCGCGCGAGAGCTACTTCATCGCCTCACTTCTATACTCTGCCGCGCGCTGGCCGATCTTCGAAGCGAATGCTTTGCACAAGGACTACAACCAGCGCATGGTGGACTGCTACGATAAGTACATCGAGTATGCCCCCCGGCCGATCGAACGTGTTGAGATTCCTTTTGGCGACGGCGTCCTTCCCGGATACCTAGCACTGCCCCATAAACCCGCCCCGGACGAAAAATTCGCCTGCGCTATAGGTATCGACGGCATGGACGGCTCTAAGGAGATCATGTGTTCGATGTATGGCGATAAGATGCTAGAGCGCGGCCTCGCGAGCTTCGTCTATGACGGGCCGGGACAGGGCGAGTGTCCGGTCAACGGCGTATACGTCACCAAGGACAATCACATGGAGGCAGCACAGGCAGTCTACGACTGGCTGATCCAGCACCCGCATATCGACAAGGACCGGCTGGTCATCTTTGGCATCAGCTTTGGATCCTTCTTCGGCGCACAGGCCGCCGCACAGCTCGGCGACAAGATCAAGGGTGCGGCGCTCTCCTTCGTGTGCCACGAGCCGGGCTGTTACACGATCTTCAACATGGCCGCGCCGACCTACAAGCTCCGCTTCATGTTTATGGCTAATTATGATGACGAGGCCGAATTCGACGAGTTCATCAGCGGGTTCTCACTCGACCCGATCACCAACCACATCAAGTGCCCGATTCTGATTCAAGCCGGACAGGATGAGGAACTTAGCCCCATCGAATGCTCGGAGGAGTTCGCCCGGAAGCTGAACGTGCCGCGCAAGCTGGTCGCATATGAGGGCGAGCGCCACGCAATCGGTGGCGGTTCGGCTGCCTATCTGGGTGAGAACTGGTATACGATGCTAGCTGATTGGTGTGTAGACCGGATCAATGACAAGCCCGCGCCGAACGAGTCCGTTCTTATAAACGCGCTCGGCCAAGCTGAGGCGACGTCCTTCTAGCGATTACTGCGCAGCGGTGGCAACCCGGAATTTCGAGTAGAAATCCGGCGCCACCGTCCCCGCAAAACGCTTGAGTCTGTTGCGCCGCAACTCGCGGGGAATGCCTAAGGTCGCCGTTTACACGGTTATCTGGTTCAAGCCGATGTCGCGCAGCCGCTTGGGCCGTTCCGCCACGGTCTGGGTGCTACCGATAAAATTGTGGGCGGAGAAATCATCAGTATACACCGGCTTCGACAACGCAAACAGATTGCCAAAATTCTTTTGAACCGCTCCCAACCCATGATACCGGTCCACGGCGTCGAATCCGCCTCACAGTGACCGCTATGCTGCCGGAAGAACTTCAACAGATGGATGCGCATCAACGCGAACGCCTCGTAATCGGTCTCAGACCCGATACAGCGGGTGACGCTCTACCGGCGTCCCGCGCGTCCCAAGAGCCCGCCTGAGCTGCGCTCTCGTCCGAGCTCGCTATGCTTTTCTTTAGGATATGGACCGGAAACTTGTAGACGTTGAGGGGCGCGATCGCCATCTCGCTAGTGAGATATGCGCTCGCCAGGCTGCCGGTAGCACCAAAAGGTCTTGTGCTCCATCATCGTCGTTGACGCGGACGGCTCCCGGCGCGTTGAATTGAAGCGAAGAGGGGGAGAACCACCATGTATATCGATCCGCAGATAAAGAGCTTCATCGACGATCTCGTCGCTACAGACATGCCTCATCCGGTCGAACTCGGCCTCGAGGCGACCCGTGACGGGTTTAGCCAACTCTGGCAACAGGTGAACCCGCCGATCCGCGCCGGCGTGTCCATTGCGGAAATCAGTATCCCCGGCCCCACCGGCGATATCCGCACCAAAACCTACACACCCCGGGGCGACAAACCGTTTCCCGTGCTGGCCTATTTTCATGGCGGCGGCTGCTGCATGATGGCGCCCGAGGATTATGAAGGTACCAATACGGCGCTTGCCGAAGATGCGGGCTGCATCGTCGTAGTCCCTGCCTATCGCCGAGCGCCGGAAAACCCGTTTCCCGCGCCCCTCGAGGACTGCTTCGCGGTTTTTACCTGGCTGCAGGCAAATGCAGGGGAGATCGGCGGCGACCCGGCTCGTATCGCGATCGCCGGCGATAGTGGCGGCGGCTACCTCGCGGCCGCGGTCGCCCAACAGGCGAAACGCGAAAGCACCCCCCAGCCCCTCACCCAAGTCCTGATCTACCCAATGACCGACATGGGTGGCCTGCCCCCAAGCCGGGTCGAGGAGACGATGTTCCTCGATGACCGCACCCTACAATGGGTAATCGGCATGCATGTGGGCGACAACCGCCTAGACCCGCGGGCCTCACCCATTCTGGAACCGGACGTATCCGAGCTGGCGCCGGCGCTGGTGATTGCCGCGCAAATCGATCCGCTGCGCGATGAAGGAAAGGCCTATGCCTCAAAGCTGCGCAACGCTGGCGTACCGGTGCACTACCAAATCTATGACGGGGTGGTGCACGGCTTCTTCAACATGGGTGGGTTTTGCGACCAAGGGAATGTGGCCGTGGCTCAGGTGGCTGATGCGCTCAGAAAGGCTTTCGCCATGAGGTCATGAGAGCCTCGGCTATCTGTCAAGCTGTATCGGAACGCTCGGCGGCCTCTTAGACTTGGCTCATCATGTCGATCGTCGCCTTGGACATCTTATGGTCGAGATGCGCCCCTAGGCCGCAGGCATTCATGCCAATACTCCCATGGTGGGTGAGGTCCGTGGACCCGATAGTCCAGCGCTAGGCGTAAGGTAAAGAAGTTTGGCACTAATGGATCCCGTCTCCCATTCGCTTAGTCTTTGTCGAAGAAGGCAAAGACCCGGGTCTCGAGGCTCTCGCGCGGCACGGCGTCGGCGGGCGCGGTGGGATCATCGAAGGAGGTGTGCAGCGCGTAGCGTGCACGCCCATCCTTCGCGGTGTCGTAGTTCTTGATCAGTATCGCCTCGCCCGGTGTCATACACGGGAAGTAATACCATTTGTTTTGTGCGTCATAGGAAGCGTGTCGGGTCTGGCCGACCCGGTTGTAAGCGCGCCTTTCCACCGTGTGCAGATGAACATCGTCCACGCTGTCCCAGCTGCACAGGGCCAGCGGCCATTCTTCAATCGCGCCTGCGCGTGAGCGCCAGACATTGACGATTGCGAAACGTTTCGACAGTAGCGTCTCCGCCTCGTCACCCATCACATCCTCGACCCGCTTGCGGGCCGACCAGTCGGTGTAGTCGGTGTGTGCCGCATTGGCCGGGTCGCGGGCATTGTGTGCCTCGCGCAGAGCCTGAGACGAGGACCGGCGGGTATGATCGAAGACGAGAGCACGGCTGGCGCCCGTGTGGGCACAAACCAGCGCTTCGGCCTCGGCGTTGTAGATCGACACCAGCTGATCATCGTCCTGAAAATCGGTGACCGCGGTCTCGTGTGCGACGAACGCAAAGCCTTCGTGATCCAGCGTGAAATCGTGGGACAAGAGGCGCGCATTGCGCACAGTCATTGAGTGAAACTCACGCTCACCCTCGAAGTTAGTCCGCTCGCCGGCTACATTCGACTGATAGAAGACCGGCAGCTTACCGGTGTTCACCAAATAGCCAATGGGCGCTTTGATACTTTCCGTTGCCATAAGACTGCTCCGTCCCGGACCAACAGACTAGGCAAGGATCCGAGCGATGGGCAAGCCCTCCGACGGCCCAGATATATCTGGTCAGACGAAAACAAATCACGCACGTTCAATGTTGCCCTCATCCTGCGATGACGGCAACACCGACGGGCATGTTGCACTTGCGGATCAAAGCACGGGACCCCGATCCGGCGAATGGCCCAGAGAACGGACCGGGCCGAGACCCGGTCCCTCCGGAACATCAGATACTCAGGCGGCGGACAAGTCGACGGCCTTGGGGCCGCGCTGATCGTCCTGAACCTGGAAGTTGACCTTCTGGCCCTCAGTCAGGGTCCCCATGCCGGCCTGTTCGACAGCGGTCACGTGCACGAACACGTCCTTGCCGCCGTCATCCGGAGCAATGAAACCAAAACCACGAGTTGTATTAAAGAACTTTACGGTACCTGTAGGCATTTAAACTTTTCCAATCGTCGTAAGACACGCGGACACCATGTCTGCGTGGTGAGACCAGCTTCGCCTGCTTATCCGGAGGTCCTATCGCCGCAAGAAGATTGCGGAATTCGGCTCAATCGAAGTCAGAGAGCAGATTTCATTGACGCGAACATGGCCCCAGCGACCGGCGATAGCAAGTAATCTCTTGTTTCTCTTAATGGAGTTATTGACTAAATGCCCGATTTCGGGCGCTTTTGCTGCTATTGTACGGACGGACGCCGAGAAACGCCCGCGCCGCAAACAACTCAGGCAGCGCGGCTGGCCTTCTTGCGCTCGTGTTCCTTGAGGAACTTTTTGCGGATCCGAATCGCGTTCGGCGTTACCTCGACTAGCTCATCGTCGTCGATGAACTCGAGCGCATATTCCAGTGTAACGCGTACGGGGGGGACTAGAATCAGGTTCTCGTCGGTGCCGGCCGCACGGATATTGGTCAGCTGCTTGGCCTTGAGCGGGTTAACCATGAGATCGTTGGCGCGCGTGTGGATGCCGATCACCATGCCCTCGTAGACGTCGGCGCCATGGCCGATCATCAACTGGCCACGCTCCTGCAGGTTGAACAGCGCGTAGGCGCGCGCCATGCCCGTGTCCGTGGAGACTAGCACGCCGCGCTGTCGCTGGGCGAGCTCGCCCGCGACCCGGGGGCCGTAATGATCGAAGGCGTGATACATCAAGCCGCTCCCCGACGTCTGGGTCAGGAATGTCGAGCGTATACCGATTAGCCCGCGGGTCGGAACCATATAGTTAAGTCGTACCCGGCCGGTGCCGTCGGGCGCCATGTCGCGCAGCTCGGCCTTGCGGGTGCCGAGCAGTTCCATCACCGCGCCCTGGTGTTTCTCCTCGACATCGACGGTCAGGGATTCCCAAGGCTCACAAATCGTACCGTCTACCTCCTGAAGAATCACCTCCGGCCGCGAGATCGCCAGCTCGAAGCCCTCGCGGCGCATGTTCTCGATCAGAATCGAGAGGTGCAGCTCGCCACGACCGGAAACCTTGAACCGGTCCGGGCTGTCGGTATCCTCGACGCGCAAGGCGACGTTGTGCAGCAGCTCCTCCTGCAGCCGGTCGCGCAGGTTGCGGCTGGTCACATACTTGCCGTGTTTACCGGCAAAGGGTGAGTCATTGACTTGGAAGGCCATCGAGATGGTCGGCTGGTCAACGCTGAGTGCTGGCAGCGCCTCGATCGCCTCGGGGTCACACAGCGTGTCGGAAATGTGCAGCTCCTCTATGCCTGAGAAGGCGATGATATCGCCCGCCACAGCTTCCTCGCGCTCGACACGGCCGAGGCCTTGGAAGCCGAGCACCTGAAGCAGGCGGCCCTGGCGTTTCGCACCGTCGACGCCGATCACGGTCACGGGGGCGTTGCGCCGTGCCCGGCCACGAGCGATACGACCGATGCCAATCACACCCACATAAGACGAATAGTCCAGCGCCGAGACTTGCAGCTGAAAGGGGGCCTCCCGGTTAACGTCAGGAGGATCGACCCGGTCGACAATTGTCTGGAAGAGGATGTCCATATTGTCGGTGACGCTGTCGGAAGAGCCCGACGCCCAGCCCTCCATGGCGGAGGCGAAGACCGTGGTGAAGTCGAGCTGCTCGTCGCTGGCGCCGAGCCGGTCAAACAGGTCGAATGTCTGGTCCACCACCCAGTCGGGGCGCGCGCCGTCGCGGTCGACCTTGTTAATGACGACCACCGGCTGTAGCCCGGCCTCCAGCGCCTTACGGGTGACGAAAACGGTCTGGGGCATGGGACCCTCGACCGCGTCGACCAGCAGGAGCACCGAATCCACCATCGAGAGCACGCGCTCGACCTCGCCGCCGAAGTCCGCATGCCCCGGCGTGTCGACGATGTTGATGTTCCAGCCCTGCCATTCGATGGCCGTATTCTTGGACAGGATCGTGATACCACGCTCGCGCTCGAGATCGTTGAAATCCATAACCCTCTCGCGCGCGGCGACCTCACCATAGGTCGCGAGCGTGCCCGACTGGCGAAGCAGCTGATCGACCAAGGTGGTCTTGCCGTGATCTACATGGGCAACGATCGCGATATTACGGATTTTCTTGGCGGAATCGGGCATGCAGACGGAACCAGGGACGCGTGAAGAGCTGGGAAACGCGCGTTCCCTATCACACTTGGTCGCGTCTTTCCGGAAAATCGGCGCTAAGCCGTGTCACGGCTTCGGATGTCGTCGACCGCCACCAGGATTGCCTCCGGCGTCGCCGGCGCATCGAGCCTCGGCAAGTGGCGGTTATCCGAGATACGCGAGACCGCGTCGCGGATCGCCAGCCAGACCGAGATCGCCAGCATCAGCGGCGGCTCGCCCACAGCCTTGGATCGGAACACGGTCGGTACACGGTTGGGCGCGTCTTCGAGAATGTGCACGTTGAACACCGGCGGCACGTCGCGGCTGCCTGGGATTTTGTAGGTGGAGGGACCGTGGGTGAGGAGCTGACCCTTATCGTTCCAGACCAGCTCCTCCGATGTGAGCCAGCCCTGACCTTGGACGAAGGCCCCCTCTATCTGCCCGAGGTCGACCGCCGGGTTGAGGGAGTTGCCGCAGTCCTGAAGTATGTCGGCCCGCAGGACACGGCTCTCGCCGGTCAGGGTGTCGATCACCACCTCCGCGATCGCCGCACCGTAGGTGAAATAATAGAAGGGGTTGCCGACCAAGGCCTTAGCGTCCCAGTGCAGCCCCGGCGTCGAATAGAAGCCCGCGGCCGAGAGTTGGACGCGGCGGTTGTAGGTCTCCGCGGCCAGCTCGGCAAAGGACATACTTTCATTGTTGGCATAGACCCGGTTCTGGCGAAACTCGATTTGCTCGGGCGCGGTGTCAAAGATCTTGGCTGCTACCCCGGTCATGCGTTCCTTTATGGTGGTGGCGGCGTTAAAGGCCGCCATGCCGTTCAGGTCCGATCCCGCAGAGGCCGCCGTCGCCGAGGTATTAGGTACCTTGTCCGTCCGGGTCGCGGATATCTTCACATTGTCCATATCGATCTGGAACACCGAGGCCACGATCTGGGCGACCTTGGTGAACAGGCCCTGCCCCATCTCGGTACCACCATGGTTCAGGTGTACACTGCCGTCGGCATAGACATGCACCAGCGCGCCGGCCTGATTGAGCTTGGGCGTATTAAACGAGATACCGAACTTCACCGGCATCAGCGCGAGCCCCTTTTTGAGTATCTCGTGGGAGGCGTTGAAGTCATCGACCGCCTCGGTCATAGCCTCGAAGTCGACCTCCCTGCGTAGCCGGTCGGTCAGCTCAACGATAATATTATCCTGCACCGTCTGCTGATAGGGCGTCACGTTGCGGTCGTCGATGCCGTAATAGTTCACCGCGCGAACCGCATCGAGGGTTATATCGAGCTCGCGGGCGATATGCTCGAGTATCGCCTCGATGACGATCATGCCCTGCGGACCGCCGAAGCCGCGGAACGCGGTGTTCGAGACCGTGTTGGTCTTGCAGGGGTAGCCCCGAAGCTTCGCGTTCGGCAGGTAGTAGCAATTATCCACATGGCACATTGCGCGAGCCAGCACGCCGGGGCTCAGGTCGGCGACATTGCCAGAGCGCATGCCCATTAGAATGTCGACGCCGGCGATCCGTCCAGTCGCGTCAAAGCCCACCTCGTAGCGGAACAGGAAGTCGTGCCGCTTGCCTGTCACGATCATATCGTCGTCGCGGCGCAGGCGCAGTTTGGCTGGGCGGCCAGTCATGTCGGCCATCAGAGCGGCTATCGCGGCGATGATGGTCGGTTGGCTCTCCTTGCCGCCGAAGCCGCCGCCCATGCGCCGTACCTCGACGGTCACGGCGTTGGACGGGATGCCGAGCGTATGGGCGACCCCGTGCTGCACTTCGCTGGGATGCTGGGTCGAGCTGAAGATGTCGAGGTCACCGTCGTCGCGCGGCACCGCCAGCGCAACGTTGCTCTCGAGGTAGAAGTGATCCTGCCCGCCACAGCGCAACTCGCCCTCGATACGGTGCGGCGCGCCAGCGATCGCTGTCTCGGGATCGCCGAAGGTCATAATCTGCGGCGGATAGGTATATTGCCCGCTTTCGAGTGCATCCTCGATCTCAAGGACCGGCGTCAGTTCCTCATAGGTGACCACGACCGCCGCGGCCGCGGCGCGGGCCTGGTCGTATGAGTCGGCGGCAACCGCCGCCACAGGCGCGCCGGCATATTCCACAACCGCATCCGCGAGGACCGGTTCGTCGTCGAATATCGGGCCGATATCGTTATGCCCCGGGATGTCGGCCGCAGTCACGATCCCGCGCACGCCGTCCATCGCAAGTGCCACCGACGTGTCAACCGAGACGATCCGCGCATGGGCGTGCGGGCTGGTCACCAGGACAATCTCCTGAGTACCGGGTAGGAGCGGCATGTCGTCTATATAGCGTGCCGATCCTGTCACATGGCCGCGCGCACTATCGTGGCGGACGCTCGATTGGACTGCACCACGGATGCCGTCGTCGGCATTCATAGTGTGGTCACCTCGATCTTGTCGGCGCCCTCAAGATCGCGATGAAGGCGTACGAATAGGTTACCGGCGACCCGCAGGCGGTAGTTTGCCGTCGCCCGGTGGTCGTCGATGGGCCGGAAGTCTTGCCGTGCCGCCTCGCCCGCACGCCGCGCCGCATCCTCGTTCCAGATTTGCCCGACCAGCGCCGCCTCGCAGGCCGGGGCCCGCTTGGGCGTGGCGGCCATGCCGCCGAACGCGATCCGCGCCTCGGTGACGGTGCCGTTGTCGATGGTCAGGCGGAACGCCCCAACCACGGCCGAGATGTCCTGATCGTAGCGCTTGGAGACCTTGTACGTACGAAAGACCTCATTGTCCGCGAGCTTCGGGATGGTCAGAGACGCGATCACCTCGTCCGCTGCAAGCTCGGTCTTGCGGTAGTCTATAAAGAAGTCCTCAAGCGCGATGTCGCGCGGACCGGTCGGGCCGTGCAGGGTCAGGGTAGTGTCGAGCGCGATGAGGCAGGGCGGTGTATCGCCGATGGGCGAGGCGTTGCCGATGTTGCCGCCGAAGGTGCCAACATTGCGGATCTGGCGCGAGCCGATCCGACGGATCAGCGCCGCGAAGGACGGGTAGAGTTCTTCAATCCGGGGAAGCGCTTCGGAATAGGTGACCGCGGCACCGATGCGGATACCGGCGTCGCCCTCCTCGATTCGTTTCAGCTGGGCGACGTTCTGGGTGAAGATCGTCACTGGGAACGCCCTGCGGTCCTTACTGAAGCTCAGCCCCAGGTCCGTGCCGCCAGACAGGAGCGGCGCGTCTGGATGTGCAACGCGCGCGGCGACGAGAGCGTCGAGGCTCGTGGGCGCGAGGAATGCCTGTCCCTGCGCCTCGTAGGTCTCACCCGCCGCCGGCGCCGGGGTTGCCATGACCGGCGAGGCGTCGCCCGGCGCGGCGATCGCTGCATGGGCCGCCGCGACGATGGAACGATAGCCGGTGCAGCGGCACAAGTTGCCTGCCAACGCATCGTGGATGACCGCGTCGCTCACCAGCTCGTCGCCGTGGCGCAGCGCATGCAGTGCGATCACGAAGCCAGGCGTACAGAAGCCGCACTGGGTGCCGTCCTCGTCGACAATCGCGGCCTGAACCGCTTCGAGTTCGCCGGCTTTCTCCGACAACCCCTCGACCGTAGTCAGCCGCGCGCCGTCGAGCTGGCCTATGGTCAGCAGGCAGGAGTTCACGGCTTCGACCCGGTCAGAGCCGTTGCGCACAAGTACGACAGAACAGGCCCCGCAGTCGCCCTCGGCGCAGCCCTCCTTGGTCCCCGTGAGGCCGGCATCCTCCCGCAGATATTCGAGCACCGTGCGCGTCGGCGACACCAACGCCTCGCTGCGCGCCTCGCCATTCAGTACAAAATTGATTGCCAAGATCCGATCCGTCACGTTTTGCGCAAGCTACTTAGCCTATAACGGCGCGGGACCGTCTGGCGAGACCCTTGCGGTGTTTTCCGCCCGAACGTGCGTGCTACGATCCAGCGCAGCAAAAGGGGCAGGTCATGGACAAGAACAACTTCATGCGCGCGGCTGCCGCGCTCGCCGAAAAGAACGTTGCCGACGGCACCGGCGGCCCATTTGGCGCGGTCATCGTTCGCGACGGCGAGATCATCGGCGAAGGCACGAACCAAGTCACGAGAAGCAACGATCCGACGGCCCACGCCGAGGTGGTCGCAATCCGCCAAGCCTGCGAGAAGCTGGGCACCTTCAACCTCGCGGGCTGCGAGATTTACACCAGCTGCGAGCCGTGCCCCATGTGCCTGTCCGCCATCTACTGGGCCCGCCTCGACCGCATCTACTTCGGCAATACCAAGGCTGACGCGGCGGCGATCGATTTCGACGATAACTTCCTCTACACCGAGATCCCAAAACCCATCGAAGGCCGTGCGATCCCCACCGAGCAGATGCTCCGCGAGGAGACCATCAAATCGTTCGATGCCTGGGCAGTCTCAGAGACGAAGATCCCATACTAGCGGAACCTAAATGTCGAGGTTGACCGGCGGGTACGCGGTCCGGCGTCCGGACTCGCTGCCGACATCTACCGGAAAAGACGCGGGCGGCCCGCTACTCCCACCAATGCAGCGCATCCTGGCCCTCGCCTTGAGTACCGTTGGGCCCGCTTCCGCCCGTTCGTAGGTACATCTTGCGGTCGTGACCGGCACCATATTTCCCAGCTAGCGCATCGACCAACCAATCGTGGCACATCATGTGATGGTCGTGGCGTGTCTGCTCCTCGCCGAACATCCGTGCCTGATGGTAGGTGTCCTCGTAGACCCAGAGTTCCTTAGGCGCCTGAATTTTATCATAGAATTCGTATACCAGCTCGACGGGGCTTCGGGAATCATACTCGCCCACGGTCATCAACACCGGGCACTTGATGTCGCGCTCGCGGCCCTCGACAGTCATCTGAGAGACCCAGCCGTCAAGTTCCTCTTCGCTGGACGCCCCCATAAGATAGCCAAAAAGCTGTTTATAGCGAGGCGAGAAGGTGTCAAGGATGAAATACTTGTCGAGCGCCGACGTCCATGGCGCGGCCACCGCCTTGATCAGCGGATGGCCCGAGGCCGCCACCTCGAGGCCCCAGTGAGCACCCATCGATAGCGCATAGACTACTATCTTCTCGGCATCGACCTCGTCGCGCTCAGCCATATGCTCCGCTATAGCGAGCACCGCGCGCTCGTAGTTTGTCGGCGTAAGCTTGAGCCCGCGCAGGTTCGACATCCCCTGCCCCGGCCCGTCGATGACCAGCATGTGCATGCCGCGCAGATGCGCCTGCATGATGCGCGGATCGGGATAGTTTTCCTTGGTCATGTCGCAGCCGGGAATGAAAATCACCAGCGGCGCGCTTGGTTTGCCCGGCAGCATATGGAAGTTGCACTGCAGATCGCCACCCTCGAACTGCACCTCGAGCCGCTCGATCGGATAGGGCGCGTGCTCGATCACCTTTTCATAGTTGGCGATGCAGCGGCCGTGCAGGTAGCGTTTCTCGTCATTAGTCTCGAGCACTGGATGCTGGGCCAGCGCGAAAGTGGACGACGCTCGGTAGTAAAGCTCAAACGCGGTCGCCGAATGTCCGGCCGCCTCCTCCTCCGCAGCTACGCGCTCGAGCCGCTGGCCGATGCGGCCTAGATGCTTGGAGATCTGGGCGTGGCTCTTAACCGATTTGGGCAGCGGCCGGCCCTCCTCGTCCCAGTGGAAAACCTTACCGGTCTCCTGTACGAGATAGTCAAAAATCCACTGCTGGCGATCGCGATCGAGGCGTGGCGTGCGCATGGTAGGTATCCCCCAAGTGATTTCCGTATTGTAGTTCGCGAAAATATTTCGGGGAGCGGCAAGAGTCGACCCCCGAGCGTTAGCCCATGACCCTTAATAAACAATCGTCCTTATGGACCGCAGCCTGCGGGCGCGCAGCACATGCAGCTGAAGCGCATGGGAACCGACCAGCGTCGCAGCTACTCCAGTTTTTCGTTTAGGAACGGAGCAAACCATGACGAAAAACGAAATAGTCAAACTTGGCCCCGATGACCCGATTGTTCAGTGTGGTTTCGTGATTTCATCACGCCCTGTTCGGCCCAAACAATTGAGGTGCCGGCAGAAATGCAAGACGATGTAAATACCGAAAAACCCAAAAAGCAGGACTGATCCACAAATATTATCAAATTTATGGCTATCGCTATCAGAATAAATAGTCGGTATTGATACTTATTCGGAATTAAATTTTTTGCTGACAAAGAAAATGAATAAATACACTTTGAAATGGCCTGGGACCGGTTTTCTTGTCGTAGGAGGTGTGGCCGTCGCAGGTACTATGGTCGGCCAGCTTGGTGCAACTTCGGCAGTAACATACGCCTCAAGCGGAAGTGGCGGCATTGAGACCGGCATCTTCCTGGGCTTGATGTTTTTATTTGCAGGAATTGCTTCGGCTAACGTTCATCGAATTGCTGCTCGTTGGGGACGAATGAGAGTCTTTACGATCGCGCAATTTGGCGTTGTTGCCTCATGGGCATCCGTTGGTGTCGTGGAGACCCTCACGGACGCAAGCATCGTCGTCTTATGGCTGGCCGCACCTGTTTTTGGTCTCTTCTCCGGCCTCACAGCAGTTCTGACGCCTTTCATAGCTCGCTCATATCTTTACCAGTCCAATATCACGGATTCCGTATCTCGACGTGGAGCCGTGGCCGGTGTGGCAGCTATGATCGGTGCATCATTTGGTGGCTTCCTCATCCACGAAACCGATCCAGGTGTTGGCATCTTTGCCAACGCCCTGCTGACTGTACCGTTGGCGATCTTTTTAATCCTAAGCCAGCCTCGCGCCGCTGATGAGGTCACAAAATCCCCGGCTCGCTCTGCCCGGGCTCTCTTGGGCGCACTCTGGTCCAACCCTCGATTACGTCAACTTGCTTTGTTAACCGCATCGGTGAATATCTTTATTGTTCCTTTCTTTAACATGGTCGTACCAATACTTAATGATCTCAAGCACTCACCTCTTCCTTCAGGCGCTGGTCTGATGATTGCCGGCATCGCGGGGGGCAGAATTCTCGTTCCCGTTTTCATAAGAAGGCTTCTTCGCTCGAACTCAGAGTTTGGAGGGGCGATATCGGCAACCATCCTAGGATCTGGGCTCATGCTTACTTTTGCAATTAGTACAGTGCTTCCGGTGTCGGATTTTGATCTTGTGATCTGGACAATCATCGGCTTTGCCCTCGGCGCAAGTCGCTTCACTGCAAGGTCTTTATTAACCGGTGCAGGAGCAAAATCCGATCCACAAGGTGACGAAATCTCCGGCGTCGCTGCGCTAGCCCTTGTTATTACTTTAACATTACCGATCGGGATGATGATTTGGGGCACCGCGATGGAATTCCTGTCGGCGCCAGTTACTGTGGCCACCGCCGCACTCGTAATGGCGATGGTATCGGTCGGGCTTGCCGGGCACTCAAGCGCGAATGTGGACGAGAATCAGTAGAAACTCGCAATAACAGAATTAAATAGTAGCCTCGAGCCACATATTAAAATACAGGCAAGCAAGCTCAGAAGACATTAGAGGAGAGAGAATTTGAAGCGGGATGAACTAAAAAATCACTTCATGTTACAGGTGCAGCTTCGCGAACTTTGTGATGCAGCCGGAATTGAAAGACCGCTATCGAAACGCGAAGTACAAATCGGCCTGCTCGCGCTTCAAGCAGACGCTATTATTAAGGACGATGAAGCCAGCGACGTGGACTTAGGCCTTTCTATATAAATGTATTCTGACTTTCTTGAGAGTGCTGGTGAGGAATCAGCCCTTGCATGAAGCCATTAGGGTGTTTGTACAAAGACATTGGAACATCTTGCGGCACTTCTAGACCACGGTGCCATTACTCTTAGCGTTATTCAGCATCCCCCGCCTCTCAGCCCGACTTGGTATCTGGCTGACTTGCGGCTTCATTGAACTCTTCAACGAACTCAGCGGCCGGGTTGTAGCCAGCCTCATAGGCCTCGTTGATCCAGTAGATGCCGAGGGCTTCGTCTTCCTCTGTGGTGATCCCAAAGTAGTAAATCAGCCCAAGGGCAAACTGAGATGGCTCATGGCCTTGCGTCGCTGCGCGCTTGAATAGCGAGATCGCTTGCGTGTTCTCAGAGGAGGTAAAGGGGTTGTTGCCACTCTCTTCGTTGAACAAAAGCCTAGCCAGTCGATAGAGAGCCTTGGGGTCATCGGCTTGAGCTGCCTTAAGCAACCATGAGAGTCCGCCGATGGCGTCTGCTTCGCCCAACTCTCCAGAAAGCAAAAGCTCGCCCAAGTTCACCTGCGCCTGAGTGACCCCTCTGTCTGCTGCGAAGAGGTATTCGGCCTTTGCACGTTCCATATCAACCTCGTAGCCGTATTTACCAAAGTGATAGTCGGTGGCGATGAAGAAGCTGGCCTTGGGGTGTCCGAGCCCTGCGGCTCCCTTGCAGACGTATGTTCGCGATGCGTTGTAGTTGTCCTTTCGACAGGATGACTCGCCCATCAAATAGGTCAGGGCAAAGACCCCTGCGACCATCAATCCAAAGAGAACGGCTGCGGTTGCGAAAGAGAGGTAGGACAGCTTCAAAAGGGACTTGACGAAAGCTCTCACAGGAAACCTCCACAGTGACTCAAGAAGGCCCATAGACACGCCTTGGGGCCATGTGGGCACCAAGGAGAGGTCCGGAGAACTACTGGGGGTCTTCGATGACGCTCCTGAGGCCTTGCAGGCACATGCGGCTCAGCGGGTCAGGGATGGGGGATAATGTCCCGCTTCGACCCTGAAAATTTGGAGGGTTAAAGGGGCTTTGGAATGCTCAAAACTTGGCATTTTTTGGGCTAGGAGAATTCGACTACTGCGGCACCGGTGTTGGCCCTCAATCACCAGACCGCTAAACCCAGTCGGCCAGAGCAAAAATTTATCGGGGATCCCGTTTATAAATTTTGGGACGTACAGGAGTTTTGCCCCCCCTATCCCGCATCCCGGGGCTTGAGGGGTGTTTACTAAAATTGGCGTCCCCAACGGGGTTCGAACCCGTGTCTCCACCTTGAAAGGGTGGTGTCCTAGGCCTCTAGACGATGGGGACGCAGCAGCCGATATCCGACGCTGACGGATTACCCACTGGACACGGTTAAATCAAGCCCGCGCGTGGCGATTTAGCGGATGCCCCCTTCACTGCGGGGGTGGCATCCAAACCCATTCTGCGTTTAGCCCGGCAACGACCATGTCTACACCGTCCTTCAGCGAAGAAACCCGTCGCGCACATAGCAAACTCTGGCAGCCGGTGGTCGAACACCGTTTTGTCCAGGAGCTTGTAAACGACACTATCGACGATGCGGTCAATGCCCGCTACCTCACCCTCGACTGCGACTTCATCAACAACCTGACCGGCGCGGTCGGCCATGCGGTCGCGATGGTGCCGGGGATGCCGGAGAAGACCTGGTTCGCCCAGTTCCCAAGCGTGCTTACCGACAAGGAGAACGACTATTTCCTGCGGAGCTTCTAGCGCCGTTTGGGCTCGACGCCTCCGACGTTCGACAACCCCTTGCAGCACCCGGTGCTAGACGGCTTCGCCGCGCTAATAGACCAACAGCGGTCTACGGTTACTCAGCTAGATATCTTCGCCGTGCTAGTGCCGGTTGAGTGGTTTACTTCACTTGGGCGTCTGAGGCCGCTGCCAACGACACGCCGAAGCCTAAGCGGTTCTATCTTATGAAATGGATCGAGCTGCACACGCTGCCCGCATTCCGCGACTTCGTGGAATGGATGCGCGCGGAATTCGACCGCGAGGCGGCAGCAGTAGACGGGCCGGTGTGCGAACGCGCCGCCAAAGCCTTCGGCAACGCATTTAAACTCGAGGCGCGGTTTTTCGACGTGGCGTTCGAGGCCTAGCTGCCGTCAGGCAGCCGCCGCGTCATCGATAATCAGTTGCACGTCCTCGCGGCCCTGCCAGTTGTCCGGCCGGAGTTTGCCTGCAAGCCGGAGCGCGAGGCCGTCTGTCTGCAAAAGCGAATCGCCGATCGGCTCGCCCGTCGCGCGGAATGCGATCGCCTTGAGTCGGCCGCCATCGGCCCCCGACAAGAAGCACCGCACATGGCCTGCACCGACCACGTCGGCTTTGGCTACACGCACCGAGGGTAGCATGAAGCGCGGTTCGGCATTGCCCGCGCCGAAGGGTGCGAGGCGCTGCAGGGATTCGACGAAGTCTGGCTGTACCCCCTTCACCGCCACCGAACCGTCGATGCGCAGGGTCGGCACCACGGCGTTCCGGGCCACGTCGTCGGCGACGCGCTCATCGAGGAAGCGCTTTATCTCGGCGAGTTTCGACCGTTCGACGGTCAGGCCCGCCGCCATCTTGTGGCCACCACCATTGACTAGCAGCCCCGCCTGACGCGCCGCGATGACAGCGCTACCGAGATCCACACCCTCGACCGAGCGGCCCGAGCCCTTGCCCATGTCGCCTTCGAAGCCGATAACGAAGGCTGGGCGGTTGAAGCGTTCCTTGAGCCGTCCCGCGACGATGCCGATGACCCCCGCGTGCCAACCCTCGCCCGCGACGACGATCAGAGCAGCGTCACCGGCGTCCGCCTCGGCCTGGGCCATGGCCTGTTCCAGGACCATGGCCTCAATCTCACGCCGCTCGTTGTTCCATTCATCCAGCCGTCGGGCAAGCTCGGCGGCTTGGCTCGGGTCCTGCGTCATCAGGAGCCGGGCGCCAATGGGCGCCTCGCCTACGCGCCCACCCGCGTTGACCCGGGGGCCGAGCAGGAAGCCGGCATGATACTCGGTCAGGCGGGAATCCACCCGGGCCACATCGGCGAGCGCGACCAACCCGGGGTTACGGCGCTTCGCCATGACCTTGAGTCCTTGGGCAACGAAGGCACGGTTGAGCCCAACCAGCGGGACCACGTCACACACGGTGCCAAGCGCTACGAGGTCAAGCAACCCGAGCAGATCAGGCTCCTTGCGTCCAGATTTTTCATACCAGCCCTGGATGCGAAGCATCCGGTTAGTGGCGATGGCGAACAGGAAGGAAACGCCAACCGCGGCGAGCGTGCCGAGACCGCTCGTGTCGTCCAGCCGGTTCGGGTTGATCACCGAGACCGCGCGCGGCAGGGCGGGTTCAGCGACGTGGTGATCGACGACGATGACATCGAGCCCGGCTTCGCCTGCCGTCTCCAACGAATCGAAGGCCGTGGTGCCACAATCAACAGTGATCACTAGGCCGATACCCTCGGCGCGCAGCCGCAGCATGGCGGGGCTGGTCGGCCCGTAGCCCTCCTTCATGCGGTCGGGGATATAGACGCGGGCCGGTACTCCAATGGCAGAGAGGAACCGCGCGAGCAGCGCCGAAGATGTCGCGCCATCCACATCGTAGTCGCCGAAGATGCCGATCACCTCGCCATCAACGACCGCGCGCACGAGGCGAGCCGCGGCCTCGTCCATACCGGCGAGGACCGACGGGTCGGGCAGCGCATCACGGAGCGTGGGATCGAGGAAAGCCTCGGCCGCGTCGAGGCCGATCCCGCGGGCGGCCATGACCCTGCCCACCACCTCCGGCAGGCCGAGGCGCTGGGCGAGCGCGAGGCCAGCCCGGTCGTCTGCGCCGCGCATGACCCAGCAGCGGCCGGTGACCGATCTCGGGACGAGGACGTTCCCCTCAGACGTCGCGCTCCAAACCGGATCTACGGCCGCGTTCATGCCTCACTCATCTGCGGGTCAGTCGTTCCAGCCGGGCTTGCGGTCGAAATTGTGCCGTGTGATGACCTCACGCACGGTCCCGGTGACAGAGCGCATGACGATAGAGTGGGTCTCCGCCCCGCCACGGAACTTGCGCACGCCCTTGAGCATAGACCCGTCGGTTACCCCAGTAGCGCAGAAGATCACGTCACCGGAGGCCAGATCGTCGCGGCTGTAGACTCGGTCAAGGTCCTCGATGCCGAGCTTGCGCGCGCGGCCGATTTCGTCGTCGTTGCGAAACAAGAGCTTGCCCTGAATCTGGCCGCCGATGCTCTGGAGCGCCGCCGCTGCCAGCACGCCCTCCGGAGCGCCGCCACTGCCCAAATACATATCGATCCCGCTGTCGGAATCGGAGGTGGACATGACGCCGAAGATATCGCCGTCGGAGATCAGGAAGATGCGGGCACCCGCAGCCCGCACACACGCGATAAGTTCTTCATGGCGCGGCCGGTCGAGTATGCAGACCGTAAGGTCGCCGATGTCGCGCCCGGTCTCCCTAGCTAGCTTCGCTAGATTATCGGCTGGCGCGGCATCGATGTCGATAATCCCGTCCGGGTAGCCGCCGCCGATAGCTATCTTCTCCATGTAGACGTCGGGTGCATTCAGGAAGTCTCCGTCAGGCGCGAGCGCCAGCACCGCCATTGCGTTCTCGTTGGCCTTGGCGGTGATCGTAGTACCCTCGAGCGGATCAAGCGCGATATCGATCTTCGGCCCGCCGGCCCCCACTTTCTCGCCGATATAGAGCATCGGCGCCTCGTCGCGCTCGCCCTCGCCTATCACCACGGTGCCGTTGATTTTAAGCCTATTGAGTGCCGTGCGCATGGCGTCGACCGCAGCGGCGTCCGCCTCGCGCTCGTCGCCGCGTCCTACCCATCGCTCGGCGGCGATCGCCGCCGCCTCCGTGACACGTACGGCCTCGATCGCCATATTGCGGTCCATCACCGCCTCTAGTTGGCTGGCCATGAAACTCCCCTTTAAATTCTAAGCTTTAACGACGGTCATCCAATGTTATTTAGTTCAATGGTTCGATTCTGATCATTGTCGGCTGTTGGACTACAGAATCCAATGCCTCGATTCGCTCAAGCGTGCGGCGCATCGCAGCCTCCTCACACACATGGGTGTTGAGCACGACCGGCACCGCTTCAGTCTCGGATCGTGCGCGCTGCAGCATAGATCCAATCGAGATCGCCTCGTCGCGGAAGACCGCCGTGATGTTGGCGATCACGCCCGGCTCGTCGCGAACCATCAGACGGATGTAATAGGCGCCGCGATGCCGCTCTATCGGCACGGCCGCTGTATCGGCAAGTGCCCCGACCGGCACACCGAAGGTCGCGACCGCAAAGCCGCGCGCCACGTCGACGATGTCGGCGACTACCGCCGACGCGGTTGGACCGGCACCAGCCCCCCGCCCCTCATACATGGTGTCGTCGACGAAATCGCCATGGGCGACGACCGCGTTATAAGCATCCTCGACATGGGCGATGGGCTTGTCCTTGCTAACCATGCAGGGAAACACCCTCTGCTCGAGGCCATGCTCGGTCATCCGGGCACTGCCAAGGAGCTTGATGCGAAAGCCGAACTCCTCGGCATAGTCTATGTCCTCGAGTGCGATCCGGCGGATACCCTCGGTGTAGACGCCTGCGAAGTCGACCCGGGTACCGAAGGCCAAGCTTGCGAGTAGTGCCAGCTTGTGGGCCGCGTCGATACCATCTACGTCGACGCCCGGCTCCGCCTCCGCATAGCCGAGATTCTGCGCCTCGGCCAGTACCGTCTCGAAGGACAGCCGGTTCTCGCGCATCTCGGTCAGGATGTAGTTACAGGTTCCGTTGAGGATTCCGTAAACCCGGGTCACACGGTTACCAGTAAGCCCCTCGCGCAGCGCCTTGACGATGGGAATGCCGCCGGCGATGGCGGCCTCGTAGTTGAGCGACACCCCGGCCGTCTCCGCCGCCGACGCCAGTGCATCGCCATGTATGGCCAGCAGCGCCTTGTTCGCGGTCACCACATGCCGCCCCGCGGAAATGGCCGCGTCGCACACGGCCTTGGCGGGCCCGGCCTCGCCGCCGATCAGCTCCAATACTAGATCGACATCGGCCTCGCGCGCCATGGCGACCGGGTCGTCATACCAATCATAGGCATCGAGGCTGACGCCCCTCTCCTTAGCACGGTTTTTCGCCGATACTGCCACGATATCGACGGGCCGGCCGCCACGCCGGGCGATCAGCTCGCGATGCTCGGTCAGGACCGACACCGTGCCGGCGCCGACCGTGCCCAGCCCCGCAATCGCAACACGTAATGCAGTAGACATATCGGGCCTCGGTTACTTGACCGCGATGGACATCTGCGCGGCATCGCCCGCATCGGCGAGCGCCTTACCGGGATCGGCGAAGAGCTGACGGACCGAACGAGTAGCTTGGCGGATGCGCTGAGTGTTCTCAACTAGTGCGATGCGAACATGGCCGTCGCCGTATTCGCCGAAGCCAAGACCCGGCGAGACCGCGACATTGGCGTGCTTCAAGAGCAACTTCGAGAAGGCGATGCTGCCCAGCGACTTGAACGGCTCGGGGATCGGCGCCCAGATATACATACTGGCGCTCGGCGTCGGAACGTCCCAGCCCGCGCGGGTCAGCCCCTCGACCAGCACATCCCGACGCTCGCGATAGATCGCGCGGGTCTCTACGACACAGTCCTGCGGCCCGTTGAGTGCCGCGGTCGCGGCCACCTGGATCGGCGTGAAGGCGCCATAGTCGAGGTAACTCTTCACCCGCGCCAGCGCGGCAATCAGGTCAGGATTGCCCGCCGCGAAACCGATGCGCCAGCCGGGCATCGAGTAGGTCTTGCTGAGCGAGGTGAACTCGACTGCCACATCCTTCGCGCCCGTCACCTGCAGGATCGAGGGCGGCGGATTATCATCGAAATAGATTTCAGCATAAGCGAGGTCCGACAGGACGATGATCTCGTGGGTTCGGCAGAAGTCGACGATCCGGGCGTAGAAATCGAGATCCGCCGCCACGGATGTCGGGTTCGCCGGATAGCAAAGGACCAGCGCCACGGGCTTCGGCTGGGAATGTAGCACCGCGCGCTCGAGCGCAACCAGAAACTCGTCGTTAGGCGTGACGGGCAGATATCGCACCGTGCCGTCGGCGATGATGAAGCCGAACTGATGGATCGGGTAGGACGGGTTCGGCACCAGCATCACATCGCCGGGGCCAGTGATGGCCTGGGCCAGATTGGCGAGCCCCTCTTTCGAGCCGATCGTGACGATCGCCTCGCACTCGGGATCGATATCGACGCCAAAGCGGCGCTGATAGTAGCCGGACAGCGCCTTGCGCAGCCCCGGGATGCCGCGCGAGTTCGAATAGCGGTGGGTGCGCGGATCTTGGACCGCCTCGGCTAGCTTCTCGACGATATGCGGCGGGGTCGGCAGATCCGGGTTGCCCATGCCAAAATCGATGATATCCGCACCCGCCGCGCGCGCAGCCGCCTTCATCGCATTCACTTCGGCAAATACGTAGGGCGGCAGCCGCTTAATGCGGTGGAATTGCGTCTGCATGGGTCCAAACCGGGTTCGGGTTAAAGGATATCAGGTCGCGTCGTCGCCGGCGGCAACACCGCGCGCTCTTTTACAGTCCTCGGGGCGGGCTTGCGAGGCTCTTTTCTGCCGAACTAGCGGAGGAAGAAGATCTCGGTACGGCGATTGCCAGCCTCACCGTTCGGCATCGATTCTGCGTAGATCGGCTGATCGTCGGAAACCGCCTCGACCGTCACCTGGTTCAAGGGCACTCCCGACTGGATCAGGGCCTGCGCGACTGCGTTGGCGCGCTTGAACGAGACCTCAAAGTTCGCAACCGCGTGGCGCGCCTTAGACATTTGCCGGGTACGGCTGCTGGCATGGCCCACGACTAGGACGTTCGCCCCATTGTCGCGCTGGGCCTGGGCGACAGTATTGATAATCGCACGGTCCCGCGCGCTCAGGCGGGCGGAGCTGTGATTAAACTGAATGGTGGCCACCTGGGTGTCCGGCGTAACCGTCGCGGATGTCGCGACATAGCCCCTGCCCTCGAGGACGCTCATATCGACAATGACGGCTCCCGAGGCCTGCGTGACTCGGCCGGCGGGTTTGTCGCGCGCGACCTGCACCGCCGGAGCCGCAGTACGCGGCTGTAAAACCGGGGTCGGCGGCACAGCGGGCCGGGCTGGCGGGGTAGCCGGGCGCACCCCTACCGAGGGCGGCGGCGGCACCACACTCGGCATGGGCGTCGCTCTGGCCGAGGATGGGGGCAGGGGAACGACCCGGTCGGGCTCGGGTGGGTTCAAGCGGCCGGCGGGCGACGACGCGGATGCGCCAACCTTGGCGGACGCCGCCGAGCTCGATGCGCTCTGGCGCGCATCGAGCGTACGGGTCCTGCCCTGCAGGCGGATCGCCTCGTCGGTGTAGCGGGCGTTCTCGCGGTCAGAGACCAGACCCTCGACAACCCGCTCGCGGTTCGTGGGCGCCGTTGCCTTGGGCCGGCTGGGAACGGTGGTCAGCGAGGGCGTGTCGGCATCATCTGAGGCTCTGCGCTGAGCGTCGCTGCGATTGCGCACACTTTGGTCCGCGGCGGTCTGGAGCGCCGGCTTGTCACCGCCGAAAACACTGAAAACGTCGTCGACGAAGGAACAGCCGGCCAATGCGAACACGACTACTATCGGCAGCGCCTGGCGCGTGATTCTGTAATGCCCGGACTTCATCTGCTTCCAACCCCTCCATGGTGTTGCGCGAACCCTATGTGCCACGTCTACTCGCTTGATATTTTGTGCGGTGCAACATAATTTAGTGGCAATAAATAAAATGCGCACGAACACGCATGATGTACCCCGATGTTCCGCGTCCAATCAAGCGCCTCGCGACGAGCGCAGATCACAAAAAGCATTGAAGTTATAGAGGATTGGGAGATGGCTGATCAACAAAATGCCAAAAACGTTGGCAATAATGCGCCGGATCTCGAGGCCCTCGCCGTGTCGATGGCGAAAATCGCCGAGCGCAGCCAAACGCTGGTGAACGGCTTCCTTTCGAACCAGTCCGCTAACATGGGCATGGCCGATCCCCTGAATGTGGGCTCGGCCTTCATTGAGCTGACCCAGCGCATGATGGCCAACCCGGCTCACATCATGGAGGCACAGTTCCAACTCTGGCAGGACTATATGAGCCTGTGGCAGACGACGGCCCGGAAGATGATGGGCGCAGAGGTGGACGCGCTGCACGAGCCCGACGGCGAGGACCGCCGGTTCCGCGATTCCGAGTGGGACGAGTCCATCCTGTTCGACTACATCAAGCAGTCCTACCTGCTGTCGTCGCGTTGGTTGACCAACACCGTTCGCGAGGTCGAGGGGCTCGACGATAAGACCGCCAAGAAAGTCGATTTCTATACCCGCCAGTTCGTCGACGCGCTCGCCCCCACCAACTTCCTGATGACCAATCCGGAGGTGATCCGCGCGACGGTCGAGTCCGGC
>MDTE01093397.1_pt1 | contig 44028 bp, 33 predicted proteins | sample 811231 | NCBI WGS metagenome assembly MDTE01 (sample SAMN05326651, study PRJNA326480) | marine metagenome | isolation source: seawater | place: Indian Ocean: Red Sea | collected 2010
GGTGTGTAATACAAATGGCAATGGGGCACTATTGGTAGCGATCACTACAACTCCGAAAACATCTATAAATACATCCATTGAATCGTTGATGCAGTCAAGTTTTGGATTAGGGTGACGATCTAGAATTTGAAAATAAGTAGCCTGCAGTGTATTGGGCATAACTGAAGTGTCTGTGGCGGTGGTTGTTGGTGTGGGGGTCGGCACGCTTGGAACAGCCTGAACTTGTTCAAGTTCTTGAACTCTCGCATCATTATCATTCGAACAACCGATGATACTCAGCATGCCTATAGCTAGGACAACAATTAGTACTTTCATAATAATTTAATCGCACGAGCCTCTGTCGCCGACTGATTCGTATCTAAAAGAGTGGTGGGCGATAATGGACTCGAACCATTGACCTCCTGCGTGTAAAGCAGGCGCTCTAACCAACTGAGCTAATCGCCCTAAGCATAAGATGATAGTACTAAACGAGGTAATAAAACAGAACTAGGAACTGTGGATACTTTTCGCGGGGATTCCTACTACTGTGTCTTCTAGTGCAACATCTTCCAACACTACAGCCCCCGCCCCAACAATTGCATCAGTCCCCAGAGTCAGTCCTTCCTTTATTACTGCTCCCGCGCCTACCCAAACCCTATCTGAAACAACAGAATCTCCCGCAACAACTGCTCTGGGGCTAATATGTGCACAAACACCTACCTTTACATTGTGCTCTATTACGGATGATGAATTTACAATTACCCCTTGTGCTATTTCCGCTCCTGTATTAACTACAGCGAGAGGCATGATAACTGTACCCAACCCAATTAGAGTATTAGGAGCCACTACAGCAGACGGGTGAATTACTGTAGTAAGTTCTAGATTTGCATTAAGCAACGAAAAAAGTTTTAAGTGGCGTTTCTGGTTATCACCAATTGCTACAATCAAACTCGCATCATTTTGGCTAAGTAGATCTGGTGCATCATTTGAATCCCCCAAGATATTAAACCCTTCAACTGTTTGTCCTAATTTTTCTTTATCATCGTCCAAGAATCCCAGAACACTTCTCCCAGAAGCCAAAACGGCTTGCGCTACTACTTGGCCATGTCCACCAGCGCCTAAAATCAGTACCGGTTTAGAATGAGTAGTGTCTGTCATTTAGTTTTCTTTTCTTCAGTATTACCTTCAAAAATAGGCATAGAAATATGCCCTTCTGCACTGATTCCTTTGCGACTAATAACCGCCCAGAAAGTTTTAAAGAAAATCTTGGCATCAAGCAGCAAAGACCAATTATCCACATAATCTAAGTCCAGTATGAACTTCTGATTCCAATTGACGCTATTTCTCCCATTTGCCAATACCGGGCCAGCCATTCCAGGTGGCATTTCGTGTCTTCGCCATTGAGATTCATCGTACCGATCTCTATATTCAGTTAATAAAGGGCGGGGCCCAACAATACTCATTTGCCCTATTAGTACGTTAAACAACTCTGGAAGTTCATCAAAAGTCGTCTTGCGCAAAAATGAACCAACTTTAGTGATCCTTTTGTCATCTGAAAGTAGTTGCCCATCTGAATCATAACTTTCAGTCATTGTTCTAAATTTGAAAATTCTGAATTCGGAGCCCTGAAGTCCAATACGGGGTTGGCGGAAGAAAACAGGGCTGCCCATTGATTTCTTTACCAATATCGCGGAGAAGATCAACAAAGGCGACAGAAATACCAATAAGAACAATGAAAGTCCAATATCACAAACTCTCTTAATTATTAGTCCGGATTTTTTCACTTGAAGCTCTTTCCAAAACTTCGATTAGCTGGTTTGCCAATTTTTCTCTATCAAAATTGCTAGTCGCTAGGCGCCTAGCATTACGTCCCATTTCTTTCACTATATCTGGATTGTCTCGAAGAAACTCAATTCTCTCAACGAGGTCATTGGGGTTTTCAGGGTCAACATAAAATCCAATTTTGTTATCTTCCACCAGTGATTGTAACCATCCAGGAGTATTAACAATTGCTGCTCGGCCGGCTGCAAACGTATCAAATAGTTTATTTGGGGAACACGTGTGCAAGACAGGTAGGTTTTTGTAAATAGTCATACCAACATCTGATGCTGCTAGCAAATCAGCAACTGCAGATTTATCAGGCACTTGGGAAGAGAAAAGAACATTGGAAAGTTCATTTTCTCTAGCTTTTTTCTCGAATTCAATTCGTCTCTTTCCCGCACCATGAAGCACGAAAATTATATTATTTTCATTCTTATTTTTTAATAATAAAGCCGCTTCTAGCACTATTCCTAAATCGTTAGCTTCCCCCATAGAACCAAAGTAGGAACAAACAAACCTATCTTCTATTTTCAACGCTTTTCTTGCTTTTCCTGGATCCAAATCAGGCGAAAATAAATCAAGATCGGCTGCATTCGGGATCATGCTAATCTTTGACTCTTGAATACCTCTTTTGATAATGCCCTCTTTCATTCCTGGCGAAAGTGCAACAATATGTTTTGCTTTTTTGTAAAGAAATAATTCTAAGCTTTTTGCTGCAGCTCTCAAAAAGGGATTCCTAAGTGCTCCCATTTGAATTGGCGCCTCCGGCCATAAATCACGAACCTCAAACACCATTGGGACCCTAAATCTTGCACTAGCTATTATTCCGGGTATACCTATTGTCAGGGGTGTAGATGTAGCAAAAATTACATCAGGCTTCTTTACGGTCAGAGTTATAATAGAGCTAATAGCAGCGAAAGCTAAGAACTTAGTAACACGGGAAAAATACCCTAGTCCAGTGCCTTTTACATAGTCGCTATACCCGCCTCGCACTTCAATAACATCAATTCCAGCCACTTTGGATTTTCTCGTGATTTTCCAACCCAGATCAGATGATGATGAAGTCATTATTGTGACTCGATGGCCAGCCCTCACCATTCTTTTTGCAAATTCGAAAGATCGTGTACCTCCTATATCGGAACGTGTCCTGAAATATTGATGGAGGTATAAAATATTCAATTCAGATCTCCAAAAGTTAGCTTAGATTCAGTCTGATCAGCTCTAGAAATTATTACTTTTATAGGCGTATTTATTGCTGATGGCTGTGAGTAGTCAATAGCGATTTCGGTACGGTCTTTGAGTTGGATTTTTGTCTTATTTTGATGTATTTCAACAGAATCACTGATTGAAAAGGTAAATGCAGTGGCAAATCGCGTTAATCCCTTTGCCGTTCCTGTTATTTCAAATGAGAAGGCAGGTTCTAAAATTCCATATGTTGGTGACCACCAACCTTGAGTGTCCTGATTGGCTGCATTACTTTTCAAACTCAACTTGGTGTCATCCATACCCCAACAGTTAGTATGCAATTTTGCACCAAGCGCTAAATTGAGCAATGAACCCTCACCAGCGCTCTGAATTTCTCCATCCACAGAATTCAAAAGCCAATGTAAAGTCGCTTCATATTTACTCGAGCCAATCAAATCATCAACAATAAGCCACGTATGGTTTTCAATCCTGATAATTGTTCTTCGATGAGTGGTTTTAGATTTGGTTGCTCCATATCCATAATGTTCACCCTGAAAAACTTCGATACTCTTATTCTCATCATTCCTAAATGTTATTTCTTTCGACTCTGTCCAGTTAAACCACATAAACCTTGGTCCGCGTTCCATTTGGTTTAATTTGTTCACAGAAATTGTGTTATGGGCAGTTGTTTCCGACAGGCCTATGTTCCAAGGAGGCTCAGCATAGTAACGATATGTTCCTGGGTCTAATGCAATATTTAAACCTTTATGCCACAAATCCATATGAAGCATATCAGCTTGACCAGGGCGATGCTGATGAGAATGGCACCTTACCATTGCAAAACTTGGTTCAGATCTCATAGCGTAGTAGCCACCTTCTGTTGCGGCAAAGCTTCTTTGCTCTTTTTGTTGCTCGGTTGCGGCTAAAATTTCAATGCCAGTCAACCAAATAGCGTGTTCTTCCCATGCACCTTTTCCGTAGATACGGGCCTGATCCAACAACCAAAAAGCACTAGCTATGGAAGGTCTATAATCTAAATAACCGCAGGTGGAAATAGGTAAAACCAGCGCACCATCGTTATTACCATAATTGGGCACATGCCCAGATTCTTTATCCTGGAAGTGGTAAATAAATTCTGCCGCTTTTTGGACTTTCGATTTCAATTTTTCAGGGATATCACAGTTGAAAGCTTTAGCTAAACTTAAAACCCACAGATAATTATCCAGCATAACTCTGTGATAATTCATTGAATTTTGAATATAAGAACCGTCGTCAGCGATCTGTGCGTCTGCAGCTTTAGATAAGATTTTAATCCCTCGGTCATACCATCGCTTAGAATCTGATAATTCAGGGAATAGCAAACCAACTGTCCAAAGTCCTACTCCTTCACTGATGACATGATTATTCTTTTGAAGTTCTGCGTACTTATGACCCCGGTCTATCCTGGATGCTTGTGTGGCTATTGCTCCTACTAATTTGAAAATGCGTTCTGGGGTGGACGCAGGTGAGTATTTGAACGCATTCAATGCAAAACACCATGCCATAATGCGCAAGGAAATTTCCTGCCCATCTTTCCAATTAGGGCCAGAATTTGGATGATTTTCAATAATCCAATTTTCAGCGATTTCCCAGAATTTCTCAGGTAACTTTTCATTTCCTGATACGTAATATGCTCGTGCAAGTTTGTAGGCGAAAGAAAACCTGGCGGGTTCCCAGATATATTTAATATCACCTGTTTTGGTTGAATATACTGGAATTGAACTCCAATGATCTGAGCGTTCGACAAATTGGCCAGTGAACGGATTTTTATGCCAACCGTAATCAGGAAAAACTTTGACTGTATCACCTGAAAAATATTCAATTTTCCCTTCCAGGATTTCTTCAGCTTCACCTATCAGTTTAGCCAATGAATCTTCCCCTAAAGTACTTGTAATAGCCAAGGCTATTGCTTTCCTGTCTTCTGAAGGAAAAGACCAGTCATGAATTGAAGATCTCTCATAATAGCCTAAGGCATCTTGCGGGTAGTCAGGTTTTATCCATTTTGATAATTCTTGTTCTGACCAATTCGTTTGTGGGAATTTTATTTTCAACAGACCAATACGTAAGGTGATCTCGTATAAAATACGTTGAACAGTCCAAAGCATGCCAAAATCAGCAATTGAATTCCGCAAAATTTTAATTATTCTAAACACACTTTCAGAATACGAAGCTAACGTTTTAGAGTCACTGGGATTTACTCACAAGTTCACTAAATAGAAAAGGTAGAATAAAAGGAGCAGCCCTATACTTTTATATAGCGTTCAGCCAATTTGAGCACATGGTCTAAATCAGATCCATTAATAGAAGTTGGCAAGTTAATGCAAAGTTTAGCTATGTTTTCAGCATTTGGGCAAGATCCCCATCTATAGCCTGCAGCATCAAAGTCGCTGCTTTCAGGATGAAGCGGAGCTTGGAACCACTGACCAAGTTCGATTTGTTGCTTAGCAAATTGAACTACAAGCTTTTGCTTATCTCTGGTAAGAATGGGGAATCTCAATAAAGGAATATCGGGATTCTCAAGACCAAAAAGCTCTGAATAAGCATTAACCGCTTTACGACGCCTCGACTCTATCTCACCTATTCTATCTATTTGCCGAAGCAGCAAATACGCTTGAGGGTTTGAAAGACGCCTGATTGGGTTTTTAGGTTCAAAGCCCTTCTCGTCACTCTCAGAAATCGAATGATTAAGAATGCCCAGTCTTAACAGGATTGCAAAAATATATCTACCTAAACCAACTATATTTGGATGATACAAAATACTAGCTAACAGAACATGATTTGCGATGAGTATTTCAGCAAATAGTGAATGTGTAGGCGCTTGTTTCTTAATTTGATTAACAGAATTTGCTATTTCAGGATTGTTTGTAGCGACAGCGCCTCCCCAGAAACTTGTAAGCGGCTTGCTATTTTCAAATGAAAAAAAAGCAGCATCTGAATTTAAACCAGGTGCGCTGCCATCAGGCCATTTACCTATGGCATGAGCTGAATCTTCTATTACACGAATACCTCTAGTTCTTGCTATGCTGATGATTTCATCCACGCGATCCTGATATCCATATGTATGCTGCGTCACAATTACTTTAGTATTGTTATTAATCGCAGCCTTCAATTCTTCAATATCGATCAAATAATCATCACCTACATCTACATAAACTGGCTTTGCCCCAAGATGAATTACGGCATATGGGACAACTACACAGGTGTAACCAGGCACAATCACTTCGTCTCCCGGGCCAACGTTCATTGCCTGCAAAATTGCCCTAAAGGCAACTCTACCCCCAGAGAAAGAAACTACATTTTCAACACCTAACGCTTGCGAAATTTTCGTCTCGAATTTTACGACTTGGTCATCTCTACTCAAACCGATCATTCGGAATAATATCCATTTAGCTAACCCAAAATAATCGGATAGTTTTAGAGTGATAAAAGACCATCGAATTTCACGAAATCTCTTTCTGACTATCAAAAGCCTTAAATGCCAGAATAATTTCTTCATTGATTCAAAATGCTCAAAGTTGCGTCGCAAATATATTTAATATCACTATCTTTTAATGAAATAGCGCTGGGCAAATTAATTCCGTTCTTAGATAACTCTTCAGCGACTGGAAATGATTCTTTGCTCAAATAGGGAGGTAATTCATGCATAGGTATAAAAAATGGACGAGTTTCTATTTCCATTTCAGAGAGCAGCACCATTAATCTGCTAGCTGAAATTGGAGCGCTACTGGTAAGCACAACGCTTGTTAACCAGTTAACAGGCTTTGCCCAGGGTTGACTGACTTGAAATTTGAGTGGGGCTTTTACGAGGTATTTTTTGTATTTTTGCAAAATCACCTCCTTTTTTTCAACAATCTCATCTATTCTTTCAAGTTGGGCCAATCCAACAGCAGCTGATAAATTTGTCATGCGATAGTTATATCCAATCACAGGGTGCCAATAACGGCGGTCTTGGTGAGTGCCTTGATCTCTATATTGTTTTACCAAATATGCTAAATCATCAGAATTAGTAGTCACCATACCCCCTTCCCCAGTAGTCAGAATTTTATTTCCATAAAAGCTGAAACAGTTTATGTCACCCAGTGAACCCACCCTCTCATCTAAACAAAATGCACCATGTGCTTCAGCAGCATCTTCTATCAAGTAAAGATTATTAAGCGTACATATGCTTCTCAGCTCTTGAACATTTGCTGGATGGCCATACAGATGTACTGCAATTATCGCTTTAGTCTTCGATGTAATTTTTTTATTGACTTGTTCTGGATCCATTGCCCAATAATCAGGGTCAACATCTACAAACACGGGAGTAGCACCACAATACACTACGGCATTAGCTGTAGCCACAAATGTAAGGTCTGGAACAATCACTTCGTCACCTGGGCTGATTCCAAGGGCTATTAGTGCTAAATGAAGAGCTGTTGTTCCGTTGGATGTAGCAAGGGCATGTTTTACACCACAGTGATCAGCGTAGTGTGATTCAAAATCTCGGACGTAAGAACCCATTGATGAAACTTCAGAATTATCCAGAGCATCATTCACATATCGCTTCTCTTGATCGCCAATTGAAGCTTCTGTAACTCTATATTTCATTTTTGAGGTCCGCGGGTTAAGAAAACAGACTCACTAGGATAACTTGGCGCATCCCAAGGGAAAACTTCTCCATCAATCCTTCTGCGCCATCTGTCGTAATCAGCAGCTGTCATTGATTCAATCAATTCCTTAAATGACGTAGCTGGATTCCAATCGAAATCTGCTTTAGCTTTACTTGAATCACCTACAAGATTATGAACATCTAAAGGCCTCATTTGCCTTTTATCAACTGTTACATACTTTTGCCAGTCAATTCCCAATGACTCAAATGCTGTGACCAAAACGTCCTGAACGGAATAAGATAAACCAGTAGCAATCACATAATCACTAGGCTTATCAAGTTGTAACATTTTCCACATTGCCTGCACGTATTCAGCTGCAAAACCCCAATCTCTGCGTGCTTCTAGGTTCCCTAGTTCTAGTTTATTTCGTAAGCCGAGGGAAATCTGTGCAGCTGCATTTGTAATTTTCCTAGTAACGAATTCTAAACCTCGCAATGGGGATTCATGGTTAAACAAAATGCCATTTGCAGCAAATAACCCATACCCTTCTCTGTATATCCTGACTAAATTGTAAGCATAGAGCTTCCCAGCTGCGTAGGGTGAAACCGGCAGCATTGGTGTTTCCTCTGTGAGCCCTGTTTCAACATTTGCAACATTGCCATAAATTTCAGAAGAAGAGGCCTGATATATACGTATCTTAGGGTTAATACTGCGCACTACTTCTAGTACTCTTGCGGCCCCTAACCCATCTACATCCCCTGTAAGTAAAGGAGCTTCAAAGGACGCACCCACAAAGGATTGCGCACCTAGGTTATAAATTTCATCAGGCTCTGAAACCGTGACCGCTTCTAGCAGGCTCGCCATATCATTTAGATCGGCGTGAAGGAAATTTATTTTGTCTATTACAGCAAGTGCATCAAGGCGCCAGAAATTAGGAGTAGAAGAGCGTCTATAGGTTCCAAAAACCTCATACTCTTGGTCCAGCAAAAATTTTGCTAAGTAAGCGCCATCCTGGCCGGTAACTCCTGTGATTAAAGCACGTTTAGTCATTTTTACTTCTGCCCGTCTCCTACTCTGAAAACTTCTATATTTTCGCTTTTCTCAAATGAGTCCAAACCCTTAATACTATGCCATGCATCAATCACCAATAAGGGGCGTTTGGATATCTGGGTTATGTGGCCTATAGGGATATTTCTCAACAATTTGTGATCATTCATGACCACAACAATATTCGCATCTCTAATCGAATCGTCAACATTTATCTCTGTGTTTAGGCCCTGAAAGTTAGTCACAATCGGATCAAAAAGTTGGAAGGTCACTTTTGTTGAGTCAAAGTAATTTTGAATAGCTTCGATAACTGCAATAGCAGGTGACCCTCTTACGTCATCTGTTTCAGGGCTCCCTTTAAATGCTAAGCCGAGTAATGAAATAATAGGGTTATTGATTTTATGTTTTTCAATAAACCCAATAATCTCCAGTGCAATTCGGTCAGTTGCATTTTTATTTACGTCAACAACCGCATCAAGGATCTTAGTCTCAACTCCTTTTGTTTGAGCAAAATGTCTTAAAATTAACGGGTCTTTTGATAAACAAGGGCCTTCGGCACCGAGTGCTGGCCGAAAAACGCTTGTACGCTCATAAGATTTGTTAACAGCGCTAACTACCTCATAAGCATCAATTCCCGCTCCTTCAGCAATAAGACCTAATTCATTAGCGAAACCAATGTTGAGTGTCCTGTACATGTTGTCCACAAGCTTCGCCACCTCAGCAATTTCAGGACTAGACGTAGTGATAACGATGCTCTTCGACAGTAGTTTCATTATATGAACACTTCTTTTAGTACTCTCAACATCCATTCCTCCTACTATCGCGGGAAGAGTTTTTAATTCCTGTACTGCATTTCCAGAAACAGTTCTTTCAGGAGAAAAGGCAACGAAAAAATCTGTTCCCGGCTGAAGTCCTGTTCGTTTTTGTATTTGATCAGCCAGCCACCGCGTAGTTCCAGGTACGACCGTAGAGCGAAGAATGATAAGTTGCCCATTTTTAACACGAGGAGCAATCTCTGAAACGCAAGCCTCAATCGATTTACTATCAGGTTCTCCTTTAGAGTTCAACGGTGTTCCAACACTTAGGAAAATAGCGTCGGATTTTTGCATCATTACTTCATAATTCGAGGTGAATGAAATGTTAGCTTGATGAACTTTGAAAATTTCCTTTAACCCGGGCTCATAGACAGTTGGTTCGTAATCTTCAGACAGTTTATTAATTAAATTTTGATCTATGTCCAACCCAACTACGTTGAAACCCGCTTCTGCCATAGCACCCACAAATGGCTGTCCCACATAACCTAGCCCTACGGCGCCAACTGTAATTTCAGAGGAATTTTTTTTCACAGCCACTCAATTTCCTAGTACATTACTGAATATAGATTCTAATCTCTGGTTTGTTTTTTCAACGCTGAACAAATCTGCTGCCCTTAATCTGCCATTTTGCCCCATTAGTTGACGCTGCTTAGGATCTTCTAAAAGCTCACTTACTGATAACGCTAAAGAGTCTGCATTTTCAGTAGGGATTAACAATCCTGTGACACCATGATCAACAGCTTCAGGAATTCCGCCTATATCACAAGCTATAACAGGCTTACCGCATGCCATCGCTTCTTTGATTGCTAGGCCCATACAAGGTCTATTATCTGGTGATGGGGCTACAACTACATCAGAAGCACCATAAAATCCTGAAAGGTCCTCAAATGGAAAGTCTGGTGCCACGAAAACTTGATCAGGAAAGGATCTAGCTAGTTCATTAGCGGCGCCAGTCAATTCACCACTTGCACCAGCGATAATAGTCTTCGCTTTCCCTGAGAATTTGGGTATTGCTTCCAGCACAGTATGTAATCCTAAATTCTTATGCATTCTACCTAGGTACAACACAACCTGATCTGTAGGTTTGATCCCATAACGGTTTCGAATTTCTTCTCGCTCTATAGACGGATTTAACGATTCTAAATCAACTCCCATTGGAACGACCTTGACGTCATATTCAATACCTAGATTACCTAAGCTTCTAGCGCAGTGCTGGCTTGCAGCTACTACCTCAGAGGCTCTATCTGCAATGAATTTTACCTGCCTGATATTTTTCCTATAGTACGGTTCGGAGGCATAAACTTCCCCAAAATGTACTAAACATAGTGGTTTCTTGTATTTTTCTGCCAGCATCGCCCCAGCAAACCCCCAAGGAAAAATATGATAAGCACAAATTAGGTCAGCATTAGCAATCAAAGGTTCTGCAGCAGCAGCAATCACTTGTGCTTTCAAAAAATCATCTGAGAAAAATCTGGTTTTCACAAAATCATTTACTAATGTTGGGATTCTTCCGGCAATTTTTTTTACGCTCGCAACTCTGTCGTGGGTCAAGCGATGTACATCGAAACCCTCATGGCTTTCTAGTCCTGAGTGAGTCCCAGCACTAACAATTTGGACGCCATAACCGTGTTCTAATAAATAAGGCACAAAAGAACGAATATGAATAGCAACGCCACCAAATGGCGGTGGATACTCACCAAGTATCAATACTGAAGTAGACATATTGTTAAGTTAGACCAAAAATGATGAGCTTGGAAGGTTTCCCTTTGGGAATCTTTAACAGTCTTAAAGCATTTGGCACATTATGCCTGAAACTAAGGCTTAATATAAAAAGTACACTGGCGAAAGTAACAATATTTAGCCAAACTCATACCTAAACTAAATTTGTTTGCTCTAGCACTAATTCCACAAATCTTTCTGTGACTTTTCCGTCACAATGCGACAATTCTTGATCAATATACTTTTTTGCAGACGCTGTTTGCCTGTGAACAAATGACGGATCTTCGATAATTTTAATTACGGTGCTTAATAGTTCATCTGAACTTACTACACCCAAAGAAGCTCCAGCCCTAGCATAAGGGATTACGTCAGGCATACCTGTAAGATTTACAGTAACAACTGGCTTGCTTGCGACCATGGCCTCTATAGCTACTGTAGAATAAGAAGTTATTAAAAAATCACATGCTTTAATTGCTTGTGTAATGTCAAAATTTGAAGGAAGTACTGTTACTTTTACACCCAATCTGTGTGCTAGGTTTTTAATATAGGATGCCGGTTCTACAGGATGGGGCTTAACCATAATCTGTAAATCATCGATATTTTTAAGTGTATTTAAAATTACTTCAAAAAAAGCATCTTTATTCCCTGCAATTTTAAATGTCTGGGACGCAATTAAGGCACTTTTCTTATCAGGGTTAAGTTCAAAAGCTTCGAGGAAAGATGACTTTTCTTCATTCGTGAAGTTGTTCATTAATTGATCAAAGCGAGGCTGACCAATTTTTTTCAGACGCTCATTGTACGCATAGCCAATTTCATTAGTCATAACGCTGTAAGATTCGGGGCCAAATAAACAGGTTATTTGAGGGTAGAGGTTTAATCTGGAGGGACTAACATCAAAGTCACTCTTTATATGAGAATAGTCACAGAGGTAATCATCTTCAGGAAGAATTGTTCCATGTTGAAGGCTAATAACAGGGATATTCAGGCGATTTGACTGTGCTAAAATAGCCTTATTATCTAAGCTGGTATCAGATGCCATGACAACAATATCGGGTTTTGTTTTTCCCAGAATTTCTTTAGCCAGCAGTAAATATTCCGCCGCAGCATTACCATTTGTGAACCACAAATCTCTCAAAACATCTGAAATGATTTCCCAGAGCGGGACTCCCTGATAGTTCCATAAGTTTCTGAACTCGTAATTTTCTGATAAACGCAGCCATTCTTTTTTAATGACAGATTTTTGCTTTTTGTAAGACGAATGTATTCGGCTACCTCTAAAAGAATCCCATGTTACGGCTTGCTTGGCCCTAAAAGTATTTGCAGGAACTCTTACACGATTCCCATACGGGTATTTGTAAAGTTGTATTACGGTGCATTCTCTTGTAGCTAACTCGTTCATTACTGAAGATAAAATCAAATCTTCGGGTTCTTGTTTTTTTGTATGTTTATTTACAGAGACTTGTTCCCGAGCCATAGAAGTTACAAGTATCCGAGGAAACTTACTTTCAGAATATTCAAATTTAGGGGCAAAAGCACTCCTAAGAATATTCCTGAATTTTAAGGCTGCTGGTCTCCAAAGAGCCTTTCGATTGTTTGTTTCCTTATAGGAAGTTTCTACTTGATTAAAGCACAAATTCCTATACTCGCAGTACTTTTTTACGGTCTTATAAACAACTGAATTATCATTAACTATGCTTATTGATAATGGCTTTTCAGCAACGAATATAGCGTCAAGGACTGCAATGCATCTCGATATTTCTTTAAATATTTCACGGTAAAGCGAGCTTTCAAAAAACCACCAAAGCGTGCTGGCTTCAAATAATAGGCTTTGGTGTAAGCTTTTATCATTTAAGAAAGGCTCATGGCTAATTTTTTTGAGCCATTGCACTGCATTTAAATCAATCTGGCGAAATCCTTTTGGTACGTAACTACGTACATCTTTATCAGAATTTTCAGAGTTGTTCCATGAAATTCTAACTTCGGACCCCGAATACCCCAAAAGCCTAAAATCACCCGACTTAAGACCAATTAGTACACTACTCACCTAAGGGTCTCCTCAAGAGAAAGATATTGTACGGTGCTAGAGCTAAAGGTGTCGATTTCTTAAGGACACGATCCAATGGAAAGCAGGTCATTAAAACTACCCTCGTAACTATTTTTCTCAGAGTAGATGGTTTTGCTCTTAAATTTCCGAATGCTTCTGGCTTTTGTTTTGGTCTTACTGATCTTGCTAGGTTAGAAAGAATCGTTATAGCCCATTGTGGATAACTACTAGTTTTTATCAGTTCAAATCCAAAGTTGCCAAATTCCCTTAACCAGTCATCATGGCCACGTGGAATTGGTGATGTATTATCGTCAAAATTCTTTGCACCTCTAACCATTTCCAGAACCAACAAATACGAACCAGGTGAGGTAACTTCATAAATTTGCCCTAAAGTTTTCTTCAATTCAAAATCATCCAAATGTTGCATGACAGTTATCGACATAACAATGTCAAACATTTCTGGATTTTTGATGAAGAATGAATCGGATGAAATTTCGAAAGTTATATTGTCTTTATTACCGTATACCTGCTGGGCCTTCCCTATAACAACATCGCTTATATCTATTCCCGTAACTTTTGCTCCTAATTTGGCTAGAGCAGAAGAAAAGTCACCAGTTCCGCAGCCAAAGTCCAAAATTGAAAATCCATTTATCGGAAAAGGCAACGAATCTATTATCTTCAATATCGAATGAATTCTCGATGGCTGATCATAGTTATAAATGTATGAATTTCCCCAACCCGTATGTCCTTGGGAAAGTGCACGTTTATTCCAGTTTTTAGCTTTAGAATTATCCATCACCCGGCCGGGCCATATTTAAGTAAGATTCAGCAATTAACAAGCCGTCTGGATCTTGAGTATCGATTATGGCAGAAAAATCTTGAAGCGGAACGAGTCCTATCAGTTGCCCAAATCTACCTTCAGTTTTAAGTACATCTAACTTTGTAGCAATTCCTAGTCCTGCCATCTCTCTGTAAAGGGGCTGTGCTTTTTCCCTAGTGGTAGTTCCTTGAACCCCTACACGCGTTATTGCACCATATTCATCCGGTTTCCAATAGACATGCTTTTCCTGAAATGCGGCAAAAACAGTGTCCAAATCCTGTTCAATCAGTGAGTTAATTATTTGCTCTAATAATCCATTTGGCCTAAACGGATGAGCAATTTCTAGTGTAAGTACAAATTCAGGCAAAGAGACTTCTGGGTCAGCAATCTGTATTAAAGTATGCTGTAACACTCTATCTAGAGTCACCCCTTTTTCACTCAAATCTTTTGGGCGTAAAAACGGGGCTTCTGCACCCATTTCAATGGCAAGTCTTTGAACTGACTCACTGTCAGTAGACACTATAACTCTTTGTGCTGATGAGCATGACAAAGCGGCATCAATGGTATATGAAATTAACGGTTTTTTACCCAACATTAAAGGGCCATGTTGATCCTCCGCATCCGTGCCACGAACGGGTATTACAACTAACACTTTTTCGTCTTTTGGGTCAGCCATTATTTGCCCCATTAGAAGCGTCAAGGGCTGCATGCCCATGGTCATCATTTGGCATACGCCCCCATTCTTCTATTACTTTATTGGCAAGCCACAAGTCAAACGGATATTGGATATCGATGCTTGGAATGTAATCATCTTCTTCAATTATTTTAACTCTATCGCCGATCCTATTACCGGCTTTAATAACTGATCCTCTTGTTGCACATGCCAAGCCAGTATCTTCTCTAAGGATCACTGATTTCGATTGTCGAGGGCCATAACCCCTCCAGCTGAGGTGAGAGTATTTACCTGATTCAACATGCCAGAAATTTTTGTACGTTGCATATGCAACAAAACAAGACTCGAGATCTTTGTCGTCGATTAATGAGTTAACACACTCAGACAACCATCGCTGTCGTCGAAAAATATCGGTGGGTTGTAAAAATACCAGAATATCAGTCCTATATCCTTCATTCTCTTCCAACCAATCAACCGCGTGTTTTAATGCAGACTCAGTAGTTGCATGATCTACAGCAAATTCAGTGGGTCTAATAAATGGCACTTCTGCACCGAGCTTTAACCCTACTTCCGCTATTTCTTCGTCATCAGTGGAGAGAATAGTTCTGTCGATTAAGGGACAATTAATAGAAGCCTCGATTGACCATGCAATCAATGGTTTCCCACCAACTATTTGGATATTTTTTCTCGGGATACCTTTGGAACCTCCACGGGCAGGTATAACTGCAATTACATTGTTTCCCTCAGGCATTTATGTACTCCTGTTTCCAATCCACTCAATTACTTTAGCAACTCTAGCTGAACGTTCTTCATTGCGTCCATGGTGAATACCGTGCCAGTGAAATACACTTGCAGATGGCTCATAGGCAACCTTATAACCCTTTGCTTGGACCTTACGAGCCCAATCGCGATCTTCCACGCCAGATATTTCTTCATCAAATGGAATTTGACTCCAAATTTCCTTCTTGATCATTGAATTAGCATTGTGAAAGAAAAAATCTTGTGCCTGTACCTTGGGTTCTGTCCCGAAAGTTGTCCAAAGATCACGTTTATCATAGGAACTAGTATCAGGAAGCGGTTCCTGTCTACCATAGGTTCCGGCAATCTTGGGGTCTCCAAATCCAGATAACAAACCGACCAACCATTGGTCATCAGAAGGAATGCAGTGACCAGAAGTAATTGCAACAAAGTCTGACTTTGCTGCATAAATTCCCCAATTTAATGATCGCCCAAACGTAAAATCTTTGTCAGAAATGGTTATAAGTGTGCAATCAAAGTCGGAAACTATATCCAAAGTCCGGTCACTGGACTCATTATCTACAATTACGACATCAAGATTCTTGTAACTTTGAGCAAAGACTGCTGACAGGCAACGACCTATCCAACGCTCTTCATTTTTTGTCCTAATAACTACCGAAATCAATACTAATCTCCCAGCATTCCAAACGTTAAAGGCTCACCCGCCAAAGTGTCGTATGCAAGGGGCTTACCAACAATTTTGTCTATCTGGGACGGGCTAATTCCTTTGTCAGTCAATTTAACCGTAAGCATATCCTGGTCCAATATTTCTCCTGCCATAAGATCGCGTACTGGAACCAATGCAACTCTTCCTGATCCTGCAGCAACTACCTCAAAGCTCATTGGAACCCTTGGGCCATTAAAATTTAGTGAATCAAAAATATCATCCAAGTGAATTCGAAGTGCTCTTATCTCGTCTCTATCCAAGCTTTTAGCATGCCCTAGGCCTGGTAATCTATGGTCTGTAGTAAATGGTTTCTGAATGCATCTTGCGCCTAAAGTATAAGCTGCAATAGCTGACTCAATTCCTGGGTCAGTTCCATAATACCCGACAGGTATACCAAATCGCTGTGACAAGTATGAAATAATTCCTATTGCGCTTTTCTGGACACTGATTGTTTCAGTATTAACAGAGTGCAACAAAGTCAAATTTTTACTATCCACAAGATTTAGCGCATATTGAATTTCATCATCAGTGCACCTAGATGCTACTAGGAAAATATGCTTCCCAGTTTTTGCCGCGGCACTTAGCAATTCATTATGAGTGAGTAGTCCGTGTTCAATTTGGATGAAATCAGCATCCAAATCACACAATTCTCCAAGTGAAACAAGGTCGTATGGAGCACCAATGAAAGAAATGTTTAAAGAAGAACACAGCTGACGCAAATCGCCCAGAGCCTTGATATCAATCTCAATTTCACTATACATCTCTGAGCGAGTAACGCCTAAATATGGCTTTTTTAAGTACTCTTGTGTGAATGCTTCATTTCTTGACCACCTTCGTACTGAAATGGCATCCATGCCAGCGCTTCCAGCTAAAGAAATCAAATCTTTGGCTAAACCAGAATCTCCGCCATGGTTATCCTCAAGTGCGCCGATCAGGTAAGGTTTTTCCCAGTTATTTTTCATCAGCGCTCACCATACTTTGAGCATTGCATCGAAAACTTTCGCATAAGCAGCTTTTGTGTCATATTTTCTTTGTTCAAAGTAAGATGCTAAAACCCTAGGAACAAATGCTTCAACCGCCTGAATAATGTTCATACCTTTACCATTGAGCACCTTATGTCCACTTAATCTTGCTTGTCGCAAAAATGCTGTCTCTAAGGGGCTATAAATTAAATCAAAATATGCTGCTCGAGCTCCATTTTTACGTACAGTACCAAGTGCAGCAACGTGGTTTTCTGAAATACCTGGGCGGGCAGACCAAAACCATTTATCATAGAAATCACCTTCTACAATATCCCCTTGAATTTCGATTCCTATTTCTCGAACTTCTGCGAGTGGGTTGTATGGTTCCAAGGATGTTAGGCTTCCGTCACTTATTTTCCTAATACCTGATTGACCAATAACAGAAGCGTTAATTATCAAGTCAATATCACCAATAATGTCATTGATTTGATTTATTTCTATGAAATCTGATTCTGGGTGGATTTCTGAAATTGCAGCTACTAAATCTTTACCCTTTTCTATGGATCTATTGGAGATCCATAGTCGACCTAGATTTTTCTGGGAAGCTAAAATAAAAGCAGTAGCCCTAGCCGCACCACCTGCTCCCAAAATCAAAACGTTAAATCCATCAAGGCCATCCAAAAAAGGCGCTGAATTCCAAGGTAGCTTTTGAACCATTGAAGCCAATGCTCCTTCGGCATCGGTGTTATACCCAATTAATCTACCTTCGTTATCTTTTACAATTGTATTAACCGCACCTATTCTAGATGCCAAGGGGTCCAACTCATCCAAATAGTCCATCACCGAAACTTTATAAGGGACAGTAACGTTACCTCCGATATAACTAGCCGTGCCCTTAAGTGCGCCCACTAAAGACTCTAAGTTTTCTACCTTTACGTCAAAGGGGAGGTATTTTGCATTGATACCCAGTTCCTTAAAGGCTGAGGTCCAAATTATTGGACTCTTAGCGTATTTAGACGGCTGGTCACCAATAATTCCACAAATAAAATCTAGCTCATCCAGACCTTGCTCGAACTGGTTACTAATACATTCTTGTATTAAATGAGTGCTCTTAGATTCCATTGAAGCCATTACATCTCTATTTCCATTACTGAAGCAATGTTTCTTAATTGTTTCATTAAATTATCGAAATCTTCAAAGCCTAGTGCTTGTAATGGATCAACAGCTGCCTGCTCTGGCACTGGATGTACATCCAGGATAATCCCATCTGCACCAATAGCTAATGCTGCTCTAGCTACTGGTGCAACGTAAGCACGCTTAAAAGTCGCATGGCTGGGGTCGACAATTACGGGAAGGTGAGTCCATTCCTTAGCTGCCAGTACGGCTTCCAAGTCGACAATGAATCTTGAGGTAAGTTGATGTGTATGAGGAACTGTGATGCCTCTTTCACACAAAACAACGTTTGGATTACCGTGGTACAAGATATATTCGGCAGCGCCCAACCAATCTCTCAATCCACAACCAAAGTGACGTTTTAATAAAACTGGAATCCCGCTTTTACCAAGCTCCTCGAGAAGAGGAAAATTTTGCATATTCCTCGCTCCCACTTGCATCATGTCAGTGTACTGTGCAACCAATTCTATATCCCGTACGTCCAGAATCTCTGTAACTACAGGGAGTCCAGTTTTCTGTTTTGACTCAGCAAGGTACTTCAATCCTTCTTCTTCTAATTGGAACATTTTTTCATTGCGGTAAGGAAAAGTAAGGGGTTTAAAAGCCCCACCTCTAATCATGGAAGCTCCAGCTTCCTTTACTGAAGTGCCTGTTTCAAGCATCATTTCCCGACCTTCAATCGTGCAAGGTCCTGCAATAACTACAAATTTTCCTTCTGAAAATTCAACATCCCCCACATTGACAGTAGTGCTGATTTGATCGGGCTTTCTACCCACCAAAGGAATATTTGACTGAATATCTGCTTCTGTTACGTCTTTACTAGTCATCTAAGTTAATCCGTTACTGGCGTCTGGTATAAGGACTCTTTTTCTTCATCTGTCCAGTTCATTTCTATTGTCTTCCCTTCTAAAGCAGAGGCATAAATAGCCTCAATGATCTTAGCAAGTACTACTCCACTGCTTAATGAATCTGCACTTGTCCTTTTTCTATCCTTAACACAAGCTAGAAAGTGGTTAAGTTCAGAAGAGATCATTTGAACAGGATCAGCAGTTTTGTTGAGCGGAACTTCACTATCACCAAAGATAGGTTTCCATGTATTGTCTATAAATTCCTGATGAACTCCATGGACTTTCATTTGGTCTATTTCAAAATCAAGTTCTACAGTTGCTTGTGAGCCACAAACAAAAATCTCCTTGGAAGTAAAAGCGTCAGGCACTACCTTGTCTCGCCACTTACCGGGTTGGATATAACCTGATTCTATCTTTGCAACTGTACCATCAGGGTATTGCAGCATCACAACTGAAAAATCTTCTAATCCTCTTGAGAAGTGATCTCTGGTGATTGCGAAAATTTTGTCTGGAACAGAACTCAAAAGCCAATTAAACAAATCAATGAAATGTATACCATCCGTATGCGTGACACCCACGTCGGTTCTGGCTCTTTTAAATCCCATGAAATTACCAGAAAGGTAGCGAATCTCTCCTAAGTTTCCATTTTTAATCAGCGATCTTAATCTTGTAGCACCAGGGTGAAACCTATAGTAGTAGCCTACTTGAAGTATTTTCCCAGATTCTTGAAGAATTTTGGTAAGTTGAATCGCCTCATCTGAAGTCATGGTCATAGGTTTTTCTACGAAAACATCCTTACCTTTTGATATAGCCATTTCACATAACTCAAAATGATTGTGGGAGGGAGTGACTATATCTACTACGTCTACTAGGTCGATAAAATCATTAATGTCTGTAGCAATACGTTCTTTAGGGAAATTAAAATTTTTTGTTTCTGCATGGAGTATAGGGTTTAAATCAGCTAGATATAAATAATCACCCATACCCATCTGGTGCCATGCTTTGAGATGGTTTCTACCAAAGCCTCCTAAACCTACCTGGAGTATTTTTGGAAGGCTCATAAACTTCCCTCATGTTTCTCTAAAATTGGATATCCCACTCCTGAATAACGAAACCCTAGTTGGTTCATCAATCTTGGGTCAAGAAGGTTACGCCCATCAACCATACATTTTTGTTTCATCACTCTTCCTATAGCTTCCCAGTCCAAATCAGAATATTGAGGCCAGTCAGTTAAAACCATCACTAAGTCTGCCCCAGAAGCAGCATCCGATTCATTCTCGTAGTATCTAAGATGTGGGATTATTTGTCGTGCATTTTCAATAGCAATAGGGTCATGTGCTGATAAATCTGCACCCAGATCTAACAGTTGCTGAATGATTCGAATTGATAGTGATGTCCGCACGTCATTGGTGCCTGGTTTGAAGGCCAAACCTAAAATTGCTATAGATTTTCCTGCGATGGATCCATCAAGAGATTGAGCAACCCGAGCAACCATTTGTTGAATTTGGAAGTCATTTCTGTCTATTACTGCTCTCATGAAGCTTGGCTGGTAGCCTCGTTGAGCAGAAAAATGGATCAAGCCTCGTATATCTTTTTCAAGACATGGTCCACCAAACCCGATGCCAGGTTGAAAGTAATCCCATCCAATTCTTTTGTCATACCCAAGGCCTTTTACCACTTCCTTGACATCTGCATCGACAATTTCGCAAATTCCTGCTATCTCATTGATGAAAGAGATCCTCGTAGCCAAATATGCGTTGGATGCATACTTAATCATCTGTGCAGCAGGAATCGAAGTTTCTATATAAGGTACTTCATGTGCTATATCTGGAATATTGTTGCTCTTTGATTCAACATCAATGAAGTCTGAATATAGAGTCCGCATAACCTCTCTTGCCTTTTCCGAATCAGTTCCAACCACAATTCGGTTAGGGAACATAAAATCTGCCAAACCCTGTCCTTCTCTCAAAAATTCAGGGTTCGCAACCACATCTGCGTGCAATCCCTGAGAGCTATGCTCTTCAATAATTTGATTGACCATTTCGATTGTTCCAGCTGGAACTGTAGATTTAATAGCTATTACCGAGTATTGGTCTAAAGCTTCCGCTAGCAACCTAGCAGCTACTTTGACTTGTGACATATCAGTTCCGCCATCAAATAAGGATGGGCTACCAACAGCAACAAAAACAACCTCGGCGCCTTTTGCAGCGCTTTCAATATCGGTTGTGAAAGTTAGATTTCCCTCACGTAAAGAATGACTTAAAGCTTCATCTAATCCATCTTCATGAACTGGACTTATGCCTTTAGAAAGGCTCAGCACCTTGGATTCATCAATATCAACTGCATAGACCTGATGTCCCATCAGTGCGAACCCAACACTGGTAATGAGTCCAACATAACCACAACCACCGACGACTGCCAGTTTCATTAAAAACTCCTAATTCAAGAGCTGATACGGGTATCTATATATGTTCATTATACCGATAACTGCTAGCACGGACTTGCTATTCTGTAGTGCCTTGAGTATTAGTGTGTCCAGGGGAAACCACATTCCCTAGAATACTGATGGCGTACTCCCGGTTGCTTTTCTCTGATTGTGGTACTTGATCTGTTTTAAGCATCTCTGATATGGCTTGATCCATCATCCCTAAATCCCTGTATGCTATCGCTTTCATAAAGTGAATTGAACTAGGATTATGCTTTTCCTTATAAGCAACGGCCTCGGCTTCTTCTAATGTTTCCAATGCAAGTTGGGGCTGACTGGCCAATACTTGTGTCCAAGCCAACGATCCCAATGCTTGCCACTGCCCCGGCAGAAGTTCAACTAGGATATTCGCAATATGCGTGGCTTTTAAAACAGATGCTAAATTGTTTTCTGATCTGATTATTTCTCTAGAATACTCGGCATAGCGAGACCAAGCTCCTCTGTCTAAGGAGTTGTAGGCCAGAGCAATTTGTATTTCATTCTCAGCAGACTGTAATAAAGTTAATCTATTTTGGACATTAGCTTTACCTTGTGCTGCCATTCCTAGTTGAATGGCCTTCATTGATCTAATGAGCACTACTTCTGGTTGCCAGGCTAAAGCACGATCGCTCAATGCAAACCCTTCTGCAATTTGTCCAGAGTCAAAGGCTTGTCGTGATTTCACGTCATAATGAAAGCCCATGACCGGTGAAAGTGTTGTTTGCCACCAGAAAACTATGAGGACCAAAGATGATAATGATGCCAGACCAGCTTTTGTCGCGAAATTGAAATTAATCTTGAGGGTTTTCGTTTGATCAAGCCTTCTTGATTTTTCTGCATCTGGAAATTGAATTATTCGAGCATGGTAATACATTCGCGAAATTGCGACTAATAAACCCAATAAAACCCACATGAGCATAAAATCTGAAATCTGTCCCTTTCCAGTTAATTGCTCAGCAAATCTTGCCATTAAGCTTGCTGCTAGAGAAATCAAAATCAAATTAGACAAAGGGCCATCGGCAGATCCATTCAACAATTCACGCAAAGCCAAGATCGTGCCAAATAAAATCAGAGCATAAGCAATGACTCCTAATAGGCCAATTTCAACTGCGGTATGCAACCAAAGATTATGACCATGTGCAACAAGGCTGCTTGTTGCTTTAGTTTCACCTATTAATGAGTAAGCGTAAGCAAAAACATCTGGCCCATAACCAATTAATGGTCTTATAAAGCTCAAAGAAAGATCAGGCAATTCAGGGAATTCTCGCGTATCCACCCAAGGGGTTGAGGCAATAACTTTTAATGAAGTATTCCAAATCACGAACCTACTGCTCAAACCACCGCTTACAGTCTCTTCCACAATTCCAGACACTCGACCAGCTACAGATGCACTATCCCCGTGTACTCCTTTAGCTGGCAACAAAGAACTGAGGAACGCTAATAATGTAGCCACAGCTAACACTACACACACCTGAGTGATTGCTTTTCGCGGTAAATATCGCAGTGCAAGTAAGATGAATATAAGCAAACCTAAGCCCAGCCCTACCCAAGGGCCCCTACTTAAAGTGAAAAGAAGTGCGGCAATTTGCGAAGTTAGGGCAAGTAATGTCACATAAAACGATGAGCCTACTCCGTTTTGCCTAAAGGAATGGAAGCAAAGACCTAAGGTCAAAGGAATACACATCACCAAAAATGCACCTGCGAAAATAGGATTTCCAAATGTGATTCTTACGCGCGTGTAATCAACTACAACTTGAGTGTTTGGGTCGTAATCAAAAGGGTTATATCCAAAATGTTCTCCAATTCCGTAGATTGAAACAATTGTTGCAACTCCACAGATTGCATAAAGAAGCCGCTTAATCTGGTCAAGTGTTTTTACGTATGTTGCTATTACAAAGAACAAAGTTATGTAACAAGCAGTTTGATAAAGAGCAAATGTATCCCAACCAGAGTCAACCCCCCAAACACTAACTTTTGGCACAGGTGACAGCGAGGCACTAATCACGTACGCAACAAAAAGTAGAAGAGTCCCTAAAATCACAATCTTTGCCGGTGAGGACACCAAGTTACTAAATGAAGGGATTTGAAACACATTATGTGGATTCTTATGCTTAATTAAGGCCCAATCCCATACCACTAAAGTTAGTAGAATCAAAACAATAGTTCGGAAAATAAATACTTTAGGTACCTGAATAAAGCCCGTCACAATTGAATTTGGGGGGACAATTGTCAACGGAACTAGAACAATAGCTAAAAGCCATAACCATTCCATTGACGCTCTAACTTTTAAGTTAGCTGCTAACGTATTTGTCGCCTTTTTCATTGATTACGGCGATCCTCTAAAGTTTTCTTATCGGCAGTTAATTTCAAAATTGAAGTAATTTGCTCCAAAATCATCAAGTCAACAATGGTGGCAACGACAGGATTCGAACCTGTGACCTAGGCCTTATGAAGACCCCGCTCTGCCGCTGAGCTACGTTGCCCAAATATTAAACTCTTTAAGCATAGGGATCAGGTTCTTTGGGGTCAACGATATCTCGATTGGATCTAGTGCAATCAATAAAACCGCTCAACCCAATATTCACCCACTAATCGCAGGGCGCACACCAGCCCAGGGCTTTGCTTTTTCAAAAGCGGAACAGACGCCCAATACTTTAGATTCTTGCCACCGATGTCCAATTACCTGCAAACCCACAGGCATTCCGTCACTATTAAAGCCGCAAGGAATGCTTGCTGCTGGATGTCCGCTCATATTAAATGGATAGCTAAACGGCGTAAAACCAAACCATGGGGGAACTTCAATGCCGCCAATAATTGATGGACGCTCTCCCACTTTAAATGCTGTAGTTGCCGTAGTAGGAGTAATAAGCACATCAAAAGTTGTCACAATTTTATCTATACGGTGCTTATGCCACTCTAATTCCCTTAATGCTAATGCCAATTGCGATGCAGTCCATCCAGTACCTCGTTTCAATTCACGCAGGAATGACGAACTCATTACTTCGGCATGAGACTCAATATACTTACTAAAATTTGCGAGCTGATCACTAATCCAAATAGTATCAAAAGTTTGAAGTATTAATTCATGGTCTAGGTCTAAATCAATTTCGTGTACTTCTGCACCAAGATCCCTGAAAACCTTCATGGAAGAAGCTGTAATTTCCTGAACTTCTTTTTCCATTGGAGCTCCACCAAAATCAGGACTCCATCCCACCTTCAAGCCTTCAATGCCGGTTTCCAACTCTGATGAAAAATTTGGTACATTTTCTTTAATCGTTAGAGGATCTGATTCGTCAGGGCCGGCCATAACTTCTAATAAAATAGCTGAATCTCTAACGTTATTCGACAACGGACCATTTTGAGAAAACATTCGCCAACCACCAGGAGGGTGATAATTTCGAGCAACACGACTTTGAGTAGGCTTAATTCCAAAAACTCCGCAAAAACTTGCAGGAATCCTTATTGATCCGCCACCGTCACTACCAGAAGCAATCGGGTGCAATCCTGCTGCAAGTCCTGCTGTAGCTCCACCTGAAGAACCCCCTGATGTTTTGGAAATATCCCATGGGTTTCTACAAGCATCTCCTAGGACATTCTCTGTAGTCGCAGAATGACCGAATTCCGGGGTGTTAGTTTTACCCAAAATGATAGCACCTGAGCTACGAATCCTAGATGCAGTTAGATCGTCCACTTTTGGAATGTAATCTTCATGAATTTTAGACCCGAAAGTTGTTCTTAAACCTGCTGTTTCAGTTAAATCCTTAATCCCAATAGGAATACCGTGGAGAGGGCCAATATCACTTTTTTGTTGAATGTCTTGATCTGCCTTCAAAGCCTGATCTAATGCTTGATCACCATCCACTGTTAGGTAAGCGTTAATAGAGGGGTTGATTTGCTCAATCCTTCTTAGGAAAAACTCTGTCAGCTCAACGGATGAAATTTTTCGATCCGCGATTAGGCGTGTTAGTTGATGAGCTGGTGTGAAGGTTAATGCTTGATTATCCATAAAAACTTCCTTATAGAAGACATCTACTATTTAAACTATCGTTGACCTGTTTCATTGTTAGGCCTATGCTCAACAAATACCGGAGGCCTTTATGAGCGAATCTTTCGAAACTATTCTCAAACATGCGGGATTAAATCTGCCCATTGATGAAATCAATCGACTTTCTCCTTACTTTGAGCTTTACAGAGAAACTTTAAAGCAACTTTATGAAGCAGACCTAACAGCTCATGAGCCTGCTAATCAATTTATAGCAGATAATTAGCCATCAACGTAAGTTTTTTTAATTAACGAATCAATGAGGAATATAGATGCCCAATTCTTTACATTTTATGACAATTGCTGAAGCAAGTAAGCTGATCGCGAACAAAGAACTATCACCTGTTACTCTCACTGAGTCCTTCCTTGAACGAATAGAAGCTCTGGATGGCAGTCTAAAGTCTTATGTCACTTTGTTAAAAGATGAAGCTATGCACGAAGCCTTAGTAGCTGAAAAAGATATAAATAATGGGGACTACAAGGGCCCGATGCACGGTATCCCTATTGGGGTGAAAGACCTATACGATACAAAAGGGATAAGAACTACTGGGCAGTCTAAGGTGCTTGAAAATAGGGTTCCTCTGGAAGATTCGACTGTTGTAGCAAAATTGAAAAGTGCTGGCGCTATTACCTTGGGTAAACTTTCAATGTGGGAATTCGCTCTGGGAGGTCCAGACACAAGTATTTTTGAAATTTCACGAAACCCATGGAACCTTGATAGACAACCTGGCGGATCTTCTAGCGGCTCGGGAACGGCAGTAGCAGCGGGTTTATGTATGGGAGCTCTGGGTTCTGATACTGGTGGTTCTATAAGGATTCCCGCAGCTTTCTGCGGAATTGTCGGATTAAAACCTACTTATGGTCGAGTCAGCCGCCGTGGTGTCCTGCCTCTAGCTTGGTCTCTGGATCATTGTGGTCCTATGACATGGACAGTAGAAGATACTGCTTTAATGCTTCAAGCGTTTGCCGGCCATGATCACTTAGACAAAACTTCTGTGAACATTGATGTGCCGGATTACACGCTTAACCTTGCAAAAAGTCTAAAAGGTTTGAAAGTCGGTATTCCCAGGCATTATATTAACTCACCATTAGTGGGAACTGACTCAGATGTCATTGATTCGTTTGATTCTGGTTTAGCCTTACTTGCAGATCTCGGTGCTGAAATTGTTGAAATTGAGATACCTAGTCTTGCATACGCTACAACTGCAAACACTTTGATTATGATCGCGGAAGCATTTTCATACCACAGGGAAAATTTAATTAGCCAGCCAGAAAATTATGGGGATAGCGTTCGAGGAAGCTTTATCCTAGGAGGCACATATAGCTCTGGCGATTACCAACGTGCGCTAAGGGCTAGATCAATAATTAGGGATGAGTTTAAAGCCATTTTAAAGGAAGTAGACATTATAGCTACGCCTTCACAATCCGCACCTGCAGGCCCCTTTAACTTCGACCTGCTTGCTTTGCTCATGACCCCCAATTATTGGGCACCCTACAATGAAACAGGGATGCCAGCTATTTCTGTGCCTTCGGGTTTCAGCAGTGATGGAATGCCAATCGGCATTCAATTTGCAGGCAGACCTTTTGAAGAAACTACCGTTTTAAACGTTGGACATGTTTTTCAAACATCTAGAGGACTCTTGGATAATAGGCCAATACTATGACGTACTAAAAAGATGAGTTTGTAAGTCTTTTTAGCAATTTTAAGGAGAGTTCTTGGTCGTACTCTTTAAGCGAACTCAATAGGGATTTTAGTTCGCCTTTTGCGATTTTCGTATTAACAGTATTAACGCGAAATACAGATGCGTGAGAAGTGTTGGTAAATTGCTCTGTTTCACCAATTAGTTTTTCATAAATTTTCTCACCAGGCCTCTTCCCGACGTATTCAATACTAATATCTACCCCAGGCCTTAATCCTCTTAGACGAATCAGTCGATGGGCTAATTGATCAATACTAATGGGTTCGCCCATATCCAACATGAATAATTCTCCAGTATTCGCGTTTGCTGCAGCTTGAATCATCAACTTCACTGCTTCTGAAATACTCATAAAATATCTCTTCATGTCTTTATGGGTAACGGTCACGGGACCTCCATTGTCAATTTGCTGTTCAAAGGTGGGCACTACGCTACCCCTCGATCTCAATACATTCCCAAATCGGACTGCAGAAAATACGGTTTTTTGTTGCCGGGTTTGATTATTTTGAAGGATGATCATTTCAGCGAGTCTTTTGGTTGCGCCCATCACGCTAGAGGGTTCCACTGCTTTATCAGTTGATACAAGTACAAACCTTTCTGAGCCGAATTGGCTAGCCGCTTCTGCGATTGTCATTGTTCCTGAAACGTTGATCTTTATTGCTTCTAAGGGATAGGTTTGCATTAAAGGCACATGCTTATATGCTGCAGCGTGAAATACAACATCAGGTACATTGTTTTGGAACACAGACGTAACTGTACTTTTATCAGTGATGTCTGCGATGACTGGTACTAATTCTCCTTTTCCTTGGAAAGTATTCTTCAGGTCGAACAATCCAGATTCATTATTGTCTAGGGCTATAATTTTCTTAGGTTCTAATTCCGCTAATTGTGCACAAAGTTCTGATCCAATTGAACCCGCAGCACCAGTCACTAAAACTACCCTTCCCTGTATTATTCCCATGCAAGCATTATGGTCAATTATTGCCTGTCCTCTTCCAAGTAAATCTTCTGCTGTTACATCTCTCAAAGGAAGTCCGAGTTGATCACCCTCAACGAAAGAGAGAAGGTTTGGAATTGATTTAATTGCTGCATTTGTACTTTCACAAATTTCAAGAATTTTCTGGAAATTGAAATCGTCTATATTGATCATCGCTATAGCAATTAAATCCACTGAGTATCGGTTGACTATATCGTTGATGTTACTCCTGGTTCCTAGAACTGAAACGCCTCGCACACGCATATTTTTTTTACTTAGATCGTCGTCTATATAGCCGACGAGTTGGTACTGCCCTTTCAGGTTTTCTTGGATAGCACCGCCCACCATATTCCCAGCTTGACCTGCGCCAATAATAAGAACTTTTTTGGATCCCTCAAATGAAGTTCTGGTCAAATTATTCAATAATGGAGGGAAATAGCGTATAAAAAGAAAACCTACAAGAGAAAAGAATCCTGCAAGAAGAATGGTACCCAAAGGTAATTGTCTTTCACCGGGGTAAATTAAATCAATTAAAGCCACAGCTGAGGTAGCAACAGCTGCAGATAAAGATACAGGCACAACTTCTGTTGTAGTCGCGTATTGCCATATTCGATGGTATAAACCAAACACATAGTTAGTTATTAAAAAGGCCAAAATGGCGATGGGCAGCAATTCGAAAAGACCATCCAGCCATTGCTGTGGTGGTCTTCCAGCAAATCGTGCTGGAAGGGCTAAATAGAAAGATAAGGCGACTATCAGTCCATCTAGTACCATCAAATAACCAGAACGTTTAAGTACAGAAACGCTAAGTAAAGTGCTAAATGGTTTTCCAGTAAAAATTTTACTCACCTATATAATAGTTTGTTTATTCTACTCCTCTAAGATGTTCACTAGCACCGTTTTACAACACAACTAATTTGAGCGATTGGTCTCAGCAACATAAAATAAGCTTAAAAAGGTGAATTCTTTGATAAATAGCAATACCCTTAGCCCAGATAGCATATTCCTGAATGCTTCTGGACTCATAACGATGGCTGGAACGCCCTTTTTTGACCGTAACCTGACGGCTATAGCAGTCCGGAATGGGACTATAGTCGCAATAGGCGATGATGAGTCAATTATAAAAATCGGGGCCCAATCAAAAGTTTTCAATTTCAATCAGTCAGTTGTAATGCCAGGTTTAGTGGATTCTCATAACCACTTTCTGAGCACTGCACTAGGTTGGGAAAGGCTGCAATTAGAAGAGGCTCGTTCAATTGAAGAAATTTTGTCCTTAATTGAATCTCGAATAAATGAACTAAACCCAGGTGATTGGGTTTTATGTTCATCACGATGGCACGAAACTAAATTAAAAGAAGGGCGGCTGCCAACTGCTCAAGAGCTCGATAAAGTATCGCCACACAACCCCATCTACTTACCAAGAGGAGGCCACGTAGTAGTTACTAATAGCAAAGGCTTAAAGTTGGCAGGTATAAGTGAAGATGCTCTTAATCCTGAAGGTGGAGAGTACGTAAGAGACTCATCTGGGCATTTAACCGGTATGCTTTTAGAGCGCCCAGCATTCATCAAATTATCACGACTACTCCCCCAGCCTACTGACAGGGACCGTGAGCATGCTTTGCGAAAAGGTATAGCAAAATACAACGAATGCGGGATTACTGCTGTGCGAGACCCAGCACTTACTGAACCCGAGGTTCTTGCCTTTAAAGCTGTGATCCCTGATCTGGAATCCATGCGGGCAAGCATGTTACTTAGAGTAGACCTGAGTAAGAACGCTATTGAAAGAAGAAAGTGGATAGATAATCTGGGTGATAGCTTAGATTCTAAAACCAACTGGCTAGACGTTTGGGGGCTAAAAGTTGGAATTGATGGAGGAGTTGAGGGAGGATTTTTTTTCGAACCTTACGCTAACAATTCCAACTTCAGAGGTTTACCACTCACGGATGAGGAAAACCTTTTCGACATTATCAACCAAGCACAAGAAATTGGATGGAAAGTAGGTGTTCACGTAGTTGGTGACGCTGCCATGCAGATGGTCCTAGAAGCCTTTGAAAAAGTTGATTCAAAGTCTGGTGTTGGCGTAGGAGGAAATGCGCTTGAACATGCATTTTCTCCCGTAGAAGGTTCAATCCAAAGAACCAAAGATTTAGGTTTAGGGGTTACCCTTCAACATGCTCTTGTTTATGCGTTGGGTGGGAATATGTGTACTTATTGGGGGGAACAACGTGCTTCGGACTGCACACCTTCAAAAGCTTGGATAGACTCAGGAACTCTAGTAGGAGCTGGAACTGATTCTCCTGTTACTAATTATGATCCTTGGTTGAATATATATGGCTTTGCCACACGAGATACAGAAGTAGCTGGAGTCCTCGGGCCCCAGCATAGAATTTCTATACCCGAGACTCTACAGGCTTATACAATGGGATCTGCAAAGATTCTTAGGATGGATGATTCTATCGGCAGTTTAGAGATTAACAAGGCTGCAGATTTCATATGCCTCGATCGTAATCCAATGGAGGTACCCGTCGATGCAGTTAAGTCTACTAAAATTGCTAAAACTATTGTTGCTGGCAGGGTAGTATTTGATGAGTCTGGTTAGAGTTTATGAAGTTTATAAAAATCTAATTCCATAGGAAATTTCTGAAATATGTCTTCTTTTTTAAGTAAAAGAACCGAATTTCTGTCAATACTTAAAAACAAAGATTATCGCCTTTATTATTCAGGCTTGTTGATTAGTGTTTCTGGGTATCAAATGCTTTTGTTCACGCTTGGGTGGGCTGCATTTGAATTAACAAATGACGTTTTTTCCCTCGGTTTAGTTGCAGGATCTCAAGCTATACCTTCATTGATATTAAATCTATTTGGTGGTGCATTAGCTGACAGATGGAATCAAAGGTTCTTGATTATTGCAGGAGAGGCAGCAGCAGCAGTTTTAGTTGCAATTCTTGCAATTATTGTCCTTTTTTTTGCTGTTCAATTCTGGCACATTCTAGTAATTAGCACACTAATTGCTATAGCTCTCGGATTTGATCAACCTGCACGTAGAGTAATTTGGTCATTCATGGTACCTAAAGCCCAATACCCTCATGCAATATCACTAAACCAAATGGTTTGGAATTCAACCAGAATTTATGCTCCAGGTATAGCAGGAGCTCTTATTGCAACTATTGATTCGGTATACAAATCATCAACTTTTGGAATAGCAATAAGCCTTTTCATAACATCAATTAGCTTCCTAGTGATGTCACTTTGTATGGTATATATAAAATTAAATGCTTCTAAAAAGTCCGAAGGTGGTACTTTGGTTCAGGAAGTTTTAGAAGGATTTAATTTCGTTTTCAAAAACTCTATTTTTGCTTATTTACTTGCCCTATCGCTTGCGGTAGGCTTCCTTGGATTATCATTTGCGATTCTGCTCCCTGCTTTCACGGTAGAGTATTTAGAGGGAGGCCCTGGGGTCGTAGGACTTCTAACTACAGTAATCGGTGTAGGGGGAGTATTGGGTGCAATTACAATTGCATCATTTTCGTTCCTGCAATCAAAGGGTGTTTTCCTTATATTGACTGCAGTTTTTACAGGCCTATCCATTGCTCTTTTCTCTTTAATTACAGCTGAAACTGGCAGTTTGACACTGAGCCTTCTAATAGCTGGATGTATTGGATTTATAGTTTCAGCATTTAGTATCGCCAATGGAACTTCCATAAATATGTTGGTTCCAGATGAGTTCAGAGGAAGGCTAGTAAGCCTTAGAAGTATCACTTACAGTCTCATACCACTTGGTGGCTTATTCCTTGCTTCTTTGGCTAGTTTCGTAGGTGTCCGAAATTCAGTTCTTATAGCGGGTATTATCCTTATAGTCATCTCATTGGGCATTTACTTATTAAGCAAACAAATAAGGATCCTAGATTCTCTTATAAAGCGTTCTAAATTTTCCTCTGACTGACAACAGGTCAAATACTCTATCGCATTTGGTCAGAGTTTTTAAAGTTAAGAAAAATATAGCGCCAAGAATCAAAGCCTAAGTTAGCTTCAACTAATGGCGCTAATAATCAGCAGTACTGCTTAATGGTATTTAACGAATGCGAGCGGTCTTAGTTCCACAAGTACCGCATACACCTCGCTCCATAGTTCGACCGTTCTTCGTCGGCTTATCGTCCTTAGACACGCTATTAGGCACTCGCGCAGCCCTGCATTTCACACAATAGTGCTCGTTCGCTTCCATGGCTTTTGACCTCCAAGTTATACTACCCAAGTTATATATCGGCTTTTACCGTATATTGGGTCTAACGATAGTCACATTAGCCGTACTTGTGAAGTGATTGGAATGAATTTAAATAGCAATTATTTAGCTATTTAATGATTTTTACCATTTATTCATCAATTATTTATGAATTTATTTAGATTTTTGCTTACTTTTTAGCCGGGCTCTAGTATTCCTATGCCGCAAATCAGCAGAAAGGATGCGCTTTCTTAACCTTAGCGACTTTGGAGTAATTTCTAAAAATTCGTCCTCTAAAATTAATTCCAATGCTTCCTCAAGTGTCGGTTTGGAAGCAGGTGAAAGACGCTGTGTGATTTCAGCTGTGGCTGAGCGCATATTTGTCTGTTTCCGTTCTTTAACTGTATTAAGATTTAAATCGCCCTCTCTGTTTTGAAGGCCGATAACCATGCCCTCATAGACCTGAGTCCCCGGATCGATAAATGTAATACCTTTTTCTTGAGCATTTAAAAGGCCATATGTAACTGCAATTCCTGATTCTGAAGAAGTAATCGCGCCCATTCTTTTAAATTTGACTTCACCTTTAATAGGACGCATATCAAGAATTTCGCTGTTGATCAACCCATCACCTCTGGCAGCCTTTAGGAAAAAACTACGAAAACCGATCAAGCCTCTGGTGGGAATTTCAAATTCTAGTATAGCTACGCCAGAATTATCTTGGTCAAGTTTTGTCATTCTTGCCAGACGTGATGAAAGCTCTTCAGTCAAAATTCCAACAAATTCGTCACGCGTATTTATAGTTAATCTTTCGTATGGCTCTTTCTTTACGCCATCAATTATCCGAGTAACTGCTTCGGGTCTTGATACTTGTAGTTCCAAGCCTTCTCTTCGTATATTTTCTATTAAAATTGCGAGGTGCAGCTCCCCTCTTCCCGAAACCAAAAATTCGTCTGCTGAGTCCGTGCTCTGCACGGTCAAAGCGACATTAGTTTGTAATTCTTTCTGCAGTCGTTCAAATAACATCCGTGATGTGGCATATCGCCCATCTTTACCCGCAAATGGAGATGTATTAACACCAAAGGTCATTTGCACCGTTGGCTCCTCGATAGAAATTCTAGGAAGAGCATCTGGTTTTTCAGGATCACTCAGTGTGTCTCCGATCGAAACCAAAGGCATGCCAGTGATAGCAACAATATCTCCCGCATAAACTTCTACAACTTCTTTTCTTGCTAGGTTTTCAAAGGAGAAAACTGAATTAACCCGTCCTAAGGCAGGTGTATCATCATCAGAAATGCAGACCAAATCATCACCTTTTTTCACTGAACCTCTAAATACTCTTCCAATAGCAATCTGCCCTAGGTGAGGATCATGGTCTAATGCAGCAACAAGCATCTGAAAAGGACCAGCATTATCCATTGACGGGGAAGGGACGTGCTCTAAGATGGCATCGAAGAGTGGAACCATATCGACCTTTTTGCTGGAGCCACTAGAGCCATTCGTATATGCATAACCTTCTTTTGCAGAAACGTATACCACGGGATATTCAAGCTGTTCAGCATCAGTTGCGGTGTCTAAAAATAAATCTTGAATCTCTGCTTCAACCTCAGAAATCCGAGCCATAGTCCTATCAACTTTGTTTATTACCACTACAGGTTTTAATCCCTGGTTCATTGCGGTTTTTAAAACGTACCTTGTTTGAGGCATGGGGCCTTCAACAGCATCGACAACCAATAGGCACCCGTCAGCCATATTCATAACTCTCTCAACTTCACCACTAAAATCCACATGCCCAGGTGTATCTATAATATTTATTTTGGTTTCTTTATAAATAATCCCTGTATTTTTAGCTAAAATTGTTATACCTCTCTCTTTTTCCAAAGGATCCGAATCAAGTATTAGTTCCCCTACTGATTGGTTGTCGCGGAAAATCCTGCTGAATTTCAGCATGGCATCTACAAGTGACGTTTTCCCATGATCAACATGGGCAATAATCGCAATGTTGCGAATGAAATTGTGAAAGTTAACAGGCATAATGCAAATCGAGACCAGCAATTTTAGGTGAATTTATTGAAACATAATGTTCTCACACGTAGCTTATCAAAGTCACCATAAGACATATCTAATTAAAGTCCAAGAATTTTGAAGGATGCACGAACTAGTGCTCTGCATGTAAAATAGAATGCTACTGCCATTCGTTATTGAGTTACGAGTTACTATGATGCCCAATTCCATCAGTTTCTCTCTATTAGGATGCGATGGCTCTATATTTTGAGGTGACGGGTGAAGAATTTATTCCAATCGGGGCAAAAAACGCTCTACCGCGCAGAGTATGAACACGATGCCTGTGGCGTTGGAGTAGTTGCCAATATCAAAGGTATAGCGTCGCATCAAATTGTTAAAAACGGAATCGAGGTATTAGTTAACCTAGCTCATCGTGGTGCTGCTGGTAGCGATCCTGAAACAGGAGATGGAGCAGGTCTTTTACTCCAAATTCCAGACACCTTAATGAGAAAAGAAGCTTCACGGTTAGGCTTCAACCTTCCTGGAAAAGGGCAATATGCAATCGGAGTAATCTTTTTGCCTCAAGACAAAAAGGAATCAGAGCTATGTGTACGAGAGATTGAATCTGCACTTTCTGATCAAGAGCTTTCAATATTAGGTTGGCGCGACGTTCCTACTAATCCTTCGGCAATAGGTAAAGATGCTAGGAAATCCCAACCCCAGATTAAACACTTATTTGTTACAAGTACAAAAAATGTGATTGATGAAGTCCAATTTGAAAGGCAGTTATTTATCAGCCGCAAGATCATGGAAAATCAAATCAATGAATTGGGATTGAAAGAACCTGAAGATTTCTATGTGTGCAGTTTGTCATCTAAGCTCATAGTTTATAAGGGATTATTACTATCAAATCAGGTTAGTGATTTCTTCACTGATTTGAGCAATCCTGAAATGGCCAGTTCTTTTGCGTTAGTCCATTCGCGATTCAGCACAAACACGTTAGGATCTTGGAGACTTGCGCATCCATACAGATATTTAGTTCACAATGGTGAAATTAATACCCATAGAGGCAACATTAACTGGATGAATGCAAGAGAGAAGTCTATGTCATCTCCTTATTTTGGCGATGATATTCAAAAGATCTTTCCAATAATTCAACCAGGTCAAAGTGATACTGCTTCCCTAGACAATGCTTTTGAATTGATGCTCCAGACAGGCAGGTCAATTCAGCATGTGATGATGTCACTAGTACCAGAGGCAACGGGGGAAAGGGTATCCATTTCGCAAGAAAAAAGGGACTTTTATGAATACCATGCCTGCATGATGGAGCCATGGGATGGGCCTGCATTAGTCGCATTTACTGATGGCAATCGTATTGGGGCTGTATTGGATAGAAACGGTCTTAGGCCTTTCAGATATGTTGTGACTAATGATGACAGGCTAATTATGGCTTCGGAAGTTGGCGTTTTAGATATACCTCCTTCTCAAATAATTCTCAAAGAAAGAATTCGTCCAGGAAGAATGTTTTTGTTAGACCCTGACCTAGGGGGCATAGTAGATGACGAGACTATAAAAAGTGATTTGTCTAATTCAAAACCCTATGGGAAGTGGTTACATGAAAACCAGCTTCGTATAGAAGATTTGCCTAACTCTGGTCCTACAAAATTAAATGTTGGTGATTCATTTACGCGCTTACTTAAGCTTTATGGGTATACAAATGAAGAATTAAAGATGCTAATCGAACCTATGCTCTTCACAGGTTCGGAAGCAACAGGTTCAATGGGTAACGACGTACCATTAGCAATACTCTCTGAACAGCCACAACTCCTGTTCAATTATTTCAAGCAACTATTTGCCCAAGTTAGTAACCCACCTCTAGACGCAATTAGAGAAGAGTTGGTCACTTCATTAGTAATGCGCCTTGGAGCGCATCAAAATATATTTACTGAGACCCCCAAGCATGCAGAACAGCTAAGGATCAAAACTCCGATTGTAAATAATTCTGAGATGTCACAAATTCAATCGCTTCAATCTGGTGGTGTTAAAACCAAAACACTGAGTGCAGTATTTGAAATAAACCAAGGAGAAGGTTCGCTTGAAAAAGCGATGGGCTCTCTGTGTAAAGCAGCATCTAAAGCAATCGATGAGGGCTACAGCATTCTTGTTTTGTCTGACAGGCAAGTTGACTCAGCTCATGCACCGATTCCAAGCTTGTTATCTGTTGCTGGTGTACATCATCATCTGATTAGAGAAGGTACGCGAACTAAAGCATCAATAGTCGTAGAGTCGGGAGAACCAAGGGAAGTTGCGCACCTTGCTTTACTAGTGGGTTATGGGGCTAGTGCCGTGAACCCTTATCTGATCTACGATCTGATTAATGATCTCGTCTCTTCCGGTGACCTACCAGATAGGCTTGATATGGAAGCCCTAAGTGTAAATTATGTCAAAGCCGCGAATAAAGGGTTACTTAAAATAATCTCAAAAATGGGTATTTCGACAACTCAGAGCTATCACGGAGCCCAAATATTTGAAGCGGTCGGCCTGAGTCAAGAGTTAGTTGATCGTTATTTCACATGGACTGCCTCTCGCATAGGGGGAGTCGGTCTAGATGCTTTGCAGAAAGATATCTTAGATAGGCATAAAAAAGCGTACCCTCTGTTGGAAATTTCTTCTTCTCAAGATTTAGAAATAGGCGGAGCTTATCAATGGCGGCGAGATGGTGAATACCATATGTGGAACCCCAACACCATAGCTAAGCTACAGTACGCCAGTCGAATGAACGATCCAGGAGCCTATGAAGCGTTTGCTACCTTGGCAAATAATTACGAGAGGCAATTTTGCACGCTCAGAGGGTTATTAGGCTTCAAGCAGACTTCTAACCCGATTCCTATTGAAGAGGTTGAACCCTCTTCAGAAATTTTAAAAAGATTCGCAACTGGAGCTATTTCGCTAGGCGCAATTAGCCGAGAGGCCCACGAAAGCATGGCAATTGCCATGAATAGAATTGGTGCAAGATCAAACAGTGGAGAAGGCGGTGAAGATCCGCGCAGGTATATTCCTGATGCTAACGGTGACAGGCGCTTTAGCGCTATAAAGCAAGTAGCTTCAGGTAGGTTTGGCGTAACAACTAACTATCTGGTCAACGCCACTGATCTGCAGATCAAAATGGCTCAGGGTGCCAAACCTGGAGAAGGCGGTCAGCTACCTGGGCACAAAGTTGATGATTACATAGGATGGATCCGGCATTCAACGCCCGGTGTAGAGTTAATTTCTCCACCTCCACACCATGACATTTACTCAATCGAGGATTTAGCACAACTTATACACGACCTTAAAAATGTAAACCCTTCGGCAAGAATACATGTCAAGTTAGTAGCAGAAGTTGGCGTAGGAACCATTGCTGCTGGTGTTTCTAAAGCACACGGTGATGTTGTATTAATTAGTGGTGATTCAGGAGGAACTGGTGCCTCTCCCGAATCCTCAATTAAACACGCCGGGCTTCCATGGGAATTGGGAATCGCTGAAACACAACAAGTATTAGTAGCAAACAATTTGCGAGGACGAATAGTTGTACAAGCTGATGGACAACTTAAAACTGGGAGAGACGTTGCGATAGCATGCTTGCTAGGTGCTGATGAGTTTGGCATAGCAACGGCAGCACTCATTACTCAGGGCTGCATAATGCTACGTAAATGCCACTTAAATACCTGCTCTGTAGGAGTTGCCACTCAGGACCCTGAGTTAAGGAAGCAATTTACTGGACAACCTGAACATCTAATCAATTACTTTACTTTTGTAGCAGAAGAATTGCGTGAAATTATGTCGCAATTGGGGTTTAGATCAATAGATGAAATGGTCGGGCGAGTTGATAAGCTTGAAACCAGTCAAGTAATTGACCATTGGTGGAAAACTAAAGGTATCGATTTGAGTGAATTGCTTGCTTGGACTGAGGCATCAGGTGATGTCTCTAGGTTTGCAAATGTAGCCCAAGATCATGGTTTAGAGCATGCACTAGATAATAAATTGATCGAATTATCACAAAATGCCATTAATAACAAAGCATCAGTATCCATAAACCTGCCAATAAGCAATGCAAACAGAACAGTTGGTGCAATGCTAAGTGGTGAAATTGCTAAGCAATATGGTGAGCAAGGACTTCCTCATGATTCAATAAAGATCAACTTCTCCGGTTCTGCTGGACAAAGTTTCGGTGCTTTTCTATCGAAAGGTATTAATATTCAATTAAGTGGTGATGCTAATGATTATTTTGGCAAAGGCATGTCTGGTGGTGTAATAGCAGTAAAGCCTCCCCTTGAAAGTCCGTTTATACCTGAAGAAAATATCATTATCGGCAATGTAGGTCTGTATGGTGCTACAGGAGGTGAAGTCTTTATAAGGGGACTTGCAGGAGAAAGATTTTGTGTCCGCAACAGCGGCGCAAGTGCTGTTGTTGAAGGAGTGGGGGATCACGGGGCTGAATACATGACCAACGGACGCTTGGTTATTTTGGGGCAGACAGGAAGGAATTTTGCAGCTGGTATGAGTGGTGGAATTGCTTATATTCTCGATGAGGATGGCCATTTTAGTTCGCGCTGCAACCAAGAAATGGTAGATTTAGAAGCCTTGGATGACCCTGATGATATTGCCGAGTTAAAGGGTCTCATTCAAGCCCACTTTGACTATACTGGCAGCTCGAATGCTGAGCGTATAATCAACTCTTGGCCAAAATACATTGAGAAATTCACAAAAGTGTACCCAAGGGATTATAGAAGGGTTATCGAAGATCAAAAAAAGTTAAGCATGGAGGCTCCTTCAGGTGGGTAAAGGCACAGGTTTCATAGAGTTCCATAGAGATCCTCCTGAACGAAGGTCTGTTCATGACCGTATTAAAGATTATCAAGAAGTCTATGAAATATGGCCCAAAGAAAGCGTCGAACAACAAGGTGCGCGTTGCATGGACTGCGGTTTACCCTTCTGCCATCAAGCTTGCCCACTAGGAAATTTGATTCCTGATTGGAATGATCTTGTTTACAAAGGAAATTGGCGTGAGGCACTAATTGCGCTTCATGCTACTAATAACTTCCCCGAATTTACAGGCAGAATTTGCCCTGCACCCTGTGAAGCTTCCTGTGTACTATCTATCAATTCGGATCCAGTGACGATAGAGCACATAGAAAAAGCTATAGCGGATCATGGGTTTGAAAATGGATGGGTAGTTCCTGAGCCACCAGCAAAACGTACTAGCAAAAAAGTTGCTATAGTGGGATCTGGCCCTTCGGGCCTCGCTGCTGCTCAACAATTAAACCGAGCTGGACATACGGTAACAGTGTTTGAAAGAGACGAAGTTATTGGTGGTTTATTAGCTCTGGGGATCCCAGATTTCAAGCTTGAAAAACATATTGTCAATAACCGTATAGGTATCATGGAAGCTGAGGGTATTGAATTTAGAACCAACTGCAATGTGGGAATCGATATCACCGGTGATCAACTAAAACAAGAATTTGATGCTATCTGTTTAGCAGGAGGGTCTACTGTACCTCGAAGACTTGGTATTGAGGGAGAAGACCTTAATGGTGTTCACTTAGCGATGGATTACCTGACTCAACAAAATAGAATTAACAGAGGTGAAGAGTCCTTAACTCATCCAAGAATTTCCGCAAAGAATAAACGTGTCGTTATTTTAGGTGGTGGCGATACTGGAGCAGATTGCTTAGGCACAGCCCACCGACAAGGTGCTAAAGTAGTATACCAATATGAGATCCTACCTGAGCCTCCCACTCAAAGAACTAAATCAAACCCTTGGCCTTTATGGCCTGCGATTTTTAGGACTTCTAGTGCTCATGAAGAGGGTGGTCTTAGAGATTACAGTATCCTTACCAAATCTTTTTCAGGGAAAGACGGCAAACTCAATTCCTTAAAAGGTGTCAAAGTGGAATGGAAGCCTGGAGCCCAAGGTGCTCGACCATCTATGGTTGAGGTTGAAGGAAGTGAATTCGACATTGAAGTAGACTTGGTTCTCTTGGCCTTGGGCTTTTTACACCCTCAACGCGAGGGTTTGATCGAGCAATTAGATGTTGATTTAGACGACAGGGGTAACGTAAAAACCAATACTGATAAGATGACTAATACAGCTGGAGTTTTTGCTGCAGGAGATATGTCCCGAGGACAATCGTTAGTAGTTTGGGCAATTGCTGAAGGTAGGCAAGCTGCATATGGGATAGATAAATTTTTAATGGGTTCTACTGAACTACCAAGTGTTGATTTACGCGGCTGGGCTTAATTCAAATGACTCAAGCTGAGATTATTAAGGTCACACTGGAGTGGAACGAACGAGGACTTCAGAAAACCTTGATGGGACTTAGTTTTGACGACTTGCACGCCAGGCCAAACGAACATTCGAACCCTATAGGATGGCTGATATGGCACGGAACGCGTGTAGAAGATAGAACGATTGCCGATCTTTCTGGGAACCCTCAAATATGGATCAGCAATGAATGGTACTTGAAGTTCAAAAGAGAACGAGATCCTTTAGACAGGGGATTCGGACATACTGATGCCCAAGTCAGTGCCTTCATGTGTCCTAGCTCAGAAGCACTTGCTAAGTACCATGATGAAGTTCGTATTAAAACTTTTACTTTCTTAGATAGCTTGTCTGATCAAGAACTCAGCCGTGAAGTTGAAACGGATCATGGGCCGAATACTGTGGCTCAGAGACTCGCTAATTTATTAAATGAAATGATCATACACGGCGGTCAGGCAGCATATGTAAGAGGCCTCTTACAAGGGCCTAATTGGTCTAATATATAAAGTCGAGGCTTAAGTGCAACTTCAAGCATTAACGAAGCAGCAGCGTAAAATTATTCGAGCCTGGTGCATGTATGATTGGGCCAACTCTGGGTTTGCTACCAGTGGCATTGCAGCCATCCTTCCTGTTTATTTCGTTTTCTTATTCAAAGATGCGTTAGGTAATGAAGCTATCTTCTTAGGAATAAGCTTTACTGGTAGTTCAATGTGGGGTCTAGCTACTGCGGTTTCTACTGGCATTGTGGCACTTACTAGTCCCATATTGGGCGTAATAGCAGACAGAGTAGCAATTAAGAAAACTTTACTTTGGATTTACACAATTACTGGTTGTTTATTCACAGTACTTTCATTTTTTTCGGTCTATTCGCCTTCCCCATGGGCTTGGCTTCTAGGTACTTTTTTGATAGGAAATGTTGGCTTTGCTGGAAGTCTAGTCTTTTACAACTCATTGCTTCCTCATATTACTCCTCATAGACATTTACTCGATGAAGTTAGCTCTAAAGGCTATGCGTACGGCTATATAGGTGGTGGCCTATTACTCTTAATTCATCTAATACTAGTTCTTTTAACGTCCGGTTCTGAATATGCAGATTTAGTTACAAGGTTGTCCCTTGGGTCCATTGGTGTTTGGTGGTTCCTATGGGCAATATGGACGTTAAAAGTAGTTCCTGAACCATTGATTCAGAATCCCGTAAAAGGGTTAAAGCCTATTTCCGCCTTAAAGCTTTCATTCAGTGAGCTATCTAAAACCTTTTCTGAATTAAGAAAATTCAAGGTGATCTTAACTTACTTAGGTGTTTATTTACTCTTTAATGATGGTATACAAACAGTAATGGCAATCGCGGGGGCTTTTGCAGCAGATACCCTCGGAATACCTTTAACTTTTAATATGCTGACGATTTTGATAATTCAATTCGTCGCTGCCTTTGGCGCTATAATCTTCAGTCGTCTTGCAAAAGCAACCAGCACCAAAAAAGCACTTTCTGTTTCTTTGGTTGGTTGGTCTATGATTGTTTTGCTTGGTGTTGGCTTTGCGCCTCTTGAGCCAAGTAGCCATAAAGATTATGACTACAAACTCACTTATGATCAGAGCTTGAATCTTTATTCAATAGAATCAAAGCCGGAATTATCTGACTCAAAAATGGATAGGAGTTGGGAAAAACAAATCGAGAATATAGTTGTAGCAGAAACACGCATGATCTCAATTGAAGATGCATCTGAACTCCAGCGCTTGGTTGGCCAATTTTCTTCATACAGCCTATCTATACGAGATGGACCTCTTCCGTCGAGCGGAACTTATCAAATCATCGGTATTAACCATCCAGCAAATTTAGGTGAAGGACCATTTGATTGGTGGCCACTTGCCGTCAGAGAAGCTATCTGGCAACCCTTGGGAATGGCAGTGGGATATCAATGGCTACTTCTAGGAGTCTTAGTAGGCTTAGTTATGGGAGGAAGCCAAGCATTAGCCCGAAGCCTTTTTGCTCAGATAGCCCCTCAAGCGAAAAGTGCCGAATTCTTTTCCTTCTTCGGGTTTATGGGCAGGGCTTCGTCAGTATTCGGGCCAATGATTTACATAGCAGTTACAGGTGTTTTTGATACCCGTACCGCAATAGTTTCAATATTGATAATTATAATATTGGGGACAATAGGGTTAAGGTGGGTTAACGTTGAGGAAGGAATTAAGGTTGCACGAGAAGAAGATAAGCGACTATCTAGTCCCGTAAATTAGCCTAATTAATCTAGCTATTTAGAATTTTTTGCACAGCATCAGGCCAGTCAACCGTAACACCATCCAAATCCAATGCAATTGCTTTTTCGACTTCTTCTGGAGTGCTGAACCCCCAGGCTCCGACATATAAATCGTTTTTATGAGCCATTTCAACAATTTCCTTATTTAAACTTCTAATGTATGGCAGGAAACCTTTGATTTTGTTGGAGACGCAAAATTCAATGTCTTCGAAGTTGCTAGTCAAAAGTAAAAGGCCTTGCAATGTTGCATTTGGTAAAATTTGTTTTGATTTCAAAACCTGATCTGGCAAAAAAGATATTATTGATACCCCGGGTATAGGGAGTTGCTGCTCATTGCTTCTTGAATCAACTTTCCCGTCTACAAAATTTTCATCCAGGCATTTTTTAATTTCATACAATAGATTATTTTGAGAAGACTTAATTTCAACAAAAATGTGGGCTTGAGTTTTATAACGAGATAAAACTTCTTCGAATGTAGGTACTTTCTCACAAGAAAAGCTTTTATTGAACCAAGAACCTGCGTCCAGAGATTTTATTTGCTCAAGATTTAGTTCAGAGATGAGTCCCTTGCCGTTCGTTGTCCTATCGACTGAGTCGTCATGCATTACGATAGCAACATTGTCTTTTGTCAGATGCAAATCCAATTCAATGTATGGAAACCCTGAATTAACGGCGTCATCAAAGCTAGCCAATGTGTTTTCAGGATTTCTAGAGGAGTAACCTCTATGCGCAATTATTTCAAGCAAAGTAGACCTGAGTTTCTACCGAAAACCCTCTTTATAAGGGTTTTCGGTAAGTTAAGCAAAATAAAGCTTTACCCTGCAGCAATCTCGTTACCAGGGACTGAATCTTTACTAAATGTCCCAGTTGGTGCTTCGACTTTTCGCTCATCAA
>MDTE01098843.1_pt1 | contig 44014 bp, 49 predicted proteins | sample 811231 | NCBI WGS metagenome assembly MDTE01 (sample SAMN05326651, study PRJNA326480) | marine metagenome | isolation source: seawater | place: Indian Ocean: Red Sea | collected 2010
CACCAACACCAACACCAACACCAACACCAACACCAACACCAACACCAACACCAACACCAATACCAACACCAACACCAACACCAACACCAACACCAACACCAACACCAACACCAACACCAACAGGGCCACCGGGGCCGGCAGGTAACCAATAATGTCTATTCGAGTAAATGGTGGGTCTGCAAATGGAATTATTTTAAAGAGGCCTTCTGCCAAAACTCGACCTACATCCTCACGTCTTAAAAAGAGCTTATTTGGTATTTTAGAATCTGCAGATTTATTAAAATCATCAGTAATCGATCTTTATGCAGGAAGTGGATCTTTAGGTATTGAAGCATTATCTCGTGGAGCAGAGACATGCATTTTCGTTGAATCAAATCGAAAAAATTGTCGTACAATTCAAGAAAATTTGGCGCTAGCAAAAGTTTCAGGTGGTAATGTAATTAACGCTATCGTGGGTCAATGGCAAGCTTTAGATTGTGGAGAAAGTACACTTGTTATAGCTGATCCACCGTATGATGATATGAATTGTTGGGTTGATATCAATAATTCTATGAGTAATGTACTTACTAAAGATGGGATAATAGTTGTCGAACATAGATTTGATACTATACCACCTAAAGAACTCGTAGATTTGCCAATGTGGAAAACACGTCGTCATGGTGACGGAGCAGTTACTATATATCGCTTCTGAAAACATATTTGAAAGGAATAATAATGACTATTGCAATGTATCCTGGGCGTTTCGATCCTATGACTAAAGGTCATGTCGATATAGCTAGTCGTGCATCAAAAATGTTTGAGGAAGTTATTGTTGCTATTGCAGATGCTCGTAGCACTATGTTTACGACCGAAGAAAGATGTGAACTAGCGCGCGGGGCCATTTCTGACTTGGATAATGTCCGTGTTGTTCCTTTCTCTGGACTTACAGTTGATGTGGCAGGACAAGTTGGTGCAACGGTTATCATCCGTGGGTTACGTGCGATTACAGATTTTACTGTAGAATTTGATATGGCGTTAATGAATCGTAAGATGGCTCCGAGTATAGAATCTGCATATTTGATGACAGAAGCTGAATACATGTTTGTTAGTGCATCTAGGGTACGTGAACTTGCTGGGTTTGGTAGGGACGTGTCTGATCTTGTCCCACCAAATGTTGCTGAAGCAATCATTGCTAAGATGGGGTCGAATCAGTAAATGTTTAACTTAAGGAATATGCGATGGATTTACTACACTTAATTGATAGACTCGAAGAACTTGTAGGGACTGCGCGTCGCCTTCCAATTGGTAACAAATTGTTTTTAGATCAAAAGATATTACTTGAACTAATCGATCAAATACGCATAGCTATTCCCAAAGAAGTAAAAGAAGCAACAGAGATTACTGCGCAACGTGAACGTATTTTCATGGATGCTCAAGAAGAATCACGCATTATGATTGCACGTGCTGAACAAACTGCAACACACTTAATTTCTGAACATACTATTGCAGAATCAGCAAGAAAACGTGCACAAGAAATAGCTGATGAAGCTGAAAAACGCCTGCGTGAAAAGGTCGATCAAGCGAACGCGGAAATTCAACAACGCATTACAGACTCTCGACAAGTTGCTCAGGCACAGATGCAAGATGCCGATGAATATTCTTTGGAATTACTTCGTCGCCTAGAGACTCAATTAAATTTGTATACACAATCAATAGGAAGAGCGATCCAACAACTAGATGCTAGTCAAAAGATAGAAAATGTAAGCCAGGCAGGAGATGATGTTACATCTTTAGCTGATGAAGATATTGACTTGGAAGATTTAGCTGTTGAAGAAAAAACATCCCCTGTCGAAGATGAACCTGTTGCTGAAGATGAACCTGTTGCTGAAGATGAACCTGTTGCTGAAGATGAACCTGTTGCTGAAGATGAACCTGCTGCTGAAGATGAGCCTGTTGCTGAAGATGAACCTGTTGCTGAAGGTACGCAATTAGTCGATTTATTAAGTGAAGTAAATGATGAAGTGATCGATGACTTTGACAATCAACCTCTCGATGATGAACCTGACAAAAGTAACAAAAATGATGGCAACTAATTAGCTTTAGATTTAATTACAATGTTTAGTAGTCGTGCTGGTACATAAATTACTCGAGTGATCTGGTGAGTTCCTATTATCTCATCCCATCTTTCCAGTTTTGTTGCTAATTCAAACACTTCAGCTTCTGTTGCATCTCTTGGAATTAGAATATGTTCTCTAAGTTTTCCATTGATTTGCATAGGGATTTTAATGTGCTCTTCTTTAGTAAGATCTTCTATATATTCAGGCCAGGAATGTTGATGTATCGAGTAACCATTCCCTATCATTTCCCAAAGTTCTTCAGCTATATGTGGGCAAAAAGGGGCGAGTAGTAACAAGAGGGTGTCAAGAGTTTCTTTCCACGTTTTTGAATCTACTACCGCATTCGTTCTTATCGTATAGAGATCATTAGTCAAAGACATAAGAGTTGCAATCGCTGTATTGAATTGCTTATTTTCAATATCTGCTGTTACTTTGGCGATCGCGCTATGGTTCAGGTGCTGTAGTTTTTTCACCGTTTCAACATTTACCGTGTCAGATATATCAGATTGGTTGGTAACCAGATTCCAAACGCGATTTAACCAACGTGAAATTCCCACAATTCCATCAATATCATATGGACCACCTTGCTCCCATGGGCCAAGGAACATTAGATATGCCCTAAAGGTATCTGAGCCCCATTTGCTCACTTGATCATCTGGAGGGACTACGTTCCCTCTAGATTTGGACATTCTTTTACCATCTGGTCCAAGTATTTGTCCTTGGCTATAGTATCTAGTAAAAGGTTCATTACCTGGAACTAGTCCCATATCTCGTGCTGCTTTATAAAAAAAACGTGCGTATAAAAGATGCATTACCGCATGTTCGGAACCGCCAGTATATTGATCTACAGGTAACCATTGATTTGCAGTAATTTTACTAATTGGTGAATTATTATTATCAGGATCACAATAACGTATGTAGTACCAAGACGAACACATAAAAGTATCCATCGTGTCAGTTTCTCTTCGGGCATCATTATTACAAGCTGGACATTTTACATTGACAAATTCTGTAGAAAGGTTAAGCGGGGATTCACCTGTAGGCCGGAATTCTACATCAAAAGGAAGTTCGATAGGAAGATCTTCTTCTGGAACCGGAACAATTCCACATTTTGTGCAGTAAATCATTGGAATTGGTGAACCCCAATATCTCTGCCTAGAAATCAACCAATCACGTAAGCGATATTGTGTTTTCTTCTCGCCCCATCCTTTTTTTGTTAAATATTCAGTAATTTTTTCTATTGCAAGTATATTATCGACACCATTAAAGAGTTCAGAATTGATGAGTTGCCCGGAACCAGTGTATGCTTTTTCTAGTTCTGATTCTGGAGTTTCAAGCTCTGCGACTACTGGCTTAATTTCTAAATTAAATTTTTTTGCAAATTCGAAATCTCGCTGATCGTGTGCTGGAACTGCCATAATGGCACCTGTTCCATAAGTTGCTAATACATAGTCACTAATCCATATAGGTATTGATTGATTATTTAATCTATTAATACAATAGGCACCCGTAAAAACGCCTGTTTTTTCACGATCAGTTGATTGTCTTTCAATTTCAGTCGCTAGTTTTGTTTGTTCAATATAATTTGCCACTTCAGCTTTTTGTTCTACAGTTGTTATCTTAGAAACTAAAGGATGCTCTGGAGCGAGTACCATGAACGTTGCCCCATATAAAGTGTCAGGTCGAGTCGTAAATACACGGATTTCCGACTCTTCTATTTGACTTTCTAGTATTAACTTAAAGCTGACATCAGCTCCGGTAGACTTACCGATCCAATTTCTTTGCATTATTTTTACTGGCTCAGGCCAATCGAGGTCTTCATTATCTAGTAACTCATCAGCATAATCTGTAATGCGAAAAAACCATTGCTCTAACTCTCGCTGCTCCACAATTGATTCGCATCTCTCACATGTACCGTTGACAACTTGTTCATTTGCTAAGACCGTTTCGCAATCGAGGCACCAATTGACTGGAGCTTTCTTTCTTTCGGCCAATCCGTTTTTAAAAAGTTGAAGAAACCACCACTGTGTCCATTTATAATAATTCGGTAATGAGGAATTGACTTCACGTTGCCAATCAAACATTGCTCCCATTTGTTTAAGCTGATTGCGCATCTTCTTAATATTTTGTTCTGTCCAAGTTTGTGGATGGGCATCTCCCTTAAGTGCTGCATTTTCTGCAGGTAATCCAAATGCATCAAATCCCATCGGAAAAAGAACATTATAGCCTTGCATGCGAAAATATCTTGCTAATGCATCCGACGGTGTCATCGCAAACCAATGACCAACATGTAAATCACCCGATGGGTAAGGGAGCATAGTTAAATGATAACGATTTTCTTTACCATCAACTTCGTCTTCAGTTCTATATAAACCAGTAGCCTCCCATTTTTTTTGCCACTTTGATTCGATGATATCCGGTTGATATTTTATTTCATTGTCGAATGGGGTTGAGGATTTGTTATTGTTCATTTGTATCGCACACCTGTAATACTGAAATATCACATAAAAAGTAAAATAAATGCTACTAGCAGTGGCACACCAATACTTACAATGGTTAATAGCGCTAGTGCATTTTTCAGCCTTTGCTGAGGGTTCCTTTCTTTAACAGCTCGGAACATCATAAACGTTGTTAACAACACATAACAGGAAAACAAGATAATCATTAAGATTTCGATCACTTGCTCTCCTTAATCACTAACGATACATGGTATATTGCATCTTTAGAATTTAATGCATCATACTTGATAGATAAAATGATATGTTTAAGGAATCCTAATGTCTCGTGTAATTGTCTTTGTTTTTGATGGGCTTCAAAAAGAACTAGTGACAGAAGAATTAATGCCCAACTTAACAAAATTTACCTCAACTGGTGTGAGATTCCTATCACATCAGCCAGTTTTCCCAACAGTTACTCGAGTTAATGCAGCCACAATGGTAACAGGTTGTTTTCCCGGGACACATGGCCTAGTTGGTAATACTGCGATTGTGCCTGAATTTAGCAAAACAGAACCAATGAACACATATCTAAAAGACCATTTTCTTGAACTGATTAGTAACGATGGCGATCCATTGCTTGTTCCCACATTGGCTCAGTCGATGTCTACTTTAAATTTGCAATATATTGCTATAGGTGTCGGCTCTACTGGACAATCATTTGTACATCATCCTTATCTTGCCGATGAAAAATATGGATCCACAATTCATCCGGAGTATTCAATTCCTGACAGATTAAATGAAGAAATCATTTCAAAGTTTGGTTTTTGGCCAGATGCGGAACGTCCAAATGCTAGTCGAATTGAGAGGATGGTAGATATCTGTATTGATTATGCACTAGTTGAACAGTTAGCTGATGTCACATTTCTGTGGTGTTCAGAACCTGATGGCTCTCAGCATGGAACTCCGTTGGGATCGGATACAGTTTTTGCTGGTGTTAAGGCAGCCGATCAAGGGTTTGGTAAGTTACTGACTTGGATAAACGATAATGATTTACAGGATGAATTCGATATAATTGTCACATGTGATCATGGCCATAGTTCTGCAGAAAAGATTATCCCCATCAATGAGATGCTGTTAGAGGCTAACTTTTCTCCACCAGGAATGCCTAATGGAATTGCTGTAGCTGATAATGGTGGCGCATTGTTGTTTTATATAGAAGGGAAAGACTTCAAAACCGGTGAATCCCTTGTTAACTGGTTAACTTCACAGTATTGGTCTGGCCCTGTACTCGTAGCAGACTATTTAAAGGATATACCAGGCGTTTTACCAACTTCATTAGTAGGCCTTGATGGTGCACGTGGTCCAGATGTAGCACTTTCTTTTGCATGGAACGAAAACTCTAATCTTAATGGAGTGAAAGGTTTCACTTATGTTGCTAGCGGTAAAGTAGGATGTGGGCAGCACGGCTCGATGAATCCTACAGAATTAAGGACATTCACGGTTGCTAATGGCCCTAGTTTTCTAAAAGATGTCTCAATTGCATCTGTCTCAGGGCACCCTGATATTGCTCCAACAATTATGCATTTATTGGGACACGCACCTCCATCATATATGGAAGGCACGATATTATATGAAGCTCTAAGTAATGAAAAAAGACCAAAATCTGAACGAATTGAGAATATTTCCTATTCCAGTCAAAGTGAAATAGCTGGTGGTCAATATAAGCAGCAATTGATTATTAGTCCTCGTGAGAATGGTGGTTATATCGTTAGTGCAGAGTATTCACACTAACTTAGGTCATTCTATTTTTAGGTATTGCGTAGTTTGTAATTTAAACGGTTCTACCAATAAATAGACCGCTAATCATTACTATTAATCCTAATAATATTGTTGCAGTAATTAATATAATTGCAGCCAGCCAATTTGTTTCTTCAACGTGATAAATAGCGTCATACATAAAAGTTGAAAAGGTAGTAAATCCACCCAACAACCCTATAGTTAGACCATTTTTTATTGGCTCTGAAATCTCAAGCCGATTTTCAGCCATTCCCAGGATCATTCCTAATAAAAATGCACCTAATGTGTTAACGATTAAAGTCCCAAGGCCTTGCAAGTCAGTGTATTCTTTTGTCGCTACAGTCAAAATGTAACGCCCAACTGACCCTAACGCACCACCCAACGCTATAGCTAAGATGATTTGCATGTTTCCTCTTTTAATTTCATGTGTATATTCTTTCATATATAAAGAAGGAAGAGTATATATGTTAAAAATTGATCATATTGTTTATGTTACATCGAATGTAACTGCTTCTACAGAGGAATTAACTAATAAACTTGGAGTAGCTCCTACTTTTGGAGGTAGCCATATTGGTCGTGGTACTTGTAATGCACTACTTTCTTTAGGTGAGTATCAATATTTAGAAATATTAGGCCCTGATCCCACACAAGAATTCCAACTCCCTTCAGAACGTTTTCCTGAAATTCCTTTACTACGTACTTGGGCTGCACGTACCACAAATATTATTCAATTGGTTGAATCTGCGAATGTAAAAGGTATTGATTTTGGTTCTGTTCGTGATATGTCAAGGATTCGTGCCGATGGGGTAAAGCTCGACTGGGAATTAACCACGGGAAGTGGAGGTGGACTTGGTCGCGATAATAATGTTGCCGTGCTTCCATTTTTGATTGATTGGAAAGATTCTCCACACCCATCAATTGATGCTCCTGCAGGTTGTTCTCTTGTGGAGTTACGTATTGAGCATCCCGATTTTGAGACAATTCGCGATCAGTTAGAATTTCTCAATTTAAATATCCATACCACATATGCTGAAGAAAGTAGTTTAACTGCGGTAATTGATACTCCACTGGGGCAAGTAGAAATTAAGTAGTTAACATTCTCTTATCCCAGCAGTTCCATCTGGTTCAGTGAATTCAAGCCTTTGAATTCGTGCCATACCTTTCTTTGAAACAGTAATTATCACATCTGGATTTCCTGAGATATTGCCGGAATCTTGTGGTACAAAACATTTGTGAATATTAGGATATTCTACATGTAGTGGTTCGACTTCTGTAGCTATTGCTTTTAGGAATACATTTTTTGGATTCATCTCATTTAGCAACGGTTCGTTTTTATAAATTTCGATTGGTTCCCAATAATATGATTGTTGTTCAAAAATTATAAATATTGAATCTCCTATAGTTATTTTAGGACTTGGTAGGTGCCCTAAATCGGTAGCGCTATAATCTAGTATTATGAAATCACCTCGCAAGGGATCTCGAGGATCTACAGGAATAGATTCGAGAACTATTAGTTTTTCATTACTAAGTTTTTCTTCGTTAAGTATCACTACGGACAAGAAAATGATTTGTGCCAGAATAAGCACCATGAAGAAGAATATATGTTTTCGAGAGTTAATTTTCATGGTATTTTTTCTCAATTATTTTGCGTGTGCGTTCTAGCACAAAAGCCAATACGAGGAATAAGATCCCTGCCCCCATAAAAAGCAGTCCTGTTTGGTCATATCTACTGAAAAGATCGAAATATCTAGTGAGTACAAAAATTCCAATAAAGATTAATGGTCCATTTATCCAGAGTCCTCTATCTGTTAGAAGCCCAATCCAAATCGTTACTGCGCAGAGCATAATGAAAAATAACCAGTAGCTAATTGTGAATATTACCGCAGTAATATCATTGTGCAGCCAAGAAAATCCACCAACTAATGCGGTAAAAATTAATAGCAATATAAGTATTGAATATGTTGTTAAATATGCGCATGAAAGCTCAGGAGGATTGATTCTATTTAGAAGGTGATATTTTTTCTTGTTGATTGAACTTGCTAGTAAGAGAGTAAATATGAAAGCCGGCAACAATAAAAATAGGAGTAAATTTATTGTAGATAAAGTTTCTTCAATATCAAAATGTCTCAAAAAGCCTAAGAAAAAAATACTAAAATATAGAGACACTCCACCTATTGTTTCGAATGGCAATGACAGATATGAGAAATTAATCAGGCGATTTATTATAGAAATTATCAATAACCAAACACTAAGACCTAAGATTACAAATACTAGCAATTCTTCTTCGACAGGCAGGATTGAATTTTCTTGTTGTGTGGAAATTATAAAGATCGTGATCAATAGAACTGCCGATACAAATCCAAAAGTTCTCGACATTAAAAAATAGGTTAGTAAAAACGTAACAAAAAATGTGAGCCAGAATCCCAGAAGCGAATTATCACTGAGGTTGTATTGTTGTCCAATTAATACCGTATTAGCAAAAAACATTCCTGATCCAGCTAAAATCAATCCGTTTCCAGTTTTTAGAAGCTGCCTTGATCTAAAACGTAAGATGTATCCAGTGCTATAGAAAAAGACCATGAGCACTATTCCTGAAATGAGTTTTATTAAGCTAGGAATAGTGTCCCAGTTGGCGGAAATTACGCTGATAGTCCCTAAAACGACCATTGCTACACCGAGTACCGATAATATCGGTATTAGGCGACGCGATATGTGTTTTTGTGTGTAATTTTCATTCAGAATTTCTATTCTTTGATTTTCTGAGATTATGCCCTTACTAACCCATTCTTTAGAGTATTCGAATAATTCTTGGGCAAATGGCATTGATACCTTCTTTCAAGTAATCAATTAATAGTCCCGTTAGTACGTAATTTTTCTATTTGTTCTATTGAATAACCAGCATTCGATAGGATTGATTCCGTATCACGCCCTAAAGGCGGTGATGCCAGATTAGATCCTAAAGGGGTTTTACTCATCTTTAGTAATGGCCCTACTTGTCGTTGTTCACCACTTAGATCATGCGTGAGATGAATAATGCCATCGTTTTGAATAACTTGTTCGTCATCAATTAAATCCTCTGGGAAATTTAATGCACCATTAGGGACACCATGTTCAGTGAAAATTTTTTCCCATTCTTTGGTGGTTTTACTTTGTACATGTTCTTCTATTTTCTGTACTTCTTCTCGAGCCGATGAAACCCAGTCACTATCTTGGGGATTGAACGCTGGATCTGCCATTCCTAGGAAGTTGGTACCAAGAGCAGTTCGTACTTTTGTCCATAATGAACTTGAAAGCGCTCCCACTGCGATTGCACCGTCACGCGTACTATAAGGACGATAATAGATATTCCCTTCAGACAATTGTGATAAAGGATTATGGGCATCAATTAATTCAGGATAAGAAGCTCCTTTTTCTTGGAGTTGATGGACATTTTCCATTCGTTCGTATTTCAAAGTATCTGCTGCGGGTAAATCCATAACATGACTGCCTTGGAATGCTAGAGCTGTTTGCAATAAATTACTCTCAATGAGTTGACCCTCTCCTGTTTTTTCGCGGTGGTACAAAGCTGCACATACTCCCCAGGCAATGGCAATACCGGTACCATAATCAGCAATAGGTGTTGAAGCGATATTTTTTGGAGTTCCGGTTACTGCATCATATTTTCCTTCATTAACCATTAAGCCTGATAATGCCTGCGCTATTATGTCATAACCTGGTTTGTCAGCATTTGGACCTTTTCTCCCAAATGCAGTGTTATCAACATAGATAAGATCGCTACGGAAATTTTGTAGCGTTTCATAATCGATGTTTAATTTTTTAGGTACATCTGGTCTGTAATTGATAATCACTACGTCAATTTCAGGTATTAATTTGTGAATTACATCTTGTGCTTCTGGATGTTGTAAATTAAGAACAAGAGAGTATTTACCACGATTTAATGATTGAAAATATTTCCCTTCACCAGGAATAAATTGATTAAAAACTCGCCAAGGCTCGCCTTCCGGAGGTTCTACTTTAATTACCTCTGCACCCATATCTGCTAAATTTTGGCATGCAAAAGGTCCGGCAATAATTTGTGTGAATTCAAGTACACGTATTCCTGAGAGTGGGCCTTTTGTCATTATTCATCCTCTTTAAGTTTAAGTTAAATAATTTTCGCGATGATATTCTAATGATCGTACCTCTTGTAGAGTAACATTTTTCCAGTTAGGTTAACCAATAGTAACAATGGAGGGATAAATGATTTACGCAGAATCCATACCTGCTGAGCCATTCCTTAATGCTATTCAATCGGTGGGGTTTACTGATGTAGTTGCTGTTCCAGATACACATCAGCGTAGTTTGATAGATATTTTGTCAAAACATGAAACTCCTCGATTTATCCAAGCTGCAACTGAAGATGAAGCTATAGCTATTGCTGCTGGGCTTATAGTGGGTGGACGTGTTCCACTTGTGCAAATTCAGCATGCTGGACTGTATGCTTCAGTGAATCATTTACGAGGAATTGCTGAAGACGGTAGATTCCCGATGGTTTTACTTATTGGTCTTTTGAGTCGTGATGCAGAATTACTCCCCCAAGAGCATGGTGGATCAATGGTGCGTTTGGCTCAACCTTTGCTTGATACATTTGATATTCCTCACTATCTAATGGAAAAAGAAGAAGATCTTAATTTCATTGAATCGGCCTATCAATTAGCTCAGGAGCGTGAAGGTCCTGTTGCTTTGTTGGTAGGTGTTGCAACTAGTTAGGTAAAAAAATGAATAATTCAATACCTTCAAAAATTTCTGTAGATGTAGCTCTTAATGCTTTGGAAAAAAGGCGAGAAGATCAAGTTGTTGTTTCTACAATGACAGTAATGAAACCATGGCGAGAACAGTTCGAATCGGATAGGGATTTATTTTGTGTTGGTTTTATGGGAGGGGCTTCTACTTTTGGTTTAGGTGTTCAGTTAGCTCGTCCTGATGTTCCTGTTTGGATTTTTGATGGTGATGGTTCTTTAGCAATGCAATTGGGTTCTCTTTTAACGATAGCAAATGCTGCACCAAGAAAATTTTTACATATTGTTTTTCATAATGGGATATATGCAACCAGTGGTGCTCAGCCTGTTTTGGCTGAAGGTCGCATGTCGTTTGCTGAAATGGCTAAAGGTGCTGGATATGCCGAGGCAGTTGTCTTTAATGACATTGAATCTTTTGAATTAGCTTTAGATGATTTACTGAAAATAGAAGGACCTGTCTTTGTTGAACTTCTTACTGAGCCTACAGGTGAATCATTTAAATCACCTAATAATCCACCTGTAGTCCATCCTGCAGGTGAAAGAGCATTGCCTTCTGCTCTGGCCAGCAGGTGGCCAATAGTTAAAGAAGCGTTACAGGGATAGCTAAGTATTTAATCTAATCTTTTTAGTTAGCTTACTTCAATAGTAGCTTTTTCTAATATAAGTCCTGATGTAGCAGTGGGTTGTCCGCTTTGTGAGCCGTAAGACTCCAACTGTTCCAATGCATCAAACCCATCAATAATTTCTCCAAAAATAGTATGTGCTCCATCAAGCCAAGGCGTTTCAACAAATGTAAGGAAGAATTGGCTACCATCTGTTCCTGGTCCTGCATTTGCCATACTGAGCAAGCCCGGGCGATTATGTTTCACTGATGGATCAAATTCTCCAGCATATTGGTATCCAGGACCACCTGTCCCAGTTCCTAATGGACAGCCACCTTGTGCCATAAACCTTGTAATAACACGATGGAAGTTAAGATCATCATAGAATCCTAATTGAGTTAGGTAGATAGTACTTGTGACATGCATTGGGGCGACTTCAGGTAGAAGTTTGATTTTTATATCACCGCAGTTCGTATTTAAATGCCAGTAGTAAGTATCTTTATCATCAAATGTGGCAATCGGAGGAATAGTGAGACGTGTTTTCCAATTAGGTTGTTTCTTATCAATTTCCTGAGAATTAATAAAATCATTAATTGTTGAAATTACCTGTTCTGACATTATAAAAACCTCCTTGGTTGTTGGATTATGATAATTAGAAATAATTCTTAAGGCTAATAGGTGAAAAATTTTCTCTGAAGGTATAAATTTGTGTTGTACAGTTTTATTGAAGATTGCTGATGGAAGTCAGGTTTATATGAGTATCCGTGGAAAAGCTGCCATAGTTGGTTTTTATGAAGTTCCAACACGTAAAGAAATGCCGGACAGAACAACTTTTGGTTTGTTAGCGGAAGTGGCTCGGGGGGCTATTTTGGATGCCGGTCTAAAAAAAGATGACATCGATGGTCTTATTACACCTGAACAATTCAATTCTCTGACTGTTGCTGAAGCCCTTGGATTGCAACCTCGCTTTAACGTTTCTATGACTACACATGGTGCTAGTGGCGCTACTTCTATTGCTACTGCGGCAGAAGCTATTTCAGCAGGTGTCGTTGATTATGTACTTTGTCTTTTTGGTGAATCAAGACCACGCTCAAGCTCTCGATTACGAAGTGTTGCTGAAGCGCGTGATACATTACCTCCCCGTAGTCGTACTACAGAATGGGAAGTTCCATATGGACCGGTAATTGCAATGAATGGTTGGTACGGCCTTATGAAACAGCGTCATATGTTTGAATACGGTACAACCCAAGAGCAGTTTGCAAAAATGGTAGTCGACCAGAGGTTTAATGCTTCAAAAAATGTCAATGCAGTTTGGTACGAAGAACCTGTGACTATGGATGATGTACTTAATTCTCGCTTTACTAACGATCCTTTACATTTATTGGAAAGTGTTATGCCCTGTTCAGGAGCACATGCAGTGATTGTTACTTCTGCTGAACGTGCAAAATCTTTACCTAATCCCCCTGCATATATTCTGGGTGTAGGAGGTCCGGCAACACGTCATGATATAATCTGGCATGATGAAGATATGACAACTACTCCAGTGGTTGATTCTGCTCCAACAGCATTACAGATGGCTGAAATTAATATTAATGAAGTTGACCTTGCTCAGTTTTATGATTGTTATACTATTCTTGCAATGGCTTGTTTAGAAGATGCTGGTATTGTTCAAAAAGGAGAGATTGGGCCTTTTTATCAAGATACAGACACTACATTTAATGGAACTTTTCCTATCAATACAGATGGTGGACAGATTGGTGCTGGTCAGACAGGTGGTACTGGAGGGGGCTTCCGTCATGTAGTTGAGGCTACAAGGCAAGTAATGGGTAGAGGGGGAATTCGCCAAGCATCTAAAACAGATATATGTATGGTAAATGGCTGAGGAGGTTCATCTAGCGTGATGTGCACGCTCGTACTTGGTTCAAGTGCGACACTCTAAGAAAGATAAATGAAAGAAAGTTATTAGTATGGCACAAGAAAATACTCGATATGAAAAACCACTTCCTCGTCCACCAGAACCAGAATTAACAGCGCCATTTTGGGAAGCTACAAAACGTCACGAACTTATACTTCCTCATTGTGCTCAGTGTGATAAATTTTTTTGGTACCCACGTGAAGCATGCCCTCGTTGCTTACAGAGTGATTGGTCATGGGTTACTGCAAATGGTAAAGCGAGGCTCCATACGTATACGGTAGTACGTCAACCTGCTAATCCTGCGTTTGCAGAAGATGTTCCGTATGCTTTTGCTGTGATACAGCTGGCTGAAGATGTAAGAATGATGTCTAATATAGTTGAGTGTGATGTCCCCGAAGGATTAGAAGTGAACATGCCTTTAGAGGTAGTTTTTGATGATATTGATGATGATTGGACATTAGTAAAATTTCGACCAGTCTCTGAAAACTAGTCAATTGCCTAATCCATATTCCTTATAAAAACTTTCAATATCTCCTGTGATCGAGTGAAGGAATTCGAAATCAGCATCTTTAGCCATCATTGCGTCTACATCGGTATCGCCAATATGTAAGTAATGTTTAGCTTTAAATTCTGCACGAACATCAAGTAACTGTTGCTTAAGTACTGTAAATTGCATAGGAACGCTATGTGTTTGCCATAGATTTTGTTGGTAACTAATGGGTCGATCAGAGCAACTGCCAACTATAAACCCAAGCTTATAGGCCTCACGTACTATATCTAGAGTTATTACCCCAGGAGGATCTCCTACTTCTAAAGTGCCATCGATGTCAAAGCTTATTAACTTCACCAAGGTATTACCTCCTGTTACTTATGATAAACACTATTATCGTAAATTCTTAGTTGCGAATTTAATCTCTATCAATTTTTAATTGAGATTTTTGAACACCAAAGATATATAACGTAATTCCTACAATAGGTAATACCCCGACAAGATAAAATCCGGATGAGTATGATGTTATGTTTACGATAAAACCTAGCATTATGCCACCAATGACTGCACCGACATCCCATGCAAGGGTGTACGTTGCCATAGCAGATCCTCTTGATGTGCTGGGAGTATTATCAATAATAATGGACATGATAGAGACTTGTACTGATCCAAGTGCAAATCCAGCGATTGCACCTGCTAAGAGCATTGTTATTTGTGATTCAGCACCTGCAAGCAAGAAGAATGCGAGTGTACCTGATGATAACGCAGGAAGTATTACCTTTGTTCTCCCGTAACGATCACCTAGGAATCCACTACAAAAGCGCGAAACAAGTAATGTAAACCCCCAAACTGTATAAAATAGTCCAGGATTCCCCAACTCTCTTTCTAGTGCAAAAAGAGGAAGGAATGCGCCTGTGGCACCTACTGTTGTTGTCATCATTACAAAAACAATTGCAGGAAGTAATGCAGTTGCTGAAATCCACTCACGTTTTTTCCAAGGGATATTTTTTTGCTCTAACAAGGCAGGTGGTTCTTTGTCGAGTACGAATATCCCTAAGACCAGAGCCAAAAACGCCGCTCCTGCACCTACCAAAAAAGAAATTTCATAGGAACTGTTTAAGGCAATTAATACAGCTATAGGTGGAGTATATAGTTGCGCAACCGCATTACCTGCTTGATAAGTTCCAATTCCTAAGCCTCGTTGTTTTTCAGGTATATGGCTAGCGACTATAGCCAAGAGACCTGTAGTGAATGCCCCCATTGCAATGCCATGCGTGATACGAAATGGGATCATCAACCATGGATCTAAGCTCAAACCGTAACCAATAAATGCAATGATTGTGGCGATCCCACCAATTTTTACCCATGTTTCACGTTTGCTACTATCGACCCAGACTCCAATAAGTGGACGTGAAAGCATACCTGCAAGCCCATGTATGCCAACGACTATGCCTACAATCCAATCAGGTTCAGCAACTAATGCACTGGGGATATTCACAATCGATAACGCATAAGATACGAAGTAGAAATGAATAGACAATGTTGCTAATGAAAACTGAATCGTTTTTATTGTTTCAACAGTTTTTTTTTGACATCGTTGATTTAGATTAACCATCAATCATCCGATCAATGACTTATCACTTTTACGAAGATGCCGTTCCACAAAAATATTAATGATTTGGACCACGTTGCATTGGTTGAGGTTGCCAACGTTCGAGTGATGAATTTTGTAAAACTTGAGGATTAACTGCACTTCTGGGCCATTTTCCTTGCAAGACTAACGCAATTTCCTGACCAAGGCGTCTTCTTGTTTCTGGTAAAAAGCGTGCAGTAGCTGATGCTACATGTGGCGTTACAATTACATTATCCATACGAAGTAACGGATTTTCTACATCAATAGGTTCATTTTCGAATACATCTAATGCAGCACCAGCGATCTCACCTTTTTCTAATGCATCGATTAGAGCGGATTCATCTTGACTAGGTCCTCGTCCAGCATTTATGAACATTGCATTATTTTTCATCATTGCAAACTCTCGAGTAGACATAATTTTTCTGGTCTCATCGTTAAGAGGACCATGATTGGATACAAAGTCAGATCTTTCTAGTAATTCTGTGAAACTGACTGGTTCGACACCCATCGATGTCATCTCAATTTCTGAAACATAAGGATCGTAGGAAATTATATGAAACCCAAAAGGTTTTGCACGTCTTGCCACAGCTCTTGCAACGTTTCCAAACGCTATTAAACCTAATGTTTGTCCAAAAAGCCGAGGAAAACTTCGCAAGTAGGGATGACTATCAGTCCATCTTCCTGACCGCATAAGATCACGCATTTCATAAAGGTGTCTGTGAATTGCCAATAATAATGTCATGGCATGGTCGGCAACTTCTTCAATGAACACATCAGGGACGTTTGTGACTGGGATACCGTGCTCTGTGGCAGCTCTTACATCGACTCTATCCGTACCAACGCTACCGCAACCAATTATTTTACAATTACTTAAGCCAGCAATTATTTCAGCAGTAATATTTCGACCTCGTGCAATTACTGCATCTGCCTCTTTAGCTAATTCAATAAATTCCTGGTCTGATGACGCTGGGATTTCAACTATTGAGGCTCCAATTGGTATTAAGGATTCTTCTTCAAAACTATAATCATCTGCTTTTAGATTGAATGATGCTCCTCCCATTAGTTCTGCTTCTTGCGGTTTTTGTACTGCAACTGTGAACTTCGACATTTAATGCTCCTTTATTGTTAGTCTACTTCTGACCTAGCATTGTCAATATATACTGCAAATGAGATAAATGTAGTGTCTACAACAAAAATTATTTTCTGACAAAGAAGAACATTGATGTTATAGATACCAATAGTTAACTTTTATGAAACCTGGAGGAATAGAAATGCCGGAGCCTATAGATGCTTTTGGAAGATTAGGTACTGAAACAGCGTTTGAAGTTCTTGCTCGTGCACAAAAACTGGCATCAGAAGGTAAAGACATAATTAATCTTGGGATTGGTCAACCTGATTTTCGTACTCCTCAACACATAGTTGATGCAGGTAAAGAAGCATTAGACTCTGGGGCTCATGGTTATACTCCTGCTGCAGGCATCCCTACATTACGTGATGCAGTTGCTAAAGATTTAAATAAACGTCATGGTGTTAATGTTGATGCATCTTCTGTTCTTATTACACCTGGTGCTAAACCTGTAATGTATTTTGCTATTTTACTCTTTGGTCAAACTGGTACAGAAATAATGTATCCAAATCCTGGGTTTCCTATTTACGAATCGGTGATTAATTTTTCTGGAGCGACTGCAGTTCCAATAGAACTACATGAAGAGAATGAATTTTCATTCGATGCCGATCAAGTACTTGCAAAAGTTACAGAAAAAACACGATTAATTATTCTTAATAGCCCCGGTAATCCTACCGGAGGTGTTGTACCGCGTGATCAAATTGAAAAATTGATCACCGGTCTTGAAGCATATCCTGATGTAACTATTCTCAGTGATGAAATTTATAGTTGGATTCTTTATGAAGATCGTCAACATGTCAGTCTTTTACAATATCCAGAAATACGTGATCGTTTAATTGTCATTGACGGTTGGAGTAAGACATATGCGATGACTGGGTGGAGAATTGGCTATGGTATTTGGCCTGAATCGCTGTTTGCTCATGCTGAAAGATTAGCAGTTAATTCATATTCCTGTGTTAATGCAGTGACTCAGCATGCAGCAATAGCTGCCTTAGAAGGTCCTGATACAGATATCTACAAAATGTTAGTAGCCTTTAATGAACGTAGAGAAATTATTGTTCGAGAATTGAATAATATTCCAGGCTTTAGATGTACTGATCCAGGAGGAGCTTTTTATGCATTTCCTAATATCACGCAAACAGGGTTTGATTCTTCAACTTTACAAAAAAAATTACTTGAAGAAGTAGGTGTTGCAGTAGTTTCGGGTACCAGTTTTGGGAATATGGGTGAAGGCTATTTACGATTTTCTTATGCTGCGAGTACTGAAGAAATATTAGATGCCACTTCGCGCATACGTTCTCTTTTATCTTGATAGGAATAGTTGCTTACGATGATCGATAAAACTATCCCTTCTTTTGATGAAGCAGTAGAAGATATTCACGATAATGCAGTTATACATTTTGGAGGTTTTGTGTCTCCTTGGAATAGCCCTTCCTATTTAGTTTCTGCATTGGCTCGCCAAGGTTCTAAAAACTTAACAGCAATTTCGACATCTATGGGAAGAGGTCCTGATCAGGCACATTTACAGACTCCATGGTTACCTGAACACTTAACGCCTACTGATTTTTGGGATATTGGTTTGTTAGCAAAATTAGGACGAATAAAGAAAGGTATTGCAAGTTTTGCTGTAGGGCACCGGCATGATCTGGTCTATCCATTTGAAGAGCGTTTATCACGTGGCGAAGTTGAACTTGAACTTATCGGACAAGGATCTTTAGCTGAACGTATAAGATGTGCACGTGCAGGTATTCCAGCATTTTATACACCTGTCGGACCAGAAACATCTGTTGCTGAAGACAAAGAAGTAAGATATTTCAATGGCAAACCACATATCTTGGAAACAGCATTGCATGCAGATTATGCATTGATTCGTGCATATCAAGCTGATCGTTTTGGTAATTTAATATATAAAGGTGCACGTACGTTTAATGCCACTATGGCAGGCGCAGCAACCATCACTATCGCTGAAGTTGATGAGATTGTACCACTAGGATCTCTTCGGCCTGAGCATATACACACGCCAGGTGCGTATGTACAAAGGGTTATTCAACGCCCTAAGAATCCTACTCTTTCCTGGGAGGAACCATCATGAATGGACCTCAACGTTTGACTCGTGAAATTATGGCAATGATTGTCACTCGTGATCTTTTTGATGGTGCGATTGTGAATTTGGGAGTAGGTCTTCCATTAGAATGTGCTAATTTCTTACCCCCAGATAAAGAAATTCTTTTGCATTCAGAATTAGGTTTATTAGGATTTGGACCAGTGGTCAGTGACTATCGTGACGCAGATCCTTATCTAACTATGGTAGGTGGTGTTCCAGTAACTGCGCAACATGGAATGTCTTTTATGAGTCATGATGAATCATTTGCATTAATTCGTGGGGGTCACATCGATGTTGCAGTTTTAGGTGGATTGCAAGTTGATCAAGAAGGTAATCTTGCTAATACTCAATTGATTGGCAAACCTTCAGGTAACTTGGGTGGTGCTCAAGATCTCGCCTATGGTGCAAAAAGGACTGTGGTATTGATGTATCATACAACTTCACGTGAAGAGAAAAAGATCTTGGAACGTTGTACACTACCTCTGACAACTCCGAGATGTGTAAATCGTATTGTTACTGATGTTGCCGTTATTGATGTTGAAAATCAAGGTCTTGTCCTTCGTGAGGTAGCTCCAGGATGGAATGCTGAGATGGTTCAATCAATCACTGAAGCTAATTTGATTATCGATTCTGAACTGAAAGAAATTGAACTTTAATATTAAAATTAAGGAGAAATATATGGTGAGTACACCAACTGCCACGACAAAATATGTACCTGTTGCAGGATGGGCTAAAATTCCACATGGACTGTATATGCGTGAAGCAACATCTGTTGCAGTTGATTCCGACGATCATGTGTACATATTTTCGCGAGGGAATATGCCTGTGATGGTGTTTGACCGAGAAGGCAACATGATAGATGGATGGGGCAATGATGATCCATATACTGGTACAATTGAGAGAACTGATCCATATGGGAATACGGTTTTGAGTTGGCCGGGGAATAGATTTGTATGGGCTCATTCGATACGTGTAGATCATGAAGATAATCTTTGGTTAGTGGATGTACAAGGTCACCAAATCCACAAAACTACGAAAAGTGGAGAAGAGCTGATGGTGATAGGTACAGGTGAGCCAGCAGTTTTTCAGAGTGGAGATCCTTTCAATAGACCCACGGATGTGACTATCGATCCAAGTAGTGGCGATGTGTTTATTTCAGATGGATATCGTAATTCTAGAGTCCATCGTTATGATTCAGCTGGTAATCACAAATTATCTTGGGGTTCTTCAGGGGATAGGCCAGGTGAATTCAGCCTCCCTCATAACATAGCTATGTTTGGAGATGATGCTGTTATTGTATGTGATCGAGAAAATCACAGAGTACAAGTTTTCTCGTTAGATGGTGTATTTCGAAATCAATGGCATGTTCATAAAGCTGTCGCAGTTTGGACTGGTAGAGGTGAAGATCAGGCGGTATACGTTGCAGAACAAGGTCCTCCACCGGTACAACATGGCGTACCTAATTTAGGGCATCATTTATCTATTTTTAATCGTGAAGGTGAATTGATAAATCGAATCGGTGCACCATTACCTGGCGAACATCCAGATCAATTCCTTTGGCCACATAGTGTTGCTGTAGATTCACATGGAGATATTTACGTTGCTGAAGTTTCATATGTCGAAGTAGGTAGTAAAGAAAATCCTCCACGTGAAATGGTCTCTTTAAGGAAATGGCAAAGAGTTTCTGATTAGAATTAAATTTATTTTCTGCTGGAGGTATTATGTTAGAGCAATTTCATGTTCCATCTGACGAAGAAGTTCGGGTTGATCCAGATGCAATGAGACAAACAGTACACGAAATTTTTGTTTCATTAGGTATGTCGTATGAACATGCTAAACAATCTACAGATGTACTTTTATATGCTGATACACGTGGTATAGATTCACATGGTGTTTCAAATATGCTACGTCGTTATGTGGAGCAAATTCGTGACGGTGTGATTAATGTAAATCCTGAATGGAAAATAATACGTGAAGCCGCTGCTGTGGCTACAATAGATTCTGATGGCGCACATGGTGGTGTAATAGGTCCTGAAGCAATGAGCATAGCTATTGAGCGTGCGCGAGAATATGGTGTTGGTGCTGTCACTGTTTTGCAAGGTGGTCACTTTGGCGCAGCTGCTTATCATGCCGCCATGGCCTTGGAGCACGACATGATTGGTATTGCAATGACTGCTGGCGGGGTGCAGGTTACTCCTACATTTGGCGCAGAAGCATTGATCGGATTAAATCCTATTGCTGTCGCGATTCCTACAAAAAACGAACCTCCTTTTATTTTCGATGCGTCGATGAGTTCTGTTGCAGGTAATAAAATACGATTAGCAGAACGTATAGGGCATGATGTTTTGCCGGGATGGATTGCAGGACCTGACGGAAACCCAATTATGGAAGAAAGTCCTGTCCCCGAAGAATTTCTCATGTTGCCTTTAGGTGGGACTAGAGAAATAGGTTCTCATAAGGGATTTGGATTAGGCGTTATGATAGAAGTACTTACATCCATGTTGGCTGGAAGTGGCGCTGGCCCAGATCGCAGAAATGGTTCAGCGCATCATATGTTAGCTTACAAAATTGATGCGTTTACTGATTTAGAAATATTTAAAGATGATATGGATCAATACTTGAAAAAATTTCGTGAAGCAAAAACTGCACCAGGACATAAGCGAGTATTTTATGCTGGATTACCTGAACATGAGGAAGAAGGTATGCGACTTGAAAAAGGTATTCCTTATCATCCAGAAGTGATTGAGTGGTTCAAAGCTATTACTAGTGAATTAAATATAGAAGATCGATTCTAATTTTTAACCCAGTTTTGTCGTACAGCTTGTGTTTGTGTTATGACAGCTACGCATTTGCCCATATCATTTTCTAAAGATGTTTGGATCACTAAAGAAGTTCTACCGTTATGTATTTTTTTTGATATTGCATCGATATAAGTTCCTGACCCAGGGCGTAGAAAGCTAATACTAAATTGTTGCGTTCCTGCTAAATGTCCTGTTGTGTGAATACTTGCACATACCACACCTGAGATATCTGCCAATGTCATGAGTGCTCCGCCGTGAAGTGAGCCATTAGCACGCGTAAGAGTTTCTTTAAATGCCATCCTGATGCGTATCAAATCAGAGTTTGCATCAATTAATTCTAGAACAAAGTGATCAGAAAATGGCATTGATTTTGCGAATGCATCTTTAGCTGATTCATATACATCTTTGTTTTGTAATTTGTCCATTTTTAATTTTTTTCTGGTAAGGGCTCTACGCCTTCGGGTGGAGGAACTTCGAATGCATTAAGTGTAAAACCCACTATAGTGTAATACCCAACCAAACCCGTGATATCAACGATACCTTGTTTCCCGATGTAACTTTTTAGATTTTGGAATGTTTCTTCATCAACTCGATTGTGCTTAAATAATTCTCTGACGAATGAAACGATACTTGCTATTTCAGGATCAAGTTGGTCAACACTATTTTCATTGCCGATAGTTTGAATGATTGATTCAGATACATCTGCTTTTTTTGCGAGCATTACATGCGATCCCCACATTAATTCTGCATCAAGGCAACGTGCAGCAGTGATGATAGCGATCTCTCTTTGTGCTGGGGTGAGATCAGAATTCCAGCGAACATATTTTCCGAGCGCGGCTGTTTTTTCTGCTAATTCAGGGGAGTGTAATAAGATGCCGTATGGTCCTGAAACACTTCCTCCTCGAAATTCTGCAACATTATCATATGTAGTTTTGTTTTCCTCTGGTACATCCTCTCGGTTGAGCATGTTTAAAAGTCTAGTCATTATTTCTCCTTATATTTGTTAATAACATTCAGAATCTTCATGTTCATATGGAATGTCCTCTTCTGGAATAAAAGGTATTTCTACTCCGCCCCGGAGTGCTGCGACATGAGTCGCAGCAATGGAAAGTCAAGGTGGTGAAGCAGAAAGGACTTCATTTCCAAACCCAGGAAGTACCCCATGCCAGATACAATCCGGCCAGGAACACTCTTTTTTTTCTCCTGGCTCTAGTAAATGCTTTAAACGTCGTGCTTGTAACGTAAGTTCCCACCAACGTTCATCATCAGTAAATCCACTTGTAATATCAGTATCAATAATTTTTCTCCTAACGATTATCTATCTCAGTATCCCAATGCTTTATCTATAGCTCCTTCAAGAACCTGGCCATCCTTGAAGCGCTGAATATTTCTACAAAATCGATCTAAATTCCGTCCGATTCGTAGCTGACTTGCACCTGCTGTATGAGGTGTCATTACAATGTTTCGTGTTTTCCAAAGGGAGTGATTAGGTGACAATGGTTCTTGTGGCGCTACATCCAAACCCGCAGCATAGATTTCTTTATTTTCAACAGCAGATACTAGAGCATCTCCATCTACACATTCTCCTCGTGTGACATTAATTAGTATTGCATTTGATCTCATTTTCTTGAATATTTTTGCGTTGAAAAAATTTCGCGTTTCAGGTGTTAATGGTAGTCCGCATGCAATGACATCTGACTCTGCCAATAGATCATCTAACCTATCTGAAGTCCATACATCAGTTACTTCAAGTGTGGGTTCAACAGGCTCTCTATCTACTGCTATACAGTGCATTCCAAAAGCATGAGCCCGTTTTGCAATAGCTTGTCCCGTTCCTCCGAAACCTACAATTCCCATCGTCAATCCTTCTAATTCGAACTCTTGGCGGCGATAATCTACTCTATGATTCCATGATTCTGGCCCATCGAGAATTGCATGATCAATTCTTCGGGTTATTGCTAGCAATAACCCGAATGCTGTTTCTGCAAGGTGACTTCCAACTAAACCTTTATCTCCTGATAAAAGGACATCACTTGATGCAAAAGATTCAAACAAGTATGCGTCAGCTCCAGCGGTACTCGCGTGAACCCACTTTAATTTAGTCGTTGCAGCAAATATTTCTTCTGTAATTCTGCCGAAAATAATGTCTGCTTTAGGTGCAGCAGTAATAACCTCCTCTGCATTATGAGCGACTATAATGTCGGCATTATCTCCAGCTGCTATACGAATTTTCTCTATAGCAACTGAATCTATCTCCTGCATTGTGAGACTGGTCATTACTAAAATATTCATTCTATCCAACCAATTTGCGATAGATTTCTGCAAGTTTTTTGGGATCTTGTTCATCTATATTTACTGCATGCCAATCAAATCCTGCATCAGTGGCCTCTTCAATGGCATCAATGCATTCCTCAACACTTCCCCAGGTCCCTAATTGATCTTTTAGATCATCAGGAAGTGCAGCAGCACCTCCAACCGCTTTTCCCTCGTCCCATCCTCGACGTACTGCATTTGCTTCGTCTGCATAACCCATACGTTGAAAATGTTCGTAGTAAAAGTCACCCATTCTGGCTATGTAGAAAGCAGTATTTTGTGCTGTTTCAATTCGAGCGGAGTCGCTATTTTCAGTGACACGAATTGTAGAAGGATTGCGTATTACAAAATCCTTTCTTTCACGACCAACATCTTGTAAATAGCCATTCATCATATCAATCTGAGGAAGCCACTGTTCTTTTGGTAGATGAATAGGTAACCATCCATCTGCAATAGTCGCAGTTTGTTTAAGAGATTTTGGAGTGATTGAAGCCACATGAATGGGTATATGATTTCGTAAAGGTTTGAACCTTAACGTAAATCCTCTAGCTAAATGAAAGATATCACCATCGTATTGTAGGGGTGTTTCATTAAGTAGCATGTTTATGATGTCAATATATTCTCTAATACGTGTAAGAGGTTTACTGAATTTAATACCATGAAAATGTTCAATAACCTGTGGTCCTGAAGAACCAATCCCTAGAATCATTCTCCCATTCGAAATATGGTCCAATGTTGCAAAGTGTTGTGCAATTGCACCTGGAGTTCGTGAGAAAATGTTTATAATGTTACTACTCAATTGGATATTAGTGGTTTCATTAGCAACTACAGCTAAAAGTGATAATGCATCAAGCCCCCAAGCCTCTGAAATATTAAAAGTGTGGACACCAGAGTCATCAGCAATTTTTGCTTGTTCGATAAGACTGTTTACGTCAAAATCACCTGCCCAGTTTAACCCAACGGTTATTTTTCTCATTCATTCCTCCAAATATCAAAATTTTTCAAATGCTAGAATACCGTAAAGATCTGAGCAATGGGTAATAATTATTCTAAAAGAGTAGCTGTCTTATTAGTGTTCGCCTTACCTGCTATTTATTTCTGCGGTACGTTGTTGAAAGTAGAAGGTGCCGATAAGTAATATTTGTATTCCAATCAGTACGGAAATTGCCATTTGATAGCTATTGCTGAAATCTACACTAATACCCATTAATAAAGGTCCTAAAGCACTCGCAATGTTAACGGCAATATATTGAATACCTGTGAGCGAACCTATTTTTTCAGGGCCATATATATCAGCAGTTAAGACACCATGTAGGGGAAGCATTGCTCCGAAACCTGCACCAGTTAAGAAAACAAACAGAACACATAAAATTAATGGTCCGGCAAAATATAATGTTGTAAGACCTACTAAGGAAACAATGTATAGGATATAGAGACTCTTTTCGACACCGAACTTTTCTACTAACAGAGATAGGCTTAAGCGTCCTGGTATTTGTGAAAAACTTCTTAACCCACCTAGGAAAGCCGCTATCCCTAATGTAACCCCTGTGGATTGAATCATTGCTACCTGATGTAATATCAATGAGCTACTTACTAATCCAGCTAAAGTAACTATCGACATTGTTAGTAGTACTTGGGGAGTTTTGAGCAGTTTTGTCGTTGACTGAATAGAATTGTTTTTTTGTTGATAATTGTGATTTGGAAGTTTTTTACGTAATCCATAAATAGCAGGTAAGGCGAACAAAATCATGATTGGTATAAGTAACTGTACAGTTGATCTCCATCCATAATTTTCGGTTAGTATTCCTGCTAAAGGAACAAAAAAAGGCCCTGACATGGCACCAACGATTGTGAGTATTACGTATGCCTTAGTTCTGTCACTGGAATCATAAGTTTTTGCAAGAATAGGCATGGTTACGTTGTAATGTGTGGTTCCACCTAGGATGCCAGCACCTAACACCCACAACACGAAAAAGTAAAGCTGCGAATGTGATATTGATGCAAATAGAATAAAAAAAGTTCCACTGAGCAATCCAAAAGCTAGGATTATTCGAGGTGATCTGCTATCTAGTATTCTTCCTGAAAAAGGTGCAATCCCCCCAGCAACTAGTAAGCTACTGGCATAAATCGCTGCAAGAGTGCTAACTGACCAACCCTCAATATCACGCATCGAATTCAGAATTACACTAAATGTATATATAGGAACTCCGTACGTCCCAATGGTAAGCAATCCTAATAAAATTGCATTTTGCCATTTTTGATACCACAAAAATATATTGCGATTCAGCGTTGCCTTCATGTAAATAATTACTGAAGAGATTTTCTAAGTTCGTTCATATACTGCATTTCATGATATTTGGTTGAACGACTTTCTCTTAAAGCGAGTAAACCTTCTCTATGTTCAGCGCTTTTTCTTGCCCTTGCGAAATTATGATTGGATCTTCTTTCAATCATAGATAGATCATTTGCAAGTAAATCTTCCATTAACATTATTTTTATATTTTGTAGTGTTGCTGAAGGATTTGTAGCAATTTCATTTGCAAGTTCAATTGCACGTGGTAGTAAATCGTCAGGTTCTACGACTTCTCGAACGATTCCTAATTCTCGTGCTGTCTCTGCATCCAATATACGACCAGTTAGCATCATTTCTTTTGCATGTTGAAAACCTATTAATCTAGGTAATATCCAAGTACTTGATGCTTCTGGCGTTAATCCAATAGCAGGGAACCTAGCTGAAAAACGTGCCTTAGTTGAAGCGACTATTAAGTCATACCATAAAATCGATGTAAACCCTATACCAATTGAAACACCATTAACAGCTGCTATAGTCGGTTTTCCTTCAGCCATGTACCAAGGATCAAATGCAGGGTGAGGAGGTTTTTTTTCGTTGGAAGGTTCAGTACCTCCAGTGAAAGTTCTTTCAAATCCACTGATATCTGCACCCGAACTATAGGCACGGCCAGTACCTGTACAAACTACAGCTCCAATAGTATCGTCGTGATTAAATGCATCATAAGCTTCGACCCATTCAGCATACATTGTTTGGTTGAACGCATTAAGTGTTTCTGGGCGATTCCAATAAATAATTCCTACTCTACCTTCACGGAATACTTGAATTGTTTCATAATTGTCGGCGTATATTTCCATACAATCTCCTTATATAAAAAAACTTCTAAAATGGATTCGCTTCTCCATCGGGAACAGGCACTTCAAAAGTGTTCAAAGTTAAGGATACCAAGCAGTAATATCCCATTATTCCAACGAGATCGATTATGCCATCTTCTCCAATCTGTTGTTTTGTAGTTGTGTATGTTTGCTCACTTATTCTATTAGTAGCAAAATATTCTTTAACGAAGGCATAAACTGCACTGTACTGTTGTCCTTTGTCAGTTTTAGAAAAACTTGGCTCTTCTCCTACGCGTACCGATTCAATGATTTCATCTGGTAGGCCAGCTTCTCGAGCTAGTCGTGCATGTGCCCAAAATTCGAATTGTGCTGTCCAATGTTTTCCAGTCAGGATAATTGCTAATTCTGATACATCAGGACTCAAGCTTGTATCAAAACGGCAATATGCACCAAGGTGCTGGACTCTATCACATAATTCAGGCCTTTTCAGTAGTGATTCAAAAGGACCACGCATGCTTCCTCGGGGACCTGAAAGCATTTTATCTACTACTTTCTGTTGTTGTGCAGATAAATTATCAAGATCAATCGGTGTAAGGCGAGGCATAAAAGCTCCTAAATTTTATAGATACATAAATTTAAAATATTAACGAGATGGTGAAGGTTTTTAATCGCTTTGTCAAAAAATATGTTTGTTATGAATCACCCACCACCGATTGGTGGAACTAGATAAATTTGTGCATTATCAGCAATGGGTTGGATTAGATTGCCATCTTCTAGAATTGTGCTATCAATTGCGATTGCAATATCAGGGCGTAGAGAATCATCTTGTATGATCCTCTCGACTAAATCAGGATATATGGCGCTTATATTTCTAAAAATAGCACGCAAATTATTTCCCTCGATGATAATTTCTTTTTCATCGTTGCTAAGATGAGATAACACCGCAGGTATATGTAAGGTTGGCACTGTTTACCTAATCTTTAATGACATCCATTTCTTCAAGTAAAACTTGAGGTGATGCAGGAAGATTTTGAACTCTCACTCCTACCGCATCATAAATTGCATTTGCGATTGCTGCTAAAGGCGGAACGATCGGTACTTCCCCTACACCTCTAACGCCGTATGGGTGCCCTGGATTAGGAACTTCAACCATGACAGTATCGATCATAGGGAGATCATTTGAAACAGGCATTCGATAGTCTAAGAAGGAAGAATTTAGCATTTCTCCATTTTCTGAATAAACATACTCCTCATTAAGTGCCATACCTATGCCTTGGACAGCTCCACCTTGAATTTGTCCTTCACAATAGTCAGGATGAATAGCACGCCCAACATCCTGAATGGCGGTGTAGCGTAGTACTGTTACTTTCCCAGTTTCTCTATCTACTTCAACATCGGCAATATGCGCACCATAACATTCACCAATTTTTCCAACATTAGTCGATACTAAATCTGCCTGTCCTTGTATCATGCCTCCAGTAGTTGGTAATCGCCGGCAAATTTCTTTAAATGTCATTTTTTGATTATCTGGGCCATAAATGGTTGCATCTTTTGCATTATAATTGACATCAACCGTATCAACTTCCCAAATGGAAGCGACTCGCTCTTCTATCTGATTCCGAATATCCAAGGCTGCTTGGTAGACAGCCCATCCAGTAGCAAATGTGGTACGACTACCTCCAGTATTACCTGTGTAACCAATAGTATCGGTATCTCCAACCAATGAATTAATATCTTCATAAGGTATACCTAAAGTTTCTGCGAATTGCATCGCCAAGGCAGCTCGTTGGCCACCAATGTCTACTGAACCAGTTACTAAAGTCGCAGTTCCATTTTCGTGAAGATTGGCATAAGCACTTGATTCTCCACCTCCATTTTGCCAAAAACCCATTGCTACTCCGCGACCTATATCAGGTTTAGTTATTTCAGAAAGATAATGAGGGTGTGTCATAGTTGCCGTAATAACTTCTTGTACCCCAATAGAACCATGTACAGCCCCATCACTTCGTGGCATGCCCTCAGAAGTTCCATTTTTTTGGCGGAGTTCCATAGGATCGATGTCAATCATATGTGCTAACTCATCTAATACAGCTTCAACTCCAAAGCCTGCAGCGGGAGCTCCAGGTGCGCGGTAGGCGGCAACTTTTGGGCGGTTCACCACAATATCGAGGCCGATAATCCGTTGGTTTGGAATATCATAGCTCGCGAGCGCACATCTTGCTCCACCAGCAACAGGAGAACCCGGATAAGCACCTGCTTCATATTCTAATCTAAGATCTGCTGCAACTAGTTCACCATCATTTTTGGCTCCAATTTTTACGAAACATCGTGTGCCAGATGTAGGACCTGTCGCTTCAAGAACTTCAGTTCGATTCATCGAAAGTTGTACAGGGTGTCCAGATTTTTTTGAGAGCAGAGCAGCTATTGGTTCAAGGTATACAACATTTTTTGCACCGAAACCACCACCGATTTCAGCTGGGATTACTCGAAGATCTCCTAGCGATAAATTCAATGTACGTGCAAGATTTTGCCTAATACCAAATGCCCCTTGTGTGCTAGTCCAGATAGTCACCTTGCCATCACGATTCCAAATTGCAGTTCCATTATGGGGTTCGATGTATCCTTGGTGAGACATTGCTGTTTCATATACTCTATCGATTATAATATCAGCTTCAGCAAAACCTTGGTCTAGGTCACCCATTCTTAGTTCCATAGTTCTAGCGACATTTGAAGGCTGTCCATCTATTTCTTCAAAAAGACCATCCACTAGCTCGGAGAGTCCATCATCATGGAGTATTGGTGCATTAGGATTAAGTGCATCTTCGATTGTTGTGACTGCAGGTAAAACTTCATACTCCACTTCTATTAGATTTACCGCATCTTCTGCGATATGAATATCAGAGGCACATATTGCAGCCACAGGATGTCCTCGGAAAAGCACTTTTCTTCTCGCCATTATCCGCTCTGTGTCCCAAGCAGCTGGTTGAGCACCTCGGATTGTTTGCATGATTTTTTCAGAAGGTTCAGGAAAATCTGAGTGTGTAATTACGGCATGTACTCCCGGTAGTTCAAGTGCTTTGGTAAAATTTATCGACTTAATTAATGCGTGTGCATGTGGACTTCTCAAAACTTTTCCATATAGCATCCCTTGTAACTTTACATCAGCTCCGTAGATTGCATGCCCAGTCACTTTGTCTACGCCATCAGGTCTTACTGGATTAGTTCCAATTACTGCGAACTCATTGTTATTGCTGCTCACGGATGAACTCCTTATTCTGAATGTAATGTCATAGACAAATAATACATTGATCACAAGATTAAAGCTAAATTGAAAATTAAATTACAATTTTGTGAAGGAGGATTTATGTCATCAGATAATTTAATTGAAGAAGGTTCTGAATTACATTTAGATTTCAGTAAAATTTCAAGTATCAATAATGATGTAATTCCTTGTGCAGTACAAGATATCGACTCTGGCGAAGTGATTCTTGTCGCTTATGTTAATGATGAAGCATTGAAGCTTGCATTAAAAAGTCGTGCAGCAGTTTTTTGGAGTACTTCACGGAATGAAATTTGGGAAAAAGGGAAGACATCTGGTGAAACATTTGCTTTGTTGGAAGTTTTAGTTAACTGTGAGCAAAATTCGTTAGTTTATAAAGTTAGACCCAATGCTGGTGGTATTTGTCATACTAAAAATCAAAATGGTGATCCACGAAATTGCTACTACCGATCGATTGATTTCAGCTCTACTTCACTTAAAAACATGGATCTTTAGCGGTGTAATTCTGAGTTCTCTTGAAAGGCTCTTGTTCTCACTGTAAAAATTGAATCACCAGAAAGTACTCCACCTCTACTGAATAATCTTCCGAATTCCCAATTGGATAACCCTAGTTCAGGTCGCTTAAGTGCATATTGTCCATCTACCCAACGTGTCATACCGTTCCCAATAAAGGGAGAATCGATATGATCAAAACAATATGTGTGTTCTGCAGGATCATTAGAAATTAAGCTAGCGATGAAATGTGAACTGTATTGGTTGAACAAATTAATAGCATCATCAATGTCTTCAGCGATTGTTATAGTTAATTCTGGATGCGTATCCCATTCCCATTCTGTTCCAATTGCATGGATATCTATCGTGTCGGTTTGAGGTTCTGATTTTACTGTTCCATTGATTGTGAAATTTTGTTTTTCAAACCATACTTCGGGGATTAGTTCTTTATACTCTGAGACTATATGTAACTTAACGTGTGTTTTACTAATTTTTTGTACCTGCTCTAGTGCTTGAAAGAGAGCAGTTTTTAAGTGTTTGATACTGTCCTTTGTAATAACAAGAGTGTTAAGTGTATTACACACTTTTCGATCAAGTGAGTACGTGATTGCGTTTATGAAATCATCTGGGTCAGCTGTTTTCGTTGCTAGAATCCAAGCACCGCCAGTGCCATGTAAACTTACGGGAATTCCTGTTTGTCGTGCTACTGCACCAAGTTGATTGACCGCTTCACCTGAACCTCTGGCGATTGCTAATGCAAGTCTATGATCGGAAAACATTGCCCATCCTGCTGCGTGTGTTTCGCTAGCAACTAGTGATACTGCACCACTAGGCAATCCTGACTTTTTGAGTGCAGGGTCTAGAGCATATTGTCTAATTGCTTTTGCTGTACTAAGTGCATCTGAACCTATGCGAAAGACAACTGTATTCCCAGTTTTTAAGACTCCAGTTGCATCGGCAAAAACATTTGGTCTTCCTTCAAAAACAAATCCAACAGGACCTAATCCAGAATGGATTTGTTCTACTTTCCATCCAGGGTGCTCAATTGTTTCTATGACCTGCCCTCGTATTGCTTTACTATCTCTCCACATACGCAAGCCATTGATCATTTCTGTTCTCATTTTTTGCGATAAGATTAATCGTTCTGTAGGCTTTCCTGATTCTCGTGCACGAAGTACGTCTTTTTCATTGGCAAGGATAATTGGTTCGAATGAATGCTCTTCCTCTAGATGTTGAGCGAAAATATCATAAAAGTTTGAAATTTGTTGATTTGTAATACTTCCCATTTTTTCGAATGCATCATATGCATCAGAAACTGCTTTATTTGCGACATTCCATGCCTCTGCTGGAATATGAAGAAGATCACCTGTAGTTTGCACAATGATAAGCCGATCTCCAGATTTGAAATCATTTGCAAGCTTTGGAGTAACGGTTGCTATACGATTACCTCCATATACTAACTGCATATGGGGGGTTAGTTCTTTAAGTTCATTCATGAGAACAGGATACCAGTAATTATTCATTTTCGAGGAGAGAATCTATGAAAATAAGAGTCCGTAGTGCCGAGGTTCGTGATGCTACTATGATTTTGAACTTTATAAATAAGCTAGCAGAATTCGAGAAAGAGCCTTTATCGAATATTTCCGCAACAGTTGAATCTATTATTCGTGATGGATTTGGTGAAAACCCAGCCTTTGAATGTTTGATAGCAGATGTTAATGAAAAAGCAGTTGGTTTTGTACTTTTCTTTCAGAATTATTCCACTTGGGAGGCACGTTCTGGTATTTATGTGGAAGATCTTTTTGTTGAAGAGAATTATAGAAATTTTGGCATTGGGGAAAAATTACTCAGGGCTATAGCTAAAATTGCTATTGAGCGAAATCTTGGAAGAATCGAACTTTCAGTATTAGATTGGAATCCTGCACGAACATTTTATGAAAAATTAGGAATGCAAGAAATGCCTCAATGGATTACATGTCGCCTTGAAGGCAGTAAGATTGATAAATTGGCTTTATAGAAAATACTACATTGATACTGTAAATACCGGAGGTGCTGCTTGTTATTTGGAGCTCATGCAATTGTAAAGTTAATAATTATGTTTGGTACCATAGGTTTGGTTGCTGCATCAGCAAGGTATTTTCGCATATCACTGTCAGTTGATGGTGTGTCATGGAAGATCGCACGATTTTGGCTAATTATGTCTGCTTATTCTGTCCCTTTAGGTATTGTTAATCTTATATTGTTTAAGGATTCGTTATTATTTCGTGCTTCTATATTTATTATAACTGTCGCTGTAATAATGTTAGTAATCGAAAAAATATCTTCAAGGCAATGAGAAGATTATCTAATTTTTCTCATCTAACCTTGTTTTCGTGAATTGAAGTAAAAATATTGCTAGGAAGGCTGAAGCAGACATAAATGGAATAGTAACGAATCCAAATTCTTCTACCCATTTTGATTGACATGGAACTACTGTACTACAGAAATTGACTTGCTCTGGGAAAATTTGAAGTTGGTAATGATAAACACTAATCAATAATCCTAGAATGGCTAACGTAATCAGGAAGATACTATTGAGAGATTTTTTTGTTAATAGAGATGTTGTGATCAATATTGTAATTGGGTACATCGCAATACGCTGATACCAACAGTAGTCGCAGGGCACAAAATTTGCAATTTCAGAATAATATAATGATCCTACGGTGGCTGAAATTGCAATGACTAAAGTTAGTATCTGAGCATGTTGGTGTAAAAAGGTTTTGAGTCTCGTAGGTTCGTTCTTAATTAAAGCAAATATTAATCCCGTACACGCAAATAAAAGACAGATTATGGTGGTTGCTAGTATTCTTGAGATAAATATTTCATTCATTTTGGAAAGTACTTCCTAAAAAGGCTCTTATGGATAAATCATATTACCTAAATAGAATATCGATTTATCCTTTCGAAAACACTACTAATATACAAAATCGTGTTGAGAAATTATCAGAACGATTAGGATTATCCGTTATTAAATCAATTGATGATTCAGAAGAATTCATGCTTGTGGTGCATGATAGTAGAATTGAATTATTTAATAATACAAAAAAAATGAGTCCTCTTACTGTAGATTTTGCTAACAGAAAATTCCTCAACAGAATTTCACAATCTCCTAAAAATTCACTTATAGGTCGTGCTATTGGGGTCGGTAAAAAAATGGATTACATATTAGATTTAACTGCTGGGTTGGGTCGGGATACTGTGCAGATGGCTTTGATGGGCTACGATTTAGTGGCTATTGAAAGAGATCCTATTATTTTTACATTATTAGAAGACGGGATAGAGCGAGCTCGAAAAGAAAATTCTCTTCCTAATAATATAATTGATCAAATTCGTATTAATTTTTGTGATAGCTTTAATTATCTAATAGATATTAGAAACATTCCTTCTGTTGCCTATATTGATCCGATGTATCCTATGCGTCGTAAATCGGCCTTGCCTGACTATGAAATGCAGATACTTAATAACTTAATAGGTCCTGGTGATGAACGGGAAATTTCACGTTTGATTGATTTAGCGCTTATGCAAGGTATTCCCCGAGTCGTAGTGAAAAGATCGAAAAACATTCCGATTATTAAACCTTCTAAAAAAATATCACCGAACTTCACTATAACTGGTACTACTATTTGCTTTGATGTATATCAAAAATAAGCTTTATTGGTGATTATAGTGCCCACATTGATTTGTGATTCTATTGACAGTGAAAATAACTGTACTTATCCAGAGAATATTCGCTAATACTAAATGTATGATTTGGATTGTTAGAGGAGTCATAAGGACGATGTTGATGATTCCTACAATAAATTGTAATCCAATAGATGCTAAAATTATTATTATTAATTTTTTTTGGACGTTTGGTAATGCTTGATTGCTAAACGTTAACATTATGTACGCAATTATTATGCCGCCAATAATTGCAATAAAGGGATGCAGTGCACGGACACCAATAAGAAGATCATAAATATTATTTTGTTGTGATAAGGATATTTTTTCCACGTATAAGAGATCTGCTAACGAATTCAATGCACCAGTGACGGCTATTATTAAAAAAATCATTATGACAAATACTAATCTTTGTGTATTTTTTTCTAGATTAGGTATATATGTATAGTTTTTATATTGAGTACTAGAAGCTATTGCTGCGATTAGAAAAAATGTATTCAATACATGAAGGGCATCTGCTATAACTCTACCCCATGATATGTCGAATTCCACCCATCCAAAGCGTACGAGCATTGCACCTATAAGTATTTCGGTAATGAGAAAGAAAATTGCAATATATGTTACTTTTGTGCAGAAGTGATTTTTTCCAAATAAAAATCTAGCGAATAAGGCTAAACTAATAATGCAAAAACCAACAATGGTAGTTAATAATCTATGAGAAAATTCAATAATTGTATTTGTACTTGTAACATCTGGTAATAATTCATCATTACATTTTGGCCAACTTTCTCCACATCCAGCTCCAGAACCTGTAATTTGTACTATGTCACCACTAATGATCACTAAAATTGTTAGTGATAGTACAGACCAAGCAAAAATGCGATAAGTTAATATAATGTTTTTGCCAAATACTAATTGCATAGGTTTAAAGAATAACTTAGTAATTCGTTAGAGGTTTTCAATTTTTGAAAGATTAATTTTTGAAATACTTACTTAATTCAATATTATTATTTTTGATTTTATTTTTTTTGTCGAATATTTTGAGTAGTTGTTATAGCAACAAATCTACTTTGTTACTTGCTACTACGACCAGTACTGAAAATTCAGGCCTTCTCGATGTACTTATACCAATTTTTGAAGAAGAAACAGATATCAACGTGAAGACAATTGCTGTTGGTTCAGGTGCTGCACTGCGAATGGGATCTCGTGGGGACGTAGATGTTTTATTAGTACATTCGGAAGAAGCAGAAAAGTTGTTTATGCAAAAAAGATACGGTTTGGATCGCCATTTTGTAATGTATAACGATTTTATTTTAGTTGGCCCTGCAGAAGATCCTGCAGGAATACGGGAAATGAATGATGTAGTAGAGGCATTGAATAAAATTGCTCAAAGTGGTTCTAAATTTATTAGTCGTGGTGATTCTTCCGGTACGCATGTTAGAGAAAGATTACTTTGGTCGTATACAAAAATTCAATCTCTATCAGATGAAGACTGGTACATTGAATCTGGCCAAGGGATGGGCGCTACACTGACTATCACAAAAGAGACGGGTGCTTATACGTTAAGTGATAGGGGAACATGGTTGGCGATGATGAATGGAGATCATTTGCCTTTATTAATGGAAGGTGATGTTGAAATGCTAAATAGATATCACATCATCACAGTTAATCCTGAATTAAATAAGGCCGTAAATATTAATGGCGCAAAACAATTCCGTGATTTTTTACTTAAATCTTCTGTCCAAAAAATAATTGGTGAATATGGTATAGAAAAATATGGTCAGTCACTATTTACTCCGAATACTAAGATTGAATTAAGATGAATTTATTAGTAGAAGCAATACATGAAGCATGGTCTTTGATTTTTAGTGGCGATCGTGAAATTTTTGACATCACTTTTCGTACTCTTTTGTTTGCAGGTACTTCAACAATTATATCCTTAATTATTGGATTGCCATTAGGTATTGGTTTAGCACTGATGCATTTCCCAGGTCGAAGTTGGTTGGTATCACTGTCCAATGCAGGGACAGGGATGCCTCCTGTAATTGCTGGGTTGGTTGTAAGTATTTTGCTTTGGAGATCTGGTCCATTAGGTAATTTAGGACTTATTTATTCTCCCTTGGCCATAATTATTGCTCAAGTTGTTATAGCTACCCCTTTGATAATTGCAATAACTGTTGCTGCGGTGATGAGTTTGAACCCAATTATTCATTTACAAATACGCGCGATGGGTGCGAGTCAGATTCAGTATATATTTTTGGTAGCACGTGAGGCGCGATTACCTTTGTTGGTTGCTGTAATGGCTGGATTTGGGGCAGTGATCTCAGAGGTTGGTGCTTCACTGATGGTTGGAAGAAATCTCTCAGGTGAAACACGAGTACTGACTACTGCGGCTGTACTTGAGGTTAGCAAAGGTAGATTTGGTACGGCTTTGGCATATGGTCTAGTCCTTATCTTTTTTGTCATTATTATTGCTACTATTCTGACTAATTTACAGCATAAGGCTCACCGTAAATGAAGGCACTTACATTCGATGATATTTCTGTTTTTAGAGGTAAGCGTCAGGTATTATCTGTCGATCATTTGGAGATCAATAATGGTGAGCGTTTAGCTCTACTTGGACCTAACGGATCTGGAAAATCGACGCTACTTCTTGTAGGAGCCCTATTGTTGGATATCTCAGACGGTACTATGACTCTTTTTGGTGAATCGATAGCTAGTGGAAAAGAAAAAATCCTTCAAAGAAGAAATTTTGCCACTGTTCTACAAGAACCTGCATTACTTGATATGACAGTTGAGCATAATATTAATACAGTTCTGAAAATTCATCAGGTGTCTCATCTTGAGCGACAATCCAGAATAGACAAATGGTTGAATCGTTTAGGTATTCGGCATTTGGCAAAAACGATGCCTCACCAACTTTCCGGTGGTGAAGCTCAGCGTGTTGCTATTGCAAGAGCATTCGCAACATATCCGCGAATTCTATTTCTGGATGAGCCATTTTCTTCTTTAGATCCAAAGACTCGTGCTGAATTATCAGGTGATCTAAGAGGGCTATTGGATGCAGAAATGATAACCACTTTACTTGTTACACATGATCTAAATGAGAGTGAATTGTTTGCAGATCGTGTTGCCATAATGGACCGTGGTAGTATCGCTGCTGTCGGTTCCTTAAGTGAAATTGATAGATATCCTAATACTCCTGCAGTAAGTGATTTTTTAGGTCATACTCTTATTGAACGAAATCATCTTCCTAACTTTTTTTTAGAAAATTTTTCTATTCCTGACTCTATTGATTGTATTGCTGTAAATCCAGAAGGTATTCAAATAATTTCTAAGCGCAACGAAAGAACTGCTGTAAATTCTGCCAAGGTTCATTCGATTCAAGTCCTTAATGGAATGGGGAGATTACTGCTCAGTTATGAAAACCTATTGCTGGTATGTAAAATGGAATTAGAAAATATTACTGATTATGAAATAGGATCGTCAGTCAATTTTGAAGTTAATCCAGAATGTCTTACGTTTTTTGAGCAAAACAAAATAATAGCTAGCTAAAGCTATATAAAACCACTTATGAATAACTTAAAATATTAGAATATGTCAGTGTTTAATATTGGTCGGTATCAACAATTAGTATTGTCGATCACGTCCTCCATCATAACCACCGCCATTATATCCGCCTCTATTGCCACCACCACGACGATCTTGTCGAGGACGTGCTTCACTGACAGATAGATTTCGTCCACCAAAATCTTGGCCATCTAATGCAGAAATAGCTTTATCAGCATCTTCATCCGACATTTCAACGAATCCGAACCCTCTTGGTCTTCCGGTTTCACGATCTGTTGGTAGAGCACATGAGACTACTTCACCATGTTGCCCAAAAAGTTGTTCCACTTCTTCTTCTGAAGACGAGTAAGGGAGATTCCCTACATATATTCGCTTTGACATTACCAAACTTTCTTGCCGGACATCCGGCATTAGTCGCGTGTTGCGACGATACAAAATTACCCAGCCTTGCAACAATATATAATTTTGAGATTACAAACGACTAAAGCTGAGGGTGTTGACTAAATATCAACGTAGATTAAGACTAAGACAGAATTCGCTCTGGTGCACATATTTAGTATATTTATTTTTCAGTAATTTTTATTCGGATGGATTTTTTATGCAAACTGAGAAAAATGAATTAGTTGTTGAAGCGTTTCTGACCAATGAAGATAGTGTTGATATTCGAAATCCAATCCATTCTACTGACTTTGCAAACAAATATAACTTTGATGGCCCATTAATTGCCGGCGTTCATGTGTGGGGATGGGCTACACCATTGATCTTAAATACTCTTGGTCAGGAATGGCTAGAACAAGGTTGGGCAGAGTTTTCTTTTAAACAGCCGACGTACCCTAATGATGTGCTAAAAATAATTCTTGCAGAAAACAACGATGATCAAGGATTTGATCTCACTATGATGAATCAAAAAAATATTGCTTGTGTTGTTGGGAAAGTAGGTCTAGGTCATGCTACTTGGATTGATGAATTTTTGAGTTCAGATCCGATAAATGATCACCATGCCATGTCCGATAAACTTGAAATTACACGAGATAACTTAATTGCGAATCCAAATTGGATTGGTATAAGCCAAGATACAAATGCAAAGATGGCTCGTGATTTCTCTTTAGAAACTCAAAGGAATTCAGATGATATATTTGTTGGGGATTTCCCTAAACTACATCCAGCATGGATTGCGGGATGGGCTGAAAATTTAATGCGTCATAATTTCGAAGTACATCATTCCATTCATACTCAAAGTCGTATCCAATTTTTAAAATCAATTAGTGCAGGTACTACCATTACAGGGAATGCTCATTTTATAGATGTGTACGAAAAACGTGGACATCAATATGTTAATTTTGATGTTCTTTTACAAGATAATTTTGGTGAACAGGTAGCGAAAATTAGGCATTGGACCATTTTTAAGATTGCAGAACCTACTAGTATTTAGCAGAGCTCATCTATAATTAAACGCTGAATTAACTTTACCAGAATCCAATTCGATAATAATAACCTCTCTGTTTAATGCCTTTTGTACCAGATTTGTTAATTCTCTGATAATGTTTTGCGCATATCTCAATCGTAAGTCTTTCAACATCAGATGGGTCATTGGCCCATCGTGATATTGCAACTTCGCGCAATGGCTGTGAAGAACAGAGTTCACATTTTGACAATGGCATAAGAATTAATTACTTGAATTGAAAAGTTGACCGATTGTTGCTGGAAATCTTTTCCAGACTTCATCATGTTCCCAAGAATTACCTGTCGCAAAAATGCGACTTTCTATTGCAGGCATAGAGAACATTCCGATTTCATTTCCCCCAACCATAAAATCACCGCCATTAATATGTTGCGCTTCATCAGATGCAAGGAAAGAAACAAGCATTCCAACTACATTGGGATCTAGGCTTGCTAAACCTCCACCTTCTTCAGAATCATCCTCACGAGCTTCTCCACGTGCGATACGTGCCTGTCTCGCAGCCTCCATCTCTGCGGATAGAGTCATTCGTGTAGCAGCACGTGGTCGAATGGAATTAGCAGTGCAATTGTACCTTGTCATTGCATTTGCGAGAGAACGAGTAAACCCTACGATACCTTCTTTAGCTGCAGCATAATTAGGTTGTCCAGCAGCCCCTAAACCAGATTCTGATCCAGTATTAATAAATCTTCCGGATCTTTGTTGCCTGAAAAGTACGGCTGCATGTTTGGAAATGTTAAAAGTACCTTTTAGATGAACTGCAATCACAGCATCCCATTCTTCTTCTGACATATTAAAGACCATTCGATCTCTCAAAATGCCTGCATTATTAACAACTATATCTAATTGTCCAAACGTATCGAGTGTTTGTTTAATTATTTCACTCGAGTCATCATAATTTGATACGTCGAGATAATTTGCTATAGCTTTCCCATTGGCCTCTTCGATTTCGTTGACAACTTGTTGCGCGAAACTTTCATCGCTTCCCTCTCCTGCGGTTGAACCACCGAGATCATTAACGACGACAGCTGCACCTTCTCTAGCTAATGCCAGTGCTTCACCGCGTCCGATCCCTCGACCTGCTCCAGTTACTATCGCTACTTTTCCTTCTAATCGACCTGACATAGATCCTCCATGGTTACCTGTTGTTAATTATATAGTTATAGTGGTTCTGACATTAGCACAACTTCAGGATTTAAGGCACTTTTGTTACATTTTTGTAATTCTGAATGAAAACAGGTGAGGATATTTATTTGACTAAGACTAAGTTCGTAGATATCAAGAAAATTTCATTTACTGATGCTATTTACTATGGCTGGTGTTTGGTGGGAGTGGCTTTGATCGCCCAAATGGTATCAGTTGGTGTTCAAAATTATGTTTTTGGACCTTTCCAAAGACCTATGACGGAAGAATTGGACTGGTCAAGATCGGAATTTGTAATAGCTCGGACAATTGGTATGGCTTTATTCGCTATTACAGGAATTGTAATCGGGGCTTATGTAGATCGACATGGTGGCAAAGGTCTTATGCGTACTGGCGCAGTAATAGTTGCGATATCAATGTTTTTACAATCTTTTGTTCAAGAGCTTTGGCAGTGGTGGATATTAAACGGTTTTATTCTGACTTCTGGTGCTGCAATGATGGGTAACCTTGTCGTGAATGTCACACTTTCAAAATGGTTTGTTGAAAAAAGGGGACGGGCAATAGGTTTTGCTTCGATGGGAGTGCCGGCGGCGGGAATTGTCGTGACACCTTTAGCTGCTATATTAATTGATGCGGTTGGCTGGCGTGAAGCATGGCGATGGCTTGCTTTAGCATCTCTATTTATTATGATTCCCCTTTCTTTTTTTATGCGACGTGCTCCTGAAGATTATGGTTTATTACCAGATGGGCGAAACACAGAAGGAGAATCTGAAGATGAGCATTCACCAGCCTCTATTGATTATGCCAATTCTCTAACAAGGGCCCAGGCACTCCGTAATAAAAGTTTTTATTTAATTATATTAGCTTTTGGATTGGGAAACTTATCTATTGGAATGATCCTTGTAAATGCGATTCCATTTATGGAAGATGCAGGTTACTCAAAAACTACTGCTGCTTTAATGATTACAGTACTCTCAATTCCATCGATGATTACTAAGCCTATATGGGGTGCGCTTTCTGATTACTTTAATGCTCAGAAAATGTCAGTTATTGGATTTGTTTTCATAGGTATTGCATTGATAGTAATAGTTTTTGCAGTGAGAATTAATTTTGACTTACTCACTTATTTCGGATTTTTTCTCCTAGGGATGGGGTGGGGTGGTTCCATTCCTTTACAAGAAGTGATTTGGGCACGTTTCTTCGGAAGAAGATATTTAGGATCAGTACGTAGCGCGGGTATGCCTTTTACATTTTTGATGATGGCCTCTGCACCTATTGCGACAGCTTTCTATTTTGATATTGTTGGTAATTACGATGGTGCATTTTTATTTGTTGCTGCTATGTCTTTTGTAGCAGTTTTTCTAATTTTGTATGTAAAATCTCCAGTGGAGAATAGTGTATCGAAATTGTAAACTAAATATTATCAATAAATTTTTGACTAAAACTTTGCATATTTCAATGTGGAAAAGATAAAGTGTCCATTACATTAAAATAAAAAATCAATCAATGATTGGAGAGATCATGTTCCAAGGAGTCGATCACGTAGTTATTCGAGTTAAGGATCTTGAATCAGCTATAAGTAAATACGAAAATATATATGGGACCAAGGTAACTGAACGTGGCGAAACACCCGAAGCTGGAATGCAGCAAGCCTATTTTCGTTTTGGTGAAACTTTTGTTGAGTTGGTATCCAATGTAGGTGATGAAGGAATAATAGCAAAAAGTCTAGAAAGTCGTGGCGAAGGCGTGCACTTAATTGCTATGCGTGTTGACGATATTGATGCTGCAGTTACTGATTTACGTACAAAAGGTGTCAGGTTGGTTGGAGATCCAGGAGAAGGTAATTCTGTGACAGGACAAGTATTTATTCACCCGGCAGAAACAGGTGGAGTGCTAACTCAGATTATTGCAAAGTAATACTAGCGCTCTTTATCTTTATGGCATGAACATTGAGTATTACCCATTTGTTCAATATCTGCCAAAAAAATATCATAGTCGTTAGCAGCTTGACTATTGCCATTAGCGAATAGAAGGCTGGCGGTTAAGATTATTCCGACGCATATTTTACTTAGCATGCGCGTATCATATCTTATATTTTTAATTAAAGTAAGGAGCAATAAAAGGCATTTTATCGCAATCGGAGCTCCGTATTGTACAGAATATTGCAAAACAAATTCAAAGTATTTGAAATGGTTAAGGTTTGATTGTTGGTCATACTTGATCCTCTTCTTGGAGGTGGACGCTGTTGGAGGTTTATGTTCGAAGGCGCTTCACCAGTAAATGTTCCTGGTGAAATGGATGTTTCTCCAATAAAGCAAAAAGGCATCCAAGGGAATTCATGAGTAGCAAAATACACCCAACTATTATTTTCCAATTGCATAGCATTACACTCGTTTAAGTCACCGAGATCTTTTTGATATTCCCAGTCTTCGAAGGCATTAATCGATCCACTTTCCCCAATGTAGCGATAACTTGAACGAACGTTAACAATATTACCTAGTTCATCGTATGCATAAGGTACTAAGATTGGGAAACCATCTAAAGCATACCCCACTACTGTGCCGGGAATTTTGACATCTATTAAACATTTTGGGATAGCATGGTAGTGGTATTGGCCTCCTCTGGCTGTATGGCCATTACAGTGATCCAAGAGGCCGTCATTTTTCGGGTCACGATATCCATCTCTAGGTGCCTCAAATGCTCCAAAAATTGCTACTCCATCTACAGCGATACCAATCATGCCTAGCCCCATTGCACCATGTTGTTTTAACAATTGAGGGTTCCTATCTAAATGTATTAGATATTCTTGAGCACTTAGACCATTTGGAGTGATAGGGACAAAATCAAAACTGATTACACCATTGCTAGAGACAGATCTTACTTTCTCATTACATTCTACATCAAGTTCAACAGTGGGTTGGCCTGATATAGAAACTCCATCTAGTTGCACCATAAATCCTCCATAACAATCGGAAGGGATATTAGGTATGTTAAATACTTTTTGTGTATGACGGTCTGGGGAAATTATTTTTTGTGGAGGAGTAGGAGTAGGAGTAGGAGTAGGAGTAGGAGTGGGAGTAGGAGTAGGAGTAGGAGTAGGAGTGGGAGTAGGAGTGGGAGTGGGAGTAGGAGTAGGAGTGGGAGTAGGAGTG
>MDTE01177362.1_pt1 | contig 43987 bp, 35 predicted proteins | sample 811231 | NCBI WGS metagenome assembly MDTE01 (sample SAMN05326651, study PRJNA326480) | marine metagenome | isolation source: seawater | place: Indian Ocean: Red Sea | collected 2010
CCATATGGTTAGAGCTAGGCCTCCGCTTCGATTGTGGTTAGCATTTCCCTGAGGTAGGGGCCGTACTCGTACTTTCCTGGACACGCAAAGGTACATAGCGCGATATCATCTTCTTCCAACTCAAGGCATCCGAGATCGATACTTGCATCGACATCACTAACCAACAAAGCCCTCAACAATTGAGTAGGTAAAATATCCAGCGGCATAACTTCTTCAAACGTACCTAATGGCACCATTGCCCGCTCGCTACCGCCAGTACTAGTAGTAAAAGAGAAATTCTTTCTGGGGAGAAAACTGGAAACAAATAATCTTGTCAGGGAAAACTTTTCGGCGCCGGGCATCACGAACCCGAGCAGTTCTCTTTGAGTGCCTTCCATAAGGGCAGACACCTGATTATGAAATCTCCCCAGATAGGCAAGACCCGGATGAGCCATTCGACCGTCCAAGACGCTTCCAGATATAACGCGATTCTCTGCCTTTCCAGTTTCTATTAGCTCGTCCCGAGTTAAATCATCCATTGCGGCACCGACTCTGGTTCTAATCAAACGAGGACCTAAGACACTCGGTCCTGCCAGAGACACAACCCTATCCAGATACAACTCTCCAGTTGTAAACAGATGCCCTATCGCGATGACATCCTGATAACCAACGGTCCACACAGATTTTCCCAACGAAACCGGATCAAGAAAATGTATGTGAGTACCAGCAAGTCCTGCGGGATGAGGACCTGAAAAGTCTTCTCGACGCACTTTTTCGTTAGAGCTGGTTGGCAACTGGGCTCCATGCGCTGCGCACAAAAATACTGGCCCTTCCGTCAATAGACTCAGTACATCCAATCCCGCAAGGAATAAATCCGACTGCTCGTTGATCGCCAGTGTCGGATCCGGCGCATGGGGCCTCGAGTCCATCGCTGTAACAAAGATGGAATGCGGGACCGCTTCCAGCGCTGGCACCTTGGTGAACGGCCTTGTGCGAATTGAGGTCCACTGACCTGACTCGACTAGATTTCGCACGACCTCCTCCCGAGGAACGCTATCAAGCGAGTCATAGCTGGAAAACGTTTCTACATCATTCCCATCCAACTCGATAACAATAGATTGAAAAACCCGACGAGCTCCACGATTGATAGCAGAAATTGTTCCAGCGCCCGGCGACGTATATTTAACTCCAGGCGTTTTCTTGTCCGTGAAGAGCAGCTGACCGGTGCGTACCCTGTCGCCCACCGAAACCTCCATTGTCGGCTTTAAACCTGGATAGTCGTACCCGACCAGCGCCACTGAATCAATTTGTGGACCCTGATCGATAGTTTGATCCGGGTTCCCAGAGATGGGCAAATCGAGCCCGCGCTTAGTCCTAATCACCTGTCTGAATTACACTCAAAAAAATGCGAAAATAATATATGTGTAAACAAAATCAAGCAGCAGGGTGCTACCCGAGAAAGTCGCGCTAATTATAGAGAGCTAATACATACTTTTCTACCGCGAGGTCGCGCTTTTTAATTTTGCGACCATTACAGTCTGCTCTGACTGACTAATTGGCTGAGGTGGAACAATCGGATACAGTACGCCCGCCATTTTCTGGGCCACTCGAATTACCTGACAGGTATAGCCAAATTCATTGTCATACCAGACATAGAGCACTGCGTGATTGCCGTCGACTATCGTCGCATGAGAATCAACGATTCCTGCATGGCGATTTCCAATAAAATCGGTGGAAACAACCTCGTTAGATACCGTGTAATCAATCTGACGCTGCATTGCACTATGAAGGGAAACATCACGCAGATACTCATTGACCTGTTCCCGTGTTGTCTTTCCCTCAAGGGTTAAATGAAGTACCGCCATGGAAACATTGGGTACGGGAACACGGATCGAATTTCCTGTCAGCTTCCCGGCAAGTTCCGGTAAAAGCTTGCCTACAGAACTTGTGGCATTTGACTCAGTCAGCACCATATTAAGCGGCGCACTCCTACCCCGACGTTCTTTTGAGTGGATATTGTCATGTAGATTCTGATCGTCCGTATAGGCATGAATGGTCTCCATATGTCCCTTCACAATCCCAAATTCATCATTCATGCATTTGAGAACCGGAACAATGGCATTCGTAGTACACGACGCCGCAGCGATAATTTCATCGTCATCATTAATCAAGTCTGAATTCACGCCAGAAACAATGTTTTTGACATTACCTTTACCTGAAGTAGTTAACAGCACCCTTGTGACACCTTTGGCCTTAAGATGGTTCTGCAAACCCTCATGATCACGCCAGACACCCGTGCTATCAATAATCATTGCATTATCAATGCCGTATTCAGTGTAGTCGATGTTAGTTGGGTCATCCGCGTAGATAAACCGAATGACGTTACCGTTACATATCAGCACGCCATTCTCATGATCAACACGGATGGTCCCGTTGAAACTCCCATGAATGGAATCTTGTCGCAACAGACTTGCTCGACGTTCCAAATCCAATTCTTTGTCCTTCGGTGGCCGAAGCACAACTGCTTTCTGAACCAGATTGTGCCCACCGGCAGTTTTCTCAACCAGCAACCTCGTAACTAAACGACCGATTCGACCAAATCCGTATACTACAACATCAGTTGGCTCCTGAGGGCCGGTATCGTGAGCACCAATGATGTCCCGACACTCGTTCTTAACAAACTCCTGCATGCGTTGCTTGTACTCCTCAACTGTCGAGTCAGGGTGTTGTTCCATAAATGTCGTTGTCAGCTTGCCAATGTCAACGTGGGCTCGCCCTAGATCCAGTTCACACAGAATGGCCAAGATTGGATGTGTCTCAAACTCGGACATCTCATTACGCTCGATCTGGCGCACTGTTCTATGGGCCTTCATCAGTTCGATGACAGATAGATTGTAAAGAGGAACTCCGTATATATAGATGACAACATTTCTGCGATATAGACTGCCGATCAAAGGGATCATAGCCTCAGCAAGTCCCTCACGATCTTTCCAATCCGCAAATACACTATCTAATCCCGGTTTAGCCACGCAACGACTCCTATGGTGTTACTTTAGATATCCGAAAAAAATATTCACAAAAACCATTATCACAGAGAAGTAACATAACACCAAACTCAAGTGGTCAGATCAGTTTCTAATCACTAATCTCAAATTGGCAGCAAGTAAATACGCTATTTCTTCAAGATTGTCCTCCATCTGCACATTGTTGGCCTATACCTGGGCGATCAGCTCACCTGCCTGTGCCCTAATAAAACCGTGTGAAATCTGAATCTCCGAAAGGAAAGTGTAACCATCGCATGTTCGTATATTCCCATCTGTATTTGCAGCATCCTGAGCCAGAGAAAATACCACTCACGCTCCGGCATTGCCTAAGTTATCTACGGATATAGTTAATCCAGCGCATCAAACTGCTTAAGAAATACCAACCGCGATGGATAGGATTAAGTTACCCAGTCAAGCAGCTGACATACCAACTCTGCTTCTTCAACACCTGACGCCAGAAGATCTGCATTATCAATCCATGCCAGTACTTGGTCAGTCTGACCAGCCAAGTGCAAAAACACAGATGAGCGTTATGACAAATGTGAATCGCATACGCGCATTATCCGAAAATCAATCGAAGCTACCTCTTGAGATATGTGGATAGGGGAGTAACCTTCTCATCGTTTCTTAAACTGAGTATCCCAATGGGTGTTTTGTCCATCGACAATAGCATGATTCCCTATGAGGCTGCTGATCGCCGCGACTGGCGAAACCTCCCGGGCTCCTCAGCGTCCCTTTCTATTGCTGCCACAGTGAAAGCGAAACCCAGCACATATCTTGTCATCACCCAGGATTCAATCACAGCAGAACAGATTCGCAATGAAGTCGAATTTTTTCTTCCGGAGACACCAATACTTGTATTTCCGGATTGGGAGACACTTATCTACGATAGCTTTTCACCCCATCAGGACATCATTTCGGACCGCTTACGGATCTTAAACGAGTTACCCACTCTGAATTCCGGCGTAGTCATCGTGACAGCTAATACCATCATGCAAAAGCTCGCACCCCCAAAATTTATTCTGGGCAGCAGCGTGATGCTTTCGGTCGGTCAAAAACTAGATTTCTCGCAGATGCGCCGCAAACTGGAAGCTGCAGCTTACAGATACGTAGACAACGTATTCGACCATGGAGAATTCGCAGTACGTGGCTCAATCATGGATATCTTTCCAATGGGGACCGACACTCCTTATCGCATTGATCTGTTCGACGACGAAATAGAATCCTTGAGGCCCTTCGAACCAGAAACACAACGTTCGATCGGCAAAGTGACTGCAGTAGAACTGCTTCCGGCTCGTGAATTCCCATTAACTGGTGAAGCAATCAACGGATTCCAAGATCAATGGTATGAACGACTCTCCAGCCATAAAGACTCGCCAATCTACCAGGACGTTACTGCGAGCGTGTCTCCTGCGGGGATCGAATACTATCTGCCACTGTTCTTCGAAGAGATCGCATCTCTATTCGACTACCTGCCGCAAGATACACTAGTCTTCACGACAGATATCGAAGCCACCCTGCGCCACAACTGGGATCAAGCGTCGTCTCGTTATGAAAGCCTTCGGCACGATATCTTAAAACCCATTCTGCCCCCAGCAGACATATTGCTATCTCCCAACGAGATATTTTCCCTGATAAAGCGCTATCCTAGAATCGAGCTTCATTCGAATGATACTGGCAGAGGGCGACGCTTTCCATTTGCACCCATGCCTGAAGTAAGAGCCAACGAACGTGCTCATCGACCACTGGCCGCACTAGAAAAATTCCTCTCGGATACCACTAGCAGACTGCTTATCGCAACCGAGTCTCAGGGTCGACGTGAAATCGTGGACGAGTTATTGCGGCGCAACCATCTGCGCGCTTCAGTGGTTCATGACTGGCAATCCTTTCTGGACAGCGATCATAAGTTTTGTCTCTGTGTAGCAGAGCTTGAGCGAGGTTTCTCTGAGCCAGATTCCAACCTAGCACTCATTACAGAGCAACAACTTTTCGGTAAACGAGTACTACAAAAACGTAGGCGAGAAAGAGAGCAAAATAACGCTGCCGAGCTAGTCATCAAGAGCCTAACTGAACTGCGCATTGGCGCACCAGTCGTTCACATTGATCACGGTGTCGGTCGCTATCTGGGTCTACAGACACTATCAATAGATGATCAGGACACTGAGTTTCTTTGCCTGGGATACCAGGAAGGTGCCAAGCTCTACGTCCCCGTCGCGTCTCTAAATCTAATCTCGCGCTATACCGGGTCCGAAGAAGGTAATGCTCCACTACATCGTCTTGGCGGTGATGTTTGGCAGAAAGCTAAACGTAAAGCGGCCGAACAGATACATGATGTTGCTGCGGAACTGCTAAATATTTACGCACGTCGCGCGGCCAAGAAGGGGTTCGCTTATGCGCCTCCTGATGAGCCTTATCAACAATTCTCCGTGGCCTTCCCTTTTGAAGAAACACCAGATCAGGAACAGGCTATTACCAATGTCATCGCGGATATGATTGATGAGAAAGCAATGGACCATCTTATCTGCGGCGATGTCGGTTTCGGCAAGACCGAGGTCGCGATGCGTGCTGCCTTCATCGCGGTACAAGCTGGCAAACAGGTCGCTGTCCTCGTTCCAACAACGCTACTCGCACAGCAACACTACGATACCTTCAAAGGTCGATTCTCTGATTGGCCAGTTACTATAGACTCAATATCACGCTTTCGAACCAGGAAGGAACAACAGGACATAATCCAGCGCATGAAAAGCGGTAAGATTGATATCGTCATCGGCACCCATATGCTCATCCAGGATGACATCGAGTTCAACAATCTGGGACTTCTGGTAATCGATGAAGAACACCGATTTGGCGTACGCCAAAAAGAGAAACTAAAGTCATTGCGGGCTGAGGTGGATATTCTCACCATGACTGCAACCCCAATTCCTCGCACTCTCAATATGGCGATATCGAACATGCGGGACCTCACGATTATCGCAACACCGCCACCTCGCCGCCTGTCAATCAAGACCTTCGTAAGACCATACAACGAGGGGCTAATTAAAGAAGCGATTCAGCGTGAACTGCAACGCGGGGGACAAGTGTATTACCTGCACAATGAAGTTAAAACTATTGAGCAGACAGCTGAAAAATTGCAGCAACTTGTTCCGGAAGCACGCCTTGCCATCGGTCATGGACAAATGAGAGAGCGTGAGTTGGAGCAGGTAATGTCCGATTTCTATCATAAGAAGGCAAATGTACTGGCCTGCACGACTATTATCGAAACTGGTATCGACATCCCAAACGCCAACACCATCATCATGGATCGCGCAGACAAATTTGGCTTAGCTCAGATACATCAATTGCGAGGCCGTGTTGGACGATCACATCACCAGGCTTATGCTTATTTGCTGACCCCACACCCTTCCGTTATGACCTCAGATGCTAAAAAACGACTTGAAGCCATTTCGGAAGCCCAGGACTTGGGCGCAGGCGTCATCCTAGCCACCCACGATCTAGAAATTCGAGGCGCAGGCGAACTACTTGGTGATGAACAGACTGGGAATATGCAAACCATAGGTTATTCACTTTATATGGAAATGCTCAATCAGGCAGTTAAAGCTATTCAAGATGGTAAGACACCAAACCTTGATCGACCTCTACACTACGGTACCGAAATTAATCTTCGCGTACCCGCGCTTATCCCAGACGACTACCTGCCAGACGTACATGCAAGGCTGGTACTCTACAAACGCATTTCTAACGCCGAAACGGAGGATCAACTGCGGGAACTCCAGGTAGAAATGATTGACCGCTTTGGGCTGCTACCGGATGCCACGAGAAATCTTTTCCGCGTCACCGAAATCAAACTTCAGGCAGATCGAATTGGCATCAAGAAAATCGATTCTGGTGTTGAAAATGGCAGAGTAGAATTTCAACAGGGCACGCTGATTGACCCAGGTGCAATTGTTGACCTTGTACAATCTGAACCACATCGCTATAAGTTAACAACGCCGAACCAACTTAGCTTCTATGAAGAGATGGAGGAACCTGAAAACCGTTTTACCACGGTAGAACGTTTATTGGACCGTTTGGAGAAGAAAAGAATTGCCATTGCAAGTTAGTCATCGAGCACTGCTGATCTGTGCTACGCTGGCGTGTCAATTTACAACACACGCCAGCGTAGAAGACGCACTACCAGAGGAAGATTACCACAACTGGTATCAGATAGAGGTCATAGTATTTAAGCCTCGTAAAATACAGGCTAACGATGAGATCTGGCCACTCACGTTCTTTAACTATCCAAAGGATATGATCTCGATCGGCAGCATCGACGTAAAACCAGATTCTATCCACCAGCTTCGGCAACTGATTGAATTCGAAAAGGTGCTCCCTCGTGAGCAAAAGGTTACCGACTCGGCTCCAGTCACTTTTCTGTTTGCAAAATCCAGCAGACAACAGCGTAACCAGCAACTACTGCAAGAAGAACTCCAGAATGAAATGCTCCTTGCTGCACAAGCAGATAATCCTGAGGAGCTTGAGATAACAAACGCCGTCGATCATGGGCAACTAAAGAACATGCTAACCAGACCAAGACCAGAGGCTTTCCGAGAACTGAACAGCGATCAGTTCAAACTAGCTGAGATTTCTGGCAGTCTGCAACGCTCTGCGCAATTGGACCTACTCTCTCATCGCGCATGGTTACAACCATTGGCCACCAAGGGCACACCTATTCTGGTCCAAACAGGCAAGCGCTATGATCAATTCTATGAAGTAGACGGTACGCTAACGTTCAGTCGCAGCCGCTATTTGCACGTAGATACTGACCTTTGGTATACGGAATTCACCCCGAGGCACAACCAGCAGCAATTGTTACGGCTTAACGACCTAGACATCGATGAAGAAACGAGAAAGGCTTATCCCAAGCTTGTTAAACACGCTCGGGAGTACAACACGCATATACCACTGAAATCCTATCGAATGAGCCAATCTCGCAGAATGCGAAGCAACGAAATGCATTACCTCGATCACCCCTTCTTCGGTGTGATTATCAATATCGGCCGGTATCAACCGACCAGCGAGTGAAGGGCCACCCTAACCCATTGCATACCCTTATCTAGTGCAGCGCCAATATCATCTAGTGCAACCGGGGAATCGTTGATTCCTGCCCCTTCATTGACCACAACACACAGGCTAGCATAAGGAATATTTCTCTCCCTAGCGAGCGCTGCCTCCGGCATCACCGTCATACCGACTACCGCACAACCATCGTGACGTAAACGTTTGATCTCAGCAGCCGTTTCTAAACGTGGACCCTCGGTACAACCATAGACACCATACTCTCGAACCCCTTCCAAAGATCGAGTTGCCGAAATGAGTTGATCGCGCAGATCCTGATCAAAAGGAAAGGTAAAATCGATATGTTGGATCTGGTCCGTAAAAAACGTGTGTTCACGGCCATTCGTGTAGTCGATTATCTGATCTGGCACAACAAGACTTGGTACCTCTAGGGAGGCATCTACACTACCAACCGCGTTAATGGCAATAATGCTATCTACATCAAGACTGGATAACGCCTGTATATTGGCGCGATAGTTGATTTGGTGCGGAAGTAGCCGCCGCGGATGACCGTGACGCGGAATGAAGGCAATCGCTTCACCCTCAAACCGTCCCTGCTCAATATACGCCTCTCCGTAGGTCGTCTGGATAACGCTCGAAGATACGTTAGTAAGGCCGACAAACTCACCGAAACCAGTTCCACCAACTACTGCCCTCATTAGAAATTATTTCTTAGCAATCGCTTTTTTCGGCGTTGTATGCGGATTTTTTTCATCCCCCTCCGCCTCGTCAATACCAGCCTCTACATTCACGATGGCAGCTAACCGATTGATCATGACAGAAAGGATGCCAATTGACATCAGATGACAATACACCCAACTCAGTTCACCGGAACGGAAAAGTTCAAGGGCTTGAAGATCATCCAGCGCTAACAGCTTCTTTTCGTCGACTACCAGCAATCCCCTTAATATGAACTCCTGACCACAAGTCAATTCAATCTTTGCATTAAGTGACATCAACAAGTCCAGGCTATTAAGCCGGTTGAGGAACGCCTCGGTGCGTAAATACTGCTTTTGATACTCTTCTAAAAAATCTATCGCCTGTTGTAACAGAGGAGTTGCTTCCCCATTTTCAAACAGAGGTTCACCGTCCTTCTCATTAACGCCGGCAAAATTCTCATCGATACACACCATTCTTTGATCTGGGTTGTCGGGCGTTTCTGCTAGCACAAAGGGATACCTACGCACAAAAGCAGGTATGTAAAGTGCATCCCACGCGCCATCATCACTAACGAAGAGATTTTCCGCGTTACGCAAACCCAAAAGCGCTACTGGTACGATCGACTCACCAACCTGAGCAAAAACAATCGGATATTCCTTCGCCGCTTCACTGAACTCGACACCGGCAAGAATGACCAAGTTGGTATTCTTAGCGAAACTAAAATCGTTACCACCTGGTTTTATCTTCATATCTTTGTGTCTCACCCTGTTAAGAGCAAGAGGGTTCTCATAAAAAAGTAAATTTGCCATATGAATATGCGGTCCGATTAGTTACGAGATTCAGTCTATCCTATTCGTTATGGGCGCGCGCGAGTGGCCTCGATACGGCTTCGCACTTTGTTCCTGTCGCTCATCATAAGCTTGCATCACTTTAGTGCCCTTATCTCTGGTAGATTTCGCCAATAGCCTTCGATATCCATGCCATATCCAAACACGTATTCATCTGCACACTGAAGACCAACAAAATCTGGTTTGAATCCATCTATTTTCCGTTCATGCATCTTGTCAACCAGCGCAATGCAAACCACATCAACTGCTCCGCATCTTCTAAACTCTGAAGCAATCACGGATAACGTATTGCCCTCATCAAAAATATCATCGATTAATAACACATTTTTCCCAGTCAAATTGGTCTCCGGAGACACCACCCACTCCAGCTCTCTCGCGGTGGCTGTATCTCGGTATCGGGTAACGCGAATAAAGTCCTGCTTTAGTTTTATCGGTAATCTCTGCAGCAGTTCACCAGAAAATATAAGCCCACCATGCATCACACAAATTGCAATCCATTCCTGCCCGGAACATCGAGAGATAATCTTTTGTGCGAGTTCGTCGACAGCTTCTTTGATTTCTTCTGGTGTGTGGACCACACGAGAAGCCGGTAATTCGCCCATTAAGCCTCCGGTTCAGCTTCTATTAAGTGAATGGTGGAAGTTGGGAATGCAATTTCAGCACCGTGACTTTCGATGATGCCCACAATCTGCAACAGCACTTTTTCTTTGATGTAATGGAATTCGATCCAGTCGGTTGTTTTCGTGAATGTATAAACAAAAAAATCACAGCTCGAAGGAGAAAACGCATTGAAATTAACAATGAGTGTTTTGTCCTGTGCAATATCAGAATTATTTCGTAACATCTCCCGCACTTCATCAACGATGATTCCCATTTTGCCAAAGTCGTTATAACGAAGACCTATTGTTTCGTAGATACGACGGTTGAACATTCGCGATGGGTTTTCCACCGATATGTTGGCAAAGACCAGATTCGGAATGTAAAGCGGTCGCTGGTCGAAAGTACGAATCTCCGTTAGCCGCCAACCAATATTCACAACGGTCCCTTCTATCTCTCTGTCGGGACTACGAATCCAGTCACCGACATTGAATGGGCGATCCAGGTAGATCATTAGGCCCCCAAAAAAATTAGCCAAAAGATCTCGTGCAGCGAAACCCACTGCGATACCGCCAATACCACCGAACGCAAGAATGCCAGAGATGCTAACCCCCAGTGTCTGCAGTGCGACGAGCGTAAGCGTAATCAAAACCGAAGCACGAACCAGCTTACCAATGGCCGTCGCCGTGGTTATATCTGCGCCGCGTTGAATACAGGTTAATTCAACCTCTTTCAGCAAACGGGTAAGAAATAATGCCAACAACAGGACAACTGCTACATAACGCACCGGATCAATAATTGATGCAAGCCCCGTATCAGTCTCTGCGACAATAATCTCTGCTGCCCAGGCAATACCTAGTACCCAGATAAGCCATCCAGCGGGTTTCCGCGCAGAACGGAAAAGCGCATCATCCCATACGTTTTCCGTATCCCGCACCTTACCTTCCAAGTGAAAAAACATTCGCCGAGAAACATAGTTGAGCAACATCGTTGCCAAAACAATGAGGAAAACTAGGATTACGATCGGGTCGGTAACCCAGCTTAGGAGCTCGGTTGAATAATCTGTTTCCATAGGACTTAGGACCGTATACGCCACTAAATATAAACGGTTAAAGAATACCTATTTAGTTAGGTTTTGTCCTGAAACCTAGACAACGCGCATCTAGTTCATTGGCCAGTTGCAATCTTCTTAAGATTTACCTTAGTGTCTCAGAATGCCAACACCAAGCCCTTCAAACGCAAAAGCCTTGTCGCGAAGATCAACTTCAATAGGTGAGTAATCTTTATTTTCAGGCATCAAAGTTATCTGATTTCGACTTCGCCCCTTGCGCAGGCGCTTAACCGTAACTTCATCTTCGATTCGGGCTACGACTAAATCACCATTATTAACTTCTACGGTACGATGCACGGCAAGCAAATCACCGTCCAATATGCCACCCTCTATCATGCTGTCACCGCGCACCGTCAGAAGGTAGTCCGCTACTGGATGAAAAAAAGTCGCAGGAAGCTCGCAATAATCTTCGATATGCTCTTCCGCGAGAATTGGGCTGCCTGCCGCAACTCGCCCCACAATGGGAATACCCTCAGATTCTGGCAATTTAATACCCCGCGAGGTACCAGGGATCATCTCAATCGCTCCTTTTCTTGCCAGTGCCTTTAAGTGCTCTTCTGATGCATTTGCACTCTTAAATCCTAACTTGTTGGCGATATCAGCTCGAGTCGGCGGATACCCTGTATCGTCAATATAGCTTTTGATAAATTCCAATACTTCGGTTTGCCTTGCGGTAAGCTTATTCATGGGTCCATCGCTCGTTTTCTATTTTTGTTCCCGTTCTTTTGGAAGTTAGCTGCCATTAGCTGTTAACTCGTAATCATTACTGTTATTTTATACAGTATATGTAATTATATACAGGGTGGGCTTTATGGCAAGCGATTTTTCGAAGTAACGCGCGACTGTCGCGCTAGGGAACCTTCTTTCTGCGCTCTTTCTTACTCTCTACCCACTTGCCATCTACGTAGTCGGCCCGCCAGCCAGAAGGCTTCCCTTTGTCGTTTTCAGACATAACAAAGTGTTCCTTGGTTTTTCTGGCGAATTTGACCAGCGTGCGTCGACCTTCGGAATCTTTGGCCGGTGCCTGGGTAATAAATAGGTATTTCGGATCAATTTCGTTCTGATGCGGGATCAGCTCATCGACATAGGGTGCCCTAGTTTCACGGTTTTTTGGAAACTGGCTAGCCGCAAGAAAAATCCCTGCAGCACCATCCCTGAGTACATAAGAGTCATCTACCTTAACGCACTGCAATTCAGGCATTGGCACTGGATCCATCTTGGGTGGTGCAGCCTCCCCGTTGCGCAATAGCTTACGAGTGTTTTTGCAATCTTCGTTGCTACAGCCAAAATATTTGCCAAAGCGACCCGATTTAAGCTGCATTTCCGCACCGCATTTATCGCATTCAATAACAGGGCCATCATAGCCCTTTATCTTGAACTGGCCAGTCTCTAGCTCAAACCTAGGACAATCAGGGTTATTTCCACACAGATGCAACTTACGTCCTTCATCAATTAAATAACTATCCATCGCTGTATCGCAGGACGGGCAGCGGCGTTTTGCTATAAGTAACTTCGCCTCACTCTCATCGTCACTCTCGACATTGACCACTTCGTCTCCAGGAATCAGATTCATAGTCGACTTGCACCGTTCCTTCGGCTTGAGAGCATAGCCAGAACAACCAAGGAATACGCCTGTGCTTGCAGTTCGCACCTGCATTTCTCGACCACATTTCGGACACTCAATGTCCGTCATCGAGGGTTCGTTGGTGCGCATCCCTGACTCACCACTGGCCTTTTCTAGCTTCTTCTCAAAGTCGTCATAGAACTCGTTCAGCAGGTTTTTCCAATCCACGTTACCGTCGGATACCTTATCCAGCGACTCCTCCAACTGAGCTGTAAATCCATAGTCGAGCAGATTGTCGAAATTTTCATTCAGACGATCGGTTACTAGCTCCCCGATTTTTTTTGCGTAAAAACGTTTGTTATTAAGCATGACATAGCCACGATCCTGAATCGTTGTGATAATCGATGCATAGGTTGAAGGCCGACCTATACCTCTTTTCTCTAATTCTCTTACTAGGCTGGCTTCGCCGTATCGAGGACGCGGCTTAGTAAAATGTTGTAAGGAGTCAAGTTTCACTAGTTTGAGTTTCTGTCCGGTCGCGTAATCGGGCAACGGGACTTCATTCTCTTTTCGACCTGCCGGCGGCTGCACCCTAGTGTAGCCATCAAAACGAAGAATGCGACCACGCACGCGCAATTCCATATCTGCTGCATCAACCAGAACAGTGGTGCTAGTGTATTCCGCATCGGGCATCTGACACGCGACAAATTGGCGCCAGATCAAATCATAGAGCCGCTCAGCATCCCGGTCTAGGCCGCGAATCTCCGTCGACTTCACAGTCACATCTGAAGGCCGAATGGCTTCGTGAGCTTCCTGAGCGCCCTCTTTGCTTGAGTATAGTCTCGCATTTCCTGGCACATACCTATCACCATAGTCCTCGAGTATCAATGCTCGACAGGCGTCTAGAGCTTCTGTCGACAGATTTGTTGAGTCAGTTCGCATATAGGTGATGTAGCCGGACTCATAAAGTCTTTGAGCCAACATCATGGTTTTCTTAACTCCGAACGCAAGGCGAGTACTTGCACCCTGTTGTAGTGTCGAAGTGATGTATGGCGCTGTAGGTTTTGTCTTGGTAGGTCGATCTTCACGACTCCTAACAGTGATGGCAGTATCGTCAAGTTTGGCCAGAGACTTGTTCGTCTGCTCTCTGCTATTTGGCCTATAGTTCTTTCCACCTTCCTTGATGATCTGGAACCTCACGGCGTTATCGCCCTCTTTGGCCTGAAGATCTTCAGAAAGATCAGCAAACACTTCCCAATACTCTTCCGGAACAAAAGCGCGTATTTCACGTTCCCGTTCTACAATTAGCTTCACCGCAACAGATTGGACTCGACCGGCTGACAATCCTCGCGCAACCTTCGCCCAAAGTAAGGGCGAGACCATAAACCCGACGACCCTATCTAGGAACCTACGCGCCTGCTGTGCATTGACCATATGCATATCAATGTCACCGGGGTTTTCGAATGCTTCCTGTATTGCTTTTTTGGTTATCTCGTTGAAGACCACGCGTCTATAACGGCTGTTATCTCCGCCAATCGCTTTGCGCAGGTGCCATGCAATAGCCTCACCCTCTCGATCAAGGTCCGTCGCCAGATAAATTTTATCAGCATTTTTAGCTAGGCGACGTAGTTCCGAGACCACCTTTTCTTTACCCGGTAGAATCTCATACTCCGCTGACCACTCATGATCCGGGTCAACACCCATGCGCGAGATTAGCTGCTTGTGTGCTTTTTCTTTTTTGTAGGCGGCCTTTCTGTCTGGCGCCATCTTGCGCGTCTTCGCAGCTTCCTTAGCGCGCGCCTTCAGATCACTGTTACCACCCTTACCGCTTGTGGGTAAGTCACGGATGTGCCCCACGCTCGATGTGACGATGTAATCGTCGCCAAGATAACGATTTATCGTTTTAGCCTTCGCTGGAGATTCTACGATGACGAGTGACTTACCCATAACTACTTTAAATTTTCCCTTTATTTTCCTATGGCTTACGTTTCCCCAACCCGAACTTGCATCGGTTCGGCGGCGTAATATATAAGGTCAATTCGTAACAAGGTCAAGGAATCATCTCTTTTTTCTTATGATCACTTCAACGGCGTTTGTCAATACTCTTTTCATGCAAGGGTTACGGACGCTCGTTGCCGTCACTTGATTTGTCCTCAAAACCGATATCCACTTTAACCTGCGGGCGGCGAGCACACCCATCAAGAAATTTAGCTATTTGTTGTACACCATCGGCGTCACTCCGCTCATGCCAATAGACAGAAATAATCCGGTTAATCTCGTCAACACGCACGACGTCATCCGGCAATGAAATAATTTCTGCGACGATGAAATCCACTAATTCCCCTGAAATATCTTCTGGTTTCTTCTTCTCCCAGCTCCAAGTATCTGGCAAATAAGGATCCCGGTTCGAGACCCGACGTTCAATGGCCCAGTTTACGGTTGGAATCTTTCTCCAACTTTGCGACATCTTTCTGGCCATACGATAGGCCGTCACGGAAAGACTGGGTTCTAGCTGCATGCCGGTCGAAGAAAGATACTTTTCCTGTTTGGGTATGGGATCTAAGATGCTAGTAAGTTCCACATTGATACCAAGAGCTAACGCATCTCGTCTCATCGACATCTGTTGCTTCTGCCGTGCGGACGGCAGCACTGCAATGATAGGTGCAATAATCAACAACAAAACCACACTAATGATGATGTATACCATACTCAAAAGGACCCCTAGCTTTTAGAATCTATTATGCGGATTTTCACGAGAGCAACCTAAGAAAATGTTTATTGAAAATCAACTCGAACCGTGTAAATTTCGCAAATATACAGAGCTGTGAACACAATGGGATACAAGCTAATGGATGACTACAAGCACATCTTGGTGGCCGTAGATTTAACGGAAGAATCCAGACCGGTTGCAACAAGAGCATACGCATTACAAAAAGCGTACTCAGCAACACTCAGTTGCGTCCATGTTATCGAACCACTGAGTCTTGCCTATGGCGGTGACATCCCGATGGATCTTTCGACTATTCAGGAACAGATCCACGAAACCGCGAAAGCGCACCTTACCGAGTTCGCGTCAAAGCTGGATATACCAACAGACAACCAGCATCTAATTTTCGGTCGTCCCGAAACAGAAATTGATACCATAGCTAATCAAATTAGTGCTGACCTGATTGTCGTCGGCAGCCATGGTCGACATGGCATCGCGCTAATACTTGGGTCCACCGCTAACGGTGTCCTCCATGGCGCGCCCTGCGATGTGTTGGCGGTTCGAGTAGGAAACTAAATTGCGTGAAAACGATATGTCTTGGCATGGTTGGTCTGCTTGGCGTGATGATGCTGGGGAGCACAGTTCGCGCTGAATTCTCCCGCGGCTATGATTACGAACCGTCTGCGAATCTTTCCCGCTACGATCAGCGAAAGCTCTATCAAGACGCTATCTATTTTATAACTTCCGGACAACGCAATCGTTACCTGAAAGTAAGAGACAGACTGCGTAACTATCCACTTTTCCCCTATCTGCAATACACCGATATGGCGTATCGGATATCGAGGCAATCTCCCGATGATATCGCTCAGTTTGCTGACCAATACCGGGACACACCACTTGCCAACGCTCTGGTACAACACTACCTGCACAATCAGGGAAAGCGTGGAAGATGGACAAATTTCTTGAACTTCTATGTGTCTGATGTATCCAGCGACCGTAATGCCTGTTACTACGCATACGCGCTCGCCAAGACAGGCAAACTGGAACAGGCCATGGATGAGGCGCGAAAACTTTGGCTAGTGGACTACTCGCAGCCAGATGAATGTGACCACATATTCAAACTATGGCGAGACAACGGCCACCTCAATGCAGAAACTGCCTGGCAGCGATACCTCATCAGTATCGAGGCAAATGAAATCAAGCTAGCGAACTATCTCTTCAGGTTTCTCCAACCCAAGGATCGAACTTTCGCCAACAAACTGAAACAGGTTCATATCAGCCCTTCGTATATTGAACGCTCCAGTCGCTATCGTCAGCAACATTCTCGAAACCGCCAGATTATTCTTCATGGCATTACTCGGCTCGCACGCAGCAAGCCGGGTGTTGCATTTGACATGCTGGAAAAATACCAGAAGCAGCACGAATTCCAACCAAAAGAACTCGCCGAAACCTATGTCAGCATTGGTAAACGTTTTGCGTTCCGAGGGGACCCCGAAAGTCACACTGAGAAATTGCCTGTTAATCTGCGTGCCCATCCGGATCTGGTTGAATCTTTACTACGACTCGCCTTACGACAACTCGACTTTTCTAAGGTTCTGGTGCTAGTACACCTGTTGCCCCAGGACCTGCAGGACCACCCACGATGGCAGTTCTGGAAAGCAAGAGTACTGGCAGACTCCAGCGATCCCGCTGATCGGCAAATGTCGCAGGAAATCTATGGGCGATTATCGAATGAGCGAACTTTTTACGGTTTTCTATCAGCGGATGTGCTAGACAAACCCTACAACTTCGTTGATAAGCCCACGTCCGTAACCAACGAGGAAGTCATGGCGCTAGAAGAAACGCCAGGAATCCAGCGGGCTCTAGAACTTTTTTCTTTGGGTGAACGCAGTCGCGCCCGGCGTGAATGGTACTTCACGACACGAAATTTCTCCAACAAAGAACGCGCCATTGCGGCCCGGGTTGCTCTTCGCTGGGGCTGGTACAAACCCGCGATCCAATCCCTGATTGACGCTGCCGCATGGAATGATCTCGACTTCAGATTTCCTATTGCATACAGGGATACTTTTATTCAGCAAGCGCTTACCGCGGACATCCCCATCAATTGGAGTCTAGCGATTGCCCGACAGGAGAGTGCCTTTACGCCGGACGCCAAGTCATCCGCTGGGGCTCTAGGGCTAATGCAACTCATGCCAGCTACAGCAAAGCTCATCGCCGATCGGACGGGAATCAAGTATAAATCCTCATCCGAACTGACTAATCCAACTGTTAACATCAAACTTGGGTCTCATTACCTTGGTTTGATGCTTCGTCAGTTCGATAACAATCGCATATTGGCCTCCGCCGCCTACAATGCCGGACCTGGCAGAGTTAATAGATGGATTAACAACAATATCCCATTCGATGTATGGATCGAGACAATTCCATTCCTAGAGACTAGAAACTATGTCCAGAACGTTCTTATATTCTCAGTGATTTACAGCAGAAAGTTGGCGCTTAAACAACCGATGATCTATTCGCACGAGTACAAACACTTTTCCGAAACCCGGATTACGTCAGCGCAGTCTAATAACCCTAGGCCACCGTAATGCTTATCGACATTGGTGCAAATCTCACTCATGACTCTTTCAATGATGATCTCGACGCTGTACTTAAACGCGCGGAGAAGGCTGGCGTCTCACAACTAATCGTAACCGGCGCATCCCTAGAAGGCAGTACTCGGGCTGCGAAACTTGCCACAAAGCATCTGCAACTATTTGCTACCGCTGGAATTCATCCGCATCACGCAGAGGAAACAACTACGGACTCATTGACGCAAATCATGGAGCTGTCTCGACTGCCCAAGGTAAAGGCAATTGGTGAGACGGGACTGGATTTCTACCGTGACTTTTCCCCTAGACGAGAGCAAATTGCTTCTTTCGAAGCACATATCGAGATTGCGATCCAAACTGGCCTACCCATGTTCTTGCACGAACGAGACGCCCACCCAACATTTGCAGAGGTTCTGAAACCATACAGGGAGAAACTATCAAACGTTGTGGTCCATTGCTTCACAGGGGAGCGGGATGTCCTGCATACATACCTAGATCTAGACACCCACATCGGTATCACTGGATGGATCTGCGATGAACGTCGCGGTACACACCTCGTTCCGCTGATCAAAGACATCCCGCCAAATCGACTGATGATCGAAACGGACGCACCCTACCTTTTGCCCCGCAACATCAAACCAAAGCCAAAGTCTCATCGTAATGAACCACACTATCTGACAGTAGTTTGTGAGGCAGTAGCTACCGCTGCGGGCTTAAGCTTTGAAACCCTGGCCCAACAAACGAAGAAGAATGCCCAAGCATTCTTTGCACTGCCCTAGCCATGAACATCACACTGTTCACCACGCTCGGATGTCACCTGTGTGACGAGGCACTACACATGCTACAAGCCATTCAGGCAACAGGGTTCGAGATGAATATTATTGAGGTGGAAATAGCTGAATCTGAAACTTTGCGCGAAAAATACGGGGTTCGTATTCCAGTGGTTGGCGTGGCCGAAGATGAAATTGGTTGGCCTTTTGCTAATAACGAGCTAAGAGACTTTCTTAGTTCGCACAAGTAAAGTCACTTATCTCTTGCATATTTGCCGCTAATCTCCACTATCTGCAGATCCTGCTTCAAATAGTCTTTGCCGATTAGCTAATGGATGTGCATTGTTACCAATCAACACAACATGACCACTTATATTGGTATTATCAACGATCGCATTCAGTGTCTGCAACAGCATAAACTCGATGCTGGTTGTACACACTGTTTGCAAAAAATAGTTTTCCTTCGGAATAGCCAAGATACAATGGCGGCCACCGAACGCAAAAATCAACTAAACCGGATAACTCGTCTGGAGAAATAAGTACTAATTAATCGGCAGAACCCGAACTCGTTGAGTATTCCGCATCAGCCAGTGCATTAAGTATGGTGCAATGTTCCGCGGTTTCATCACCACCGATACATGCTTCGGTAATTGTTGTAAGCGCACGCTTCATCTGATCGAGTTCGGCAATGCGTTCATCAATGTACTGCAGTTTCAGTTCAGCAAGCTCTTTGACCTCACCGCATGTTGCACTGGCTTTTTCCACCTGCAGGGATAGCAGTTCAGCGACCTCCTTTAAGGTAAAACCCATACGACGGGCACGCACGATAAAACGGACTCGATCTACATCATTCTGCGTGAACAGTCTATAACCTGCCTCACTACGACGAGGCGTTAACAACAAACCTTTGGTTTCATAGAACCTTAGCGTCTCATTGTTCGTGCCAGTCAAACCGGCGAGCTCTCCAATTTTCAAAAAATTCATCGCAACCGCTGTCTTTTTTATACGGATAGTCTACGCTTTATCCTAAAGCTTAAGATAGGGTTTGTCAGAAATGAAACTTCCAGCAAATTTCGCGAATATGCTGTTTCGATCCTCAACATTCCTCTTTACTATCGGGCTTTCCCACTAATAGAGACACAAATGCAGACAACCACCTTGGTCGATGGACTATGTTTTGGAGAAGGACCACGCTGGCATGACGGACGACTCTGGTTTTCCGATATGCATGGCCAGACAGTTTATGCCCTATCGCAAAAGGGCGATATGGAGCCTATCGTCAAGGTAGCAAACCGCCCTTCCGGTCTTGGCTGGCTTCCCGATGGAAGACTACTCATCGTCTCGATGCTGGATAGAAAGTTACTCTCCCTAGATAACGACCAACTCTCAGAGTATGCAGACCTTTCCGCTCATGCGAGCTTCACCTGTAACGATATGGTTGTGGATGCCGCGGGCCGCAGCTATGTAGGTAATTTCGGTTTTGATATGGAAGCAGGCGCATCCAAGTCCCCCGCCGAACTTGTTCTGGTACAACCCGATGGGAGTGTCAGCATCGCTGCGGATGAACTTTCCTTTCCCAACGGAACGATCATTACGCCCGATGGCAAGACCTTAATCGTCGGTGAAACTATGGACAGCCGACTCACAGCTTTTGATATAAGTCATGACGGCACACTTAATAACCGACGATTATGGGCAAAACTCGAAGGTGCTATTCCCGACGGCATGTGCCTGGATCAACAGGGCGCAATCTGGGTAGCTTCACCGAGTAGCCACGAAGTACTCCGAGTGCTTGAAGGTGGAGAGGTCACTGATCGTATTACCGTAGAGAATCAGGCTTACGCCTGCATGCTCGGTGGGGAATCTCGCAAACGCCTATACATTATGACATGCGTTTCATCTTCGCCCGAAAAATGCGTGAAGTATAAAACCGGCCGAGTTGAATTCGTCGACGTGGATGTTCCCGGGGCTGGTCTTCCATGAAAGATTTTCTAAAGGACTACCCCGCCGAACCCTCACGGAGAGTAGCAGTTGTATGTGGAGGAAACTCAGCCGAAGCTAACGTGTCCCGAATCAGCGCACAAGGGGTGGTAACCGCACTAAAGCAAAACTACCCACACGTTGTCCAGTTAGAACTCGATGACAACCTCTCAGTTCGCCTCGCCGATCACGAAACAAAAGTAGTATTCCCAGTGCTACACGGGCCACCGGGCGAAGATGGGACCTTCCAGGGATTTCTCGAGATACTTGGTTACAAATATGTGGGCAGTGGCGTTCACGCCAGTAGTTTCGCTATGGACAAGATCGTTGCTAAGCGCATCTTTGCGCAACGCCACCTACCATTGGTGGATGACCTCGTCATCGAAGGCGGGGAGGAAGTAGAAAGCGCGGTTGCTAGAATCACTCACACACTAGGTGACCAGGTAGTCATCAAGCCAGCTCGTCAGGGCAGCGCCCTTGGCATCACGCTTGTTAATAATCGACACGAAATGGAACAAGGCATCATCAACGCATTCGCATTTGATCAACAGCTACTTATCGAAAAACGCATCGCTGGTAAAGAAATTACCATTGGAGTCATCGATACTGATCAGGGTACGCAGGCCTTTCCCGTTATTGAAATCACAACACCTGAAAACAGCTGGTATGACTATCAGCATCGATACACCTCTGGGCTCAGTAACCATCTGTTACCTGCTGACCTGACGGATGGGCAGACGGCGCGATTGCAAGACATCGCGATCAAGGCGCATCAGGTTCTGGGCTGCCGTGATCTTTCCAGAGCTGACTTTGTTGTGCCGGGAGATGATGAGGAGTACCTGTTAGAGGTCAACACACTTCCCGGGATGACGCCAACCAGCCTCTATCCTGAAGGAGCCGAAGGTTTCGGGATCGGTTTTGTGGAACTCGTAAGCTATTTCACCGAACGCGCTGCCCGAAGATAAAAAAGCCCGCACTGAGCGGGCTTTTTTTATCGAACGCACGCTACATATCGTAACCTCGCTCATTATGCTGATTAAGATCCAGCCCTTCGGTTTCTTCATCAGGTGTAACCCGTAGCCCCAGCATGGCGTCCACCAGTTTTAACAGGCCATAGGTTACAATGGCGCAGTACGCTGCCGTCGCCAAAACACCCACAATCTGAACCGTAACCTGAGACATCATCGTCATTCCTTCGGCAAGACCCTGACCACTGAACCAGCCAAGACTGGTAGAAGCAAAAACAGCAGCTAGGATCGTTCCAAGCGCACCGCCCACCCCATGGACCGGGAAAACATCCAGTGAGTCATCAATGTGCATCTTGTTCTTCAGGTAAACGGTCATGTTAAAGCAGACAATACCTGCGGCAATACCGATGACCAGACCACCTGCAGGACCCACGAATCCTGATGCCGGCGTTATCGTGCCAAGACCGGCGACCATACCGGTAACGGCCCCAAGCGCACTCGGCTTGCCGAAACGTAGCCACTCGCAAACCATCCAGGTCAAAGCGCCTGCGGCTGCAGACATGTGCGTAGCCAGCATCGCCATTCCCGCATCACCGTTTGCAGCAAGCGCACTACCAGCATTGAATCCGAACCAGCCGACCCACAACATACCTGCCCCGGTAATAGCCATCGTCATGTTATGCGGCGGCATCGGCGAACCGGGAAAACCTTTCCTGGCTCCCATCACCAGCGCAGCTACAAGAGCTGCAACACCTGCATTAACGTGGACCACAGTACCCCCTGCAAAGTCCATGAGTGCAGCACCCTCTACGCCGACTAACCATTCCATATCGCTAAGCCAGCCGCCACCCCAAACCCAGTGAGTCACCGGCGAATAAACAACCAGCGACCAGAGTCCCGAGAACAAAAGCATCGAAGAAAATCTCATTCGTTCCGCGAAGCCACCAACAATCAAGGCTGGCGTAATTATGGCAAAGGTAAGTTGGAACATAGAAAAGACACTTTCAGGGATATCACCACTCATCGTGCCTTCGAGAATCTGACCCATGAATATGTTGGAAAAGCCTCCGACAAATGAACTACCTTCTGAAAATGCTAGGGAATAACCCACCACCAGCCATAGGATCGAAACGAGACAGGTAATCGCAAAACATTGCACCAGGACACTCAATACGTTCTTAACGCGGACAAGGCCCCCATAAAATAGTGACAACCCGGGGATGGTCATAAACAGGACCAGTGCCGTCGAAGTCAATATCCAGGATGTATTACCAATATTTAGCCCGTCTTCCGCTAGCGCGGTACTACTGAACAGTAGGACGACGAAACCGAATATTGTCGGTATTAGATTTTTCATAAGGCACTCCTCTCGCGCTTCAGTTCTTCTTGTTGGCTACTTTTTTTATTTTAGCGTTTGCTTTACGGCAAGATTCTCGCCCTCATGAGCAAGCTCTTATTCTACCCGTTGTAGCCCCAGTGTACTGATTCCCGGCACCACACTCAACTCGCTGATATTTCTAGAATTCTAGGCATATAGCGCACCAAAATAGTCCATTTTTATGCCCAATTATCGAGCATTTTCGGGCCTCAAGCTGCTATTTCTTCCCTAGATAGGTAATCATGGAAAGCATAAAGGGAGCTATGTGCCCTTATCTAGCCTATATTTTTTATTGTCGTTAGGTTTTATTGCCAGTTACCACGCTCCATATCTCCCAAATCCAGAAACAGGTATCATCAATTCTCGGGAACCTGCCTCGGTTGCCGGTGTCTATCATATTTCAATCACATAAGTCCTCTGGTTATGCAGCATAGAGAGAATATTCTGGCCCTAGAAAACTGGTTATCCCTTCAGATTATTGGGCAAAAAAAACTAATTAAACGCCTCTTAATGGCCCTGCTAGCAGATGGTCATCTGCTGGTAGAAGGTGCACCCGGTCTTGCTAAGACCAAAGCCATTAAAACCCTGGCGGAACTTATCGAAGGAGGCTTCCACCGCATTCAGTTCACACCGGACCTCCTGCCATCGGATATTACCGGCACAGAGATATATCGCGCCCAGGAAGGCACCTTCGAATTCCAGCAAGGACCTATTTTCCATAACCTAATTCTTGCGGATGAGATCAACCGGGCTCCAGCAAAAGTACAATCCGCCCTTCTGGAAGGCATGGGCGAACGCCAGGTAAGTTTCGGCAGGCAGACCTTTACGTTGCCGGACCTTTTCCTCGTCATGGCAACCCAGAATCCTATTGAGCAGGAGGGCACCTATCCGTTGCCAGAAGCGCAGCTCGATCGTTTTCTCATGCATGTGAACATCGACTATCCGGATGCCGCATCAGAACGCAACATTCTGCAGTTGGTACGAGGCGAGGCGATGACCAACAGCGTTAACGAAAGCCATCGGCCACCGCAGGTTAGCCAGCAGACCATCTTTGGTGCACGCCAGGAATTGTTACATTTACATATGGCACCGGTGGTGGAAGAGTACATGGTGCAGCTAACCATGGCGACCAGAACGCCAGAAGCTTACGGAGAAGACCTCGCTAACTGGCTAGATTTCGGCGCCTCACCCAGGGGTACGATCGCCCTAGACCTTTGCGCACGGGCTAATGCATTCCTGTTGGGTAAAGATTTTGTCAGCCCTGATGATGTCCAGGCCGTACTGCATGATTGCTTTCGCCATCGCATTATCGTTAGTTTTGAAGCGGAGGCAACTGGCATCACGCCTGACCAGGTACTGGACACAGTATTGCAACGTGTCGCCGCCACCTGAACCTCGGAGCGGGAGCAATGGCACAGTCGAGCAAGACAACTCAAGGCTTCAAGCTGGAAGGTGGCGCGTACACTGACATTCGTGAACTGATTCAGTTGCGCTATGCAGCACGAGAGCTGGATGCACTTGATTCAGATACCACGCGTAATCCCCTGTCGGGATTGCTGACCTCTAAGTTTCGTGGCCGCGGCATCGACTTCGCTGAAGTAAGAATCTATCAACCGGGCGATGACGTCAGAACGATTGACTGGCGAGTTACCGCACGCACGCAAACACCCCACACGAAATTGTTCCAGGAAGAAAAAGAGCGGCCCGTACTCATTCTGGTCGATCAATCGATCTCAATGTATTTCGGTTCCAAACAGGCTTTCAAGTCTGTACTGGCAGCAGAATGTGCCGCGCTGCTGGCCTGGACTGCGCTGGAACGAGGCGATCGAGTGGGCGGCATCGTATTCTCTGAACAGGGTCACCGGGAGGTACGTCCACGTCGCAGCAAAACATCGGTACTCCGCCTGCTACACGACATTAACGACTACAACAAAGCATTGTCCAAAAAAGCATTGCCTAAACAAGCCAATAGCGGCAGGCAGATATACCTGGCCGATGCCCTGCGCAATGTACGTCGAGTGGCCAAACACGGTAGCACTATTGTGATCATCTCGGACTTTCTGACCCTCAATGACGAGGCAAGGATTCACCTAAGTCAGCTGGCGCGCCACGACGAAGTGATCGGCGTACACATCTCGGACCCCCTCGAAAAAGAACTACCAAGACCGGATCTATATACCATCACCGATGGCGTTGCGAGATCGCGAATCAATACCTCGGTGCGTCGTCACCGCAGGGACTACGAACAACGCTATGAGGATCAACTTGATGGCGTTAGAGCAGCCTTCGCCCGGGTCAAATCTCCTCTGGTGGAAGTTTCAACGGACCAGGCGTTGGTAAGCGAGATATCCACCCGATTCACTGAAAGTGGGCAACGCTGATGGCACAAGCACCGAACATGCCCCTAGGGATGTCCGGGGCCAGCCAAATGCCGCAAGGCGTCATGGCGATGGATCCGCTGGCGGAACTGCGTGACATCCATATCCCAGGTGTTCTCGAAGTATGGCCGCCAGCAATTGGCTGGTGGTTTCTGCTTGCCCTGTTCGTGATCCTGGCATGCCTCGCTGTTTACTGGTTATACCGACACTGGCGCAGTAACCGTTATCGCCGAGAGGCAATCCGGGAACTCAGGCAACTCCGCGAAGACTATCAACAACACGGTGAAGACAGCATCTATATCAATGAGCTCCAATCGCTACTGAAGCGCGTCGCACTAACGCGTTTTCCGCGAGAAGACGTGGCACACCTGACTGGCGAGTCCTGGGTCGCGTTCCTGGATCACAGTTCACGCACTCATGAATTCTCCATGGGCAAGGGTCAAAGTCTGATCGATAGCAACTACCGCAAGGAACCCGAAGTAGATGTTGCCGCGCTGCATGAGCTCAGCAAACGCTGGATCAAGTGCCACCGGCTGGAGCTTGCGGCATGACCGCCGGGAGCTTCCTATGATCAATTTCCTCTGGCCCTGGGCAGTCGCTTTCCTGCCCTTGCCGCTCCTGGTGTACTTTCTCGTTCCCGCTGCCAGTCGGACCGACGCGGCACTGCAGGTGCCATTCTATGTTGTTGCGTCTCACTATGAAGTCGACAGCTCGTTCAATCAGCGTCGAACCCTGCTACGCAGAATCATCCTCATGCTGATGTGGTTATGCCTGATTCTTGCTGCAACACGACCGCAATACATTGGCGACCCCATCGAGCTACCTACTAGTGGTCGAGACCTTCTGCTGGCGGTCGATATCTCTGGTTCTATGGGTTACGAAGATATGGAACTGGCAGGCCGCACCGTCACGCGACTCATGGTGGTTAAAGATGTGGTCGGCGAGTTCGTGGCACGCCGCCAGGGAGACCGGCTGGGACTCATACTCTTTGGCAGCCAGGCCTACCTGCAAACTCCGCTTACCTTCGACCGGTTTACGGTCAGGTCACTCCTGCAGGAGACACCACTTGGCATCGCTGGGCAGAAAACCGCCATCGGCGATGCAATTGGTTTAGCCGTCAAGCGACTGCAGGATCGTCCTGCGGAGAACCGGGTGCTCGTTCTGCTAACCGATGGTGTAAACACTGTCGGCGAGGTAGAACCATTGCAGGCGGCCAAACTCGCTGCTCAGGAAGGTATCCGCATCTATACCATTGGTTTTGGGGCGGAAGAACTGGTCGTTCCGGGTTTCTTTTCCAACCGCCGAATAAACCCCTCGGCAGAACTCGACAGCGAAACCCTGACTGAGATTGCACAACTCACTGGCGGCATCTTCCAACGTGCCCGCAGCTCGGGCGAACTAAAACAGATATACGCGGCTCTGGACGAACTTGAGCCCATCGAACAGGACCATGAAATTTATCGGCCTGTGAAGTCGCTGTATTACTGGCCACTCATGCTGGTCACACTGCTCAGTCTTCTCTATGCTGCAATGCACCCCATGCTTACAAGCTGGCTGGTCGCCGGCATGGCCGAGCTTAGAGGAAGACGACATAAACAGGCGGAGGCCGTTGACGCGTGATTGAGCAGATCCTTACTGACTTTCACTTTCTCCGACCAGAGTGGTTCTACGCGGTTATCCCGGCACTGATCCTGTACCTGTTGCTCAAGTATCGACAAAGCACCAGCAGCAACTGGGAGAAAGCGATCGATGCATCGCTATTGCCGCACCTGCTGGATAATCCTGATGGGGAAATAAGCAAGAGTCCGCTTAATCTGGTGTTCGTAGCATGGTTGCTCGCCATCGTCGCTCTCGCCGGTCCCGTCTGGCAAAAGACCGACCAACCAGTGCACGAGCGCGAAGATGCACTGGTTATCTTATTCGACCTCACGAAATCCATGTACGCTGACGACGTCAAACCAACACGACTGGTCCGCGCACGACGAAAACTGCAGGATCTTCTCAACCTGCGCGATGAAGGCGTTACCGGGCTTGTAGTTTTCGCGGGTGATGCGCACGTGGTATCGCCATTAACAGACGACACTGCCACTATCATTTCCATGATTCCTGCCATTACCCCCAATATCATGCCAGCCACGGGCAGCCAGATTGCACCAGCGCTGGAGCGCGCCGTAACCCTTTTTGAAGATGCCGGCGTTGCGAGCGGGCGCATTCTCATTATCACCGATGAAATCCGTGACGTTGCCGAAGCTCAGTCCGTCGCTCGATCCCATCGCTTTTCTTATCCCGTATCAGTTATGTCCGTCGGTACGAGCGATGGCGCACCTATCCCACTGACCCCAGGCTCACCTGACTCAGGGTTTGTTAAAGACCGCAGCGGCAACCTGGTCATTGCGAAAGTGGAAGTCAGCGAACTGCAAGACTTTGCTACCATCGCCGGTGGCCGCTTTACACCCATGACATTGACGGATGAAGACATCGAATATCTGATTGCTCCCGACCCGCTACTGATCAATGAGGAGTTTCGTACGCTGGAACGTGACTTCGATATCTGGCACGAAGAAGGCCCCTGGTTGCTACTGCTATTGCTACCCCTGGCAAGCCTGGCATTCCGACGCGGCTGGGTTTGGAGCATCGTTCTGCTGTGCGTGCTACCGGCGCCACAAAGCTATGCCCTAGAGTGGGCCGACCTGTGGCAGACCAAAGACCAGCAGGGCCTCACCGCTCTACAACAAGGCGATGCCGAACGAGCGTCGACGTTATTCGAAAGCCCCGATTGGAAAGGTTCTGCGCTTTATCGCGGGCAAAACTTCCAGGACGCAGCTGGCGAATTTGCCAACATTGAGACCACCGATGGTCGATATAACCTGGGCAATGCTTTCGCAAAACAGGGTCGGTTAGAAGAAGCCATTGAGGCATATGACGAAGCACTTGCCATGGACCCTGACAATGAGGACGCCGTATTCAACAAGAAACTGGTAGAAGACCTGCTACAACAACAGCAACAACAAAGCCAAGATCAGCAGGATCAGGAGAACCAGCAGGACCAACAGAACCAGCAAAATGCTGAAAGTGAGGAGCAGGAAAGCGACCAACAAGAGCAACAAGAACAGCAGCAGGAACAGCAGCAGGAACAGCAGCAGGAACAGCAGCAAGAACAGCAGCAAGAACAGCAGCAAGAACAGGAACAGCAGCAAGAACAGCAGCAAGAACAGGAACAGCAGGAGCTAGCCGAGGAAGACAAGTCACTAGATAGCGAGGAAGAACAGGCATTGAAGCAATGGCTGCGCCGCGTTCCCGATGATCCCGGCGGCCTGCTACGCAGGAAGTTTCAGAAGCAGCATGAAGACCGATTGCGGGGAGGCCAGATCATGCAGTCGCAGTCCGGGGATTGGTAGGAGGAAATATGGGCCGAAACATTTGTATTGGACTGCTTACGCTAGCATTTGCGGCATCCAGTTACGGTAAAGTTACCGCGAGTGTGGATCGAACCGTAATCAGCGAATTGGAAAGAGTGACGCTAACCATAAGCATCACAGATGGTGACGAAGTCCTGCCTGATTTTTCTGTGATTCGTGACTTTCAGATTCTCTCGCAGCAACAGGGAAAGACAACGGAGATCAGCATGGGGGGCGGTCGACAACAGATGGTCAGCACCCAGACCTACTCTCTAGTGCTAGAACCCACGCGAACAGGCAAACTCCTGATACCCAGATTGACTATTGGTAATGAAACTACCAACGCAATTCTGATCGATGTGGTATCCCCCTCAGCAGCAGCGCAGCAGAGAGACGCTCGTTTTGTGTTCTTTGAAACCAAAGTAGATAGGACTACGGCCTATGTACAGAGCCAAGTCATCTATTCAGTCAGACTGTATTACTCCGATGCGATCGGTGGTGACTTCCCACCAGCACCGGATTTACCGGAGACCGTTGTCGAACCTCTGGCAGGCGAGATACGTGACGAGGCCATGGTCAACGGTCAGCGATTCGCATACCTTGAAAAACGTTACGCGATTTTTCCACAGAAAAGTGGGTCTCTGACCATCCCAAGAGAAATATTTCGTGGCGTACGCGGCCGAGGCGGGTTCTTCAGCCAGCGGCAACAGGTTACTGCCGCATCAACACCGATAACCATCACAGTCAAACCGACACCGGAATCCTTTACCGGAAACACATGGATCGCCGCCAGATCCTTCAACCTGCTGGAGCGATGGACCGAAAACCCGCCACATTTCAAGGTTGGCGAGCCCGTCAATCGTATCGTCTCTATGCAAGCGGTGGGCCTGGCTAGCTCGCTCCTGCCATTACTTGAGGAGTTGTCACTAGACAATGTAAAGACTTACGCTGACCCACCCGTTACTGATGAGAATATCAGCGAAGCCGGGATTCTGTCTTCAAATGTGACCACGGTCGGTATCGTGCCTACCAAAGCGGGTGAAATTACACTGCCGGAGATCCGCATCCCCTGGTGGAACACGGAATCAGACCGGAAAGAAGTCGCCGTCATCCCGGCAGCAACATACCAGGTAATGCCCGCAGATGGCGCCGCAGCTGCCCCGCCCACAGTCTCCGTCCCGCTGACTCAGATCAATCAACAAGCCATTGTAGAAGAAACCATTTCTCATGTCTGGATCGTAGCTCTAATCGCGCTTGGCTTCCTGTGGATTTTCAGCACCTGGCAATGGTTTGCAGGGCGCCAGGAATTGAGAGAACTCAAGGAAGAGCATAAGGATGACACCTTCGAGGTGGTCGAGCCAAACGAAGACAATCTGTTTAAGGAACTCACCAAGGCGTGCAAGGCTAATCGCGCTGCCGACACGCATCGCTACCTGTTTCTGTGGAGCAACGCGCGATTCAAGACCGGCTCCCTTCAGGGACTGCGTGCACAACTGCAACGTGATGACCTTGATGACGAAATCGATGTTTTGGAAGAAGCGCTGTATGGCGAAACATCGAACACAAGTTGGCGCGCCACAAATCTGCATCGGATCATCAAAGACCTAAGAACAACAAAACAGGAAAAAGTGAAATCACGAGATTTGCTGGCAGCAGCGAACCCGTAATGGCTATCCCCTGCACCCGCTCAGGGCGGCAAACAAAGGCTCATGCCAGACTCTTGGTCACCACCTCATACACGTCTGGTGACAAGTTCAGCGTATCCTTAATCCTGGTGAGTTCGTTTTTCATAAACGCCTGTCTTGCCTCGTCAAACTTACGCCAGCGCGTTAACGGCCCCAATATTCGTGCCGCGATCATCGGATTGATGGCATTCACCTCAATTACACGATCTGCTAAAAACGCATAGCCCGCACCACCAGCCTGATGAAAGCTTACATTTTGACCCGTGAAGCCGGTAATCAGAGAACGAAATCTATTCGGATTCTTGATATCAAACGCTTCGTGCTGCATTAACGCCATAACCTGATCCAGCGTTCCAGGCAACCTACATGACGCCTGAATGGTAAACCACATATCAATCACCAGCGCCTCGTTTGCCCATCGATTATAAAAGTCGACCAGCGCCTTCTCTTTTGCAGGCTGCGCATCGGGCGCAGCAGACCCAACCAGTGCACGTAGCGCCGCAGAGGTATCGGTCATATTGTCCGCACGCTCAAACTGCTCTGCGCAGACAGACACCATGTCTGTATCGTCAGGACACATTAAGTAGGACAGCGCGGTATTCTTCAGCGCACGACCCGCCATCGCCTCCGCCGTCGGTTCGTAGGGTTCATCGGACTGATTCAATCGATACACGGACAGGAGAATCCCGGACAACTGGCGCGCAATCTCGTTGCGGACCACTTCACGGGCCCGATGGATTGCGTCCGGGTCGGCAACCGTTGCAAGTTCTGCCAGATAACCTTCGTCCGGGAGGGTCAGCATCTCCGCGATCATGGCTTTATCCAGGGAGGAATCACTATCACGGGCAATCGCCTCGCTGAGGTTACTATCCAACGCCTCGATCAAACGCTTGTCGACGCTCAGTTCTTGCTCGCCCGACTGCACCTGCGAAACCACTTCCTGAATTACCTCGACACCTAATCGTTGCCCGGCTTCCCATCTGGCGAAACCATCACTGTCGTGACTCATCAGAAATGTGAGCTGATCTCGCGAATAGCCATAGTTGAGTTTTACTGGCGCCGAAAAGCCCCGTAACAAGGATGGTGTCGGCGCCTGTTTTATACCAGTAAACCTATATTGCTGGGAGGCCTCTGTAAGATTAAGCACGGCTGTATAGGATCCTTCATCCTCACTGATACTGGACACATCCAACCCGTCCGCAGTGAAACGAATATCATTTCCGGTCTTGTCCAGCAGACCCACTGCAAAAGGCATGTGATAAGGATCCTTCTCAGCCTGACCAGGCGTCGGCGGACAGGACTGCACAACGGATAACGTCAACGTTGCTGCACCGGCATCGTAGTCACTGGTAACATCCAACAAAGGCGTGCCCGATTGGCGATACCAGGTGCGAAACTGGGCAAGATCCACTTCGTTAGCATCTTCCATGGCTTGCACAAAATCTTCCGTGGTTACAGCTTGCCCATCATAGCGGTCAAAATAGCAATCGGTACCTTTACGGAAACGCTCGGTACCAAGCAGCGTCTTGATCATGCGAACCACTTCGGCGCCCTTCTCATACACCGTGGCAGTATAAAAGTTGTTTATCTCGATATAGGAATCCGGCCGGATGGAATGCGCCATCGGACCCGCGTCCTCTGGGAACTGAGCGTTACGGAGCGTATCAACATCAGCCACACGACATACCGATTCAGAACCAAGATCAGAAGAAAAATGCTGATCGCGCATCACAGTGAAGCCCTCTTTGAGACTCAGCTGAAACCAATCCCGACAGGTGACTCGATTGCCAGACCAGTTATGAAAATATTCATGAGCAACCACAGCCTGGACACGACGATAGCCAGCGTCAGTCGTAGTATCAGGTCTTGCTAAAACACAGGACGTATTAAAGACATTCAGACCCTTGTTCTCCATAGCACCCATGTTAAACGTATCCACAGCCACAATCATAAAGATGTCGAGATCATACTCTCGACCATAGGTCTTTTCGTCCCAAGCCATCGCATTTTTTAGACTCTCCATCGCGAAATCGACCTTGTCGATATTGTGCGCTTCGGTAAATATACGCAGCGTCACCTCACGACCACTCATGGTCGTAAAAACGTCCTCAATAAGCTGAAGATCACCAGCGACCAGCGCAAAAAGATAAGCTGGCTTAATGAATGGGTCTTCCCAGGTTACCCAGTGGCGATCACCCTCTTCGCCGCGTGCCACATTGTTGCCGTTGGAGAGCAAAATCGGATAATTCCTTCTGTTGGCAACAACAGTGGTGCAGAACTTCGACATTACATCAGGCCGATCTAAATACCACGTAATGTTACGAAAGCCTTCCGCCTCGCACTGAGTGCAGAGCATATCGCCGGATTTGTAGAGGCCTTCAAGTGCAGTATTTTCATGTGGCTTGATCTCCACACTAGTCTTGAGAATAAATGATTCTGGCACATCAAAAATTGTCAGGGACGAGTCATTTAGGCCATATTCATTGGAGAGCAGCTCACGTCCATCAATCGACACGCTGCGAGTCTTAAGTGACCCACCATCCAATACAAGATCAGTCACTGATGTCGTCGCTTCCGGGTTGCGTCTGATCTGCAATTTTGAGGTTACTACGGTCACATCTTCATTAATATCGAAGTGCAGCTCCGTTTCATCAATCAGGTAAGTGGGTACCTGATAGTCTTTCAGATAGATTGCTTTGGGCTGGCCTTCTTTCATTCAAGGTGCTCAGTTATTTTGTGATCACGAGATTGTAACGAACTCTGGCTAACCACGCATGGTATTCTACCTTCATGCTTGGTCACCTTGGAAAAATGCTGGTCGAAGCCAACGATCCCATAGACTACTACGTAAAACTGGATGAGGAATGTCTCTACCTCAATTCTCATATCGGGGCCAACGTCACACTCATCTGGACCGGCACAATCAGCTGTATTAACTGCGGCAATAAAACGCGTAAGAGTTACAACCAAGGGCACTGCTACCCGTGCTTCAAAAAGCTAGCTTCGTGTGATCTATGTGTGATGAGCCCGGAGCGCTGCCACTACGATAGCGGCACCTGTCGCAACCCAAGTTGGGGCGAGTCATTTTACATGTGGCCGCATCTTGTTTATCTTGCCAACTCATCTGCTATCAAGGTTGGCATTACCAAAGAAGAACATCTGCCAACGCGCTGGATTGATCAAGGTGCCGTGCAGGCATTGCCGATTATCGCAGTACAGACCCGGCAACAATCAGGCTTTATAGAAGTGGCCTTTAAGAACCATATCGGTGATAAGACCCAGTGGCAAAGAATGCTCAAAGCTGACCCCCCTTGTCGATATGCATAAAATCAGAGACGATCTTTTAGACACCGTCGAACCGCAGCTGAATGCACTTCGGCAACGTTTCGGTATTCAGGCTGTCAAGCTTCTCACGGACGACACTGGGGTATTTCGCTATCCGGTGCTGCAGCACCCCACCAACGTCAACTCGGTGACCTTCGACAAGACGCCCAACATTAGCGGGGTCTTGCTGGGCATGAAGGGTCAATACCTCATTTTCGACAGCGGCGTGGTAAATCTGCGCAAGTTCACAGGATATGAAATCGAGTTTAGTGCCAGCAGCGAAAAAGCAGAGTGTGGCAGGCAGCTTTCTCTGTTATAACAATTTAAGCTGGCCCTTTGCCCTCCGATCGAAACAAAAAACCAGCGACACCGCCGACCAGTAGTCCACCTATAAGTCCGCCGAGATGTGCGCCATTTGCTAGCACACCTAACCCTAATATATCAATCGCTCCAGTGAAGCCAATGGCTAGATATACAAACATGAAGATGTAGAGCCCAGGCGCTAGGCCCGTTGGTCGGCTCGGTACCAAGCGACTCCAAACTAGGCTATACCCTAAATAGCCAAAAACCACCCCAGACATGCCACCAAAAAAAGAAGGACCCGACATATAATACTGTAGCAAATTGGCCATAAGTGAACTCACTAATGTCACTAACAATAATACTGAGGCGTTATTAACCACCTCAATACGTCGACCTATTTCCCAGACCCACAAAAGGTTAAACACAACGTGAAGCCAGCCAAAATGAATGAACATAGGCGTCAATAATCGCCAGTATTGGCCAGTGTCTATCGTGTAAGCTAGATCACCAAAATACACTCGATCGCCATCAAAACGAAAATCGGTAAACATCAGCATCTGAAAGAGACCGCCATCGTCACCAATGTGCTGCGTCAGCGGAAATATTATTGCGTTGATCATTATCAGCGCCACCGTCAACGGAAATCGTAGGATGAGCGATAGGGGATTAAACGTTGAAGTACGTACAACTCTAGGCAAAGGCGATAAGGTACCCGATTTATATGCTTCAAACAGCTTGTGGACCTGCGCCACAAAATCCTCCGAGGGCACCCAAACCACCTGATTAGCACCCTCCTCCGTAATCCTATGAGGCAACCCAAGTTGGTGTAAATATTGGGAAAACTGGCTGAGATCTACATCAAGATCGGTCTCAAGGGCAGCGATCATATAAATCTCATCAATAGTGACCAAAGGTGAAAAGTTGTAAACTGGTCTTATATTAACACCGTTCCCATATCGCACCTGTAACAAAAGGGAGATCATCACGTGATGGAAAATGCGGATACTGAGGTACTAAAGCAGCTGACCCACTGGATAGAAACTGGGCAGATGGCATGGTTATGTACCGTCGTAAAAACTTGGGGTTCTTCTCCCCGCCCTATCGGCTCACTGCTTTGCTGCAATGACGAAGGCCATGTAGTCGGATCTTTGTCTGGTGGCTGCATCGAAGAGGATCTCCTAGAGCGCCTAAAAGATGGCAAGCTCGCGAAAGAAAAGCCTGAATTACTAATCTACGGTGCTACTGAAGAGGAAGTTGAACGATTCCAGTTGCCATGCGGCGGGCAGTTACATGTCATCATTGAACCAATGGCAAATAAAACGTACCTACCCGAGTTGCAGCAGATTGTAAACAGGATTGCAGCACGGGAATGCATCGAGCGCACCCTAGATATTGCCACGGGCAACATGCAGATTAAGGAGAAAGAGCGTTTCAAACATCTTGTGTTTGTTGGCGATTTTGACAATAACGAAAACGAAGGTAAAACCCTGACACAAACCTATGGACCGCGTTTCCAACTTTTCTTAATAGGTGCGGGACAGGTCAGTATGTATCTGGCACAGTTTGCTCAGGCCCTAGACTACCAAGTGCTGGTTTGCGATCCACGCGAGGACATGATCGACCAATGGCCGATAGAGGGCGTTCAGCTAATCAACGATATGCCCGACGATGCGGTACGCTCAAACGCCAATGACCACTTTTCCGCCATCATTGCCCTGACCCATGACCCGAGAATTGATGACATGGGATTGATGGAGGCACTGAAGACCGATGCATTTTTCGTTGGAGCAATGGGTTCAACCAGGACTTCTGAAAAACGGCGGGAGCGACTAGAGTTACTTGACCTTACTAAGGAGCAGATCTCGAGACTCCACGGGCCCGTCGGACTTCCTATTGGCAGCAAGACTCCTGCGGAGATCGCTATTGCCATCCTAGGGCAACTCACCGGCCTGCGCTCGGCTAAAAAAGAGGAAGTGAAAAGCGCAGACTTTCGTGCAGCTGCCGTGGGTTAGCCAACAAATGATAGGCGCAATCATTCTTGCAGCAGGTAGTAGTCGAAGGTTCGGTGGCGACAAACGAAAAGCTGAACTTGAGTATGGCAACACGGTTCTAACGCAAACGATTCATGCAGCCGCAAAACTTCTGGAATCGGTTCTGGTAGTGCTGCGTTTTGGCGACCGAAGTTATGAGGCAGAACTTCAGCAACAGATCAATTTACCCAACGTCTCCTATTTTCTCGCGCCGGATTCAGCGAAAGGCATGGCCCACAGCCTCGCCAATGCGATTTATCATCATAGCGATCTCGACGCGGCAATGATCTTTCTCGCAGATATGCCCTTTGTACAGGAAGCGACAATTAAAGCACTGCTTAACGCATATGAGACCAACGAGGATGCTGACCCCATAGTCCTACCAACAATAAAAGGAACACCGGGACATCCTGTCATATTTGATAAAGTATATTTCAACGAGATCCAAGAACTGGAGGGAGACCGCGGCGCAAGACCCGTGGTGGACGCGCATCAGGAAAAGCTTGTAAGGATCGAAGTTGAGGATGATGGCGTGATGCGGGATATCGACACACCGCACGATCTTTAGCCTGGTTCTAGTCCAGAAACTAAAGCTTGTGCCTAGCTTCCTTGGTGGAAACTAGCTCCCATTCTGCTTCTCTCCTACTCGACTCGCCCAGTCCAGCTTGCTACGACAGACATCATAAAAACTGTGCTCCGGTGGGTGAAGTAGCTTCAATGGTGTTTGCATCTTGCGTACCACTAGCTCGTCACCCACCTGAATGTTAAATTCCACCTGAGAGTCGAAACTCACCCGTGCCTCAACATCGCCAGGCGATGCAACCTTCACCTTCATTTCAAAGTCACCAGGTATCACCAACGGCCTACTGGTTAGGGTATGAGGAAACATGGGTACCAGTACCACAGCATCTAGGCTCGGATGCATGATAGGACCGCCCGCTGACAGTGCATAGGCTGTTGAACCCGTGGGCGTAGAGATGATGAGCCCATCAGAATGCTGTGTGTAAACTTCTTCATCGTTGATAAAGAGATCGAACTCTATCATTTTCGGCATGCTAGCTGTATGGATTAGCACTTCGTTGAGCGCACTATGCACCTCCTCACGACCCGTCACCTCACCTTCCAGAAGAAAATGCTCTTCCGTGACGAAATCACCCGACAAAACAGCGCCAACCTGAGTTTCAATATCATCGGGTGACACATCTGCCAGAAAGCCAAGACGACCCCGATTAATCCCCAAAATGGGTATCCCGGCGGGCGCTAGCGCTCTTGCTGCACCTAGGATATTGCCATCGCCACCTACAGCAATGACCAGATCACAACAGTCGCCCATTTCCTGTAGTTCACAGGTGAAACCCTCAACGCCCACCATTTCGGCGGAATCCGCTTCTAACACGATATCCAGCGCTTGGGATTCGAGGAATTTCTGGACCCGGCGCAGTGATTCCAACACCTGTTCACTACCAGCTTTCGCAATAAGGCCCACGCTTGAAAAATGCATTTTTGACGCTGTTTTACGATGGAGGGCGCATTAAATGCTGTTTCTCACGCATTTTCAAACCAATTCTACTAAGGTGTTCGGTTGAAATTACGGAGGAAATGGGGAAACTGCGCCACATGAACTCAGATATTAATAAACGCTATGCTGAGGAACTCGCCGAAGAACACAAAGTCGAGGAATTACGCGTGGCCGGTTCTTTGTGGCAGGCAATGCGGCGCGAGGTGCATCTTCGTGCTGAATTCGAGCCAATTATGTCCACATTTTTTCATGCCACAGTGCTCAATCACGACACGATAGAAGGTGCTCTCAGTTTCCTATTAGCAAACAAGCTGGGCAGCTCTGTCATATCCAGCATGGCGATTCGCGAGATCATCGAAGAAAGCTACCAGAATGAAGCCTCGCTAATCCAGGCCGCCGAAATCGACATCAAAGCAACACGCAACAGAGACCCGGCCTGCAATAGCTACTCTACCCCATTTCTGTTCTACAAGGGCTTTCATGTACTGCAAAGCCATCGCGTAGCCCACTGGCTGTGGAGCCAGGAACGTCACTCACTAGCCTTTTATTTTCAAAATCAGATGAGCGCGATTTTTGGGGTCGACATCCACCCCGCCGCCCACATTGGTTGCGGCATTATGTTCGACCATGCGACAGGCCTCGTGATCGGTGAAACTGCTGTCATAGAAGATGACGTCTCAATCCTGCATGGAGTCACTCTGGGTGGCACGGGCAAGGTCTCTGGCAACCGGCATCCAAAAGTTCGCCATGGCGTATTGATTGGCGCTAATGCGTCCATTATCGGCAATATCGAAATTGGTGAAGGCGCCAAGGTCGGCGCCGGCAGCGTGGTGATGAACAATGTACCGCCCCATGTGACTGTGGCTGGCGTACCAGCCCAGATTGTCGGTAAACCAAAGGGTGAATCACCGGCACTGGATGTGGATCAATCGTTCTAACACCACCCAACTCTGCCGCCAGTCACAACAATTGAATAACGCTATGATCAATGCGCAGTCCTAGCAGCATTATTCAAATGGCCCACCACTACTCCGACTTATTCTTCTCGCTACCTAAGGCGTTGCGGTGGTATTGGCAGTAGCCCTGGGCCTCCTGGCACCCACAAGTTCCGCTCTGTTGATGACAGCTCGACTGTCGATGAAGACTGTACTACAACAATTTATGTTCTAAACAACGTTGTCAGCGTCAGTTCATCAACACCTGCTTCACAAAATGCATCTAGCTTAACGAAGCAAACACTATGACACTAGATCAAAACACGTCATTCAATTATCACCTATGGTCCATAGCATAGGGTGTAAGTGATACGGATAAACAGGTGATTGAATATTTTAAGAATTGACAGGGTTGTAAGCCTTTAACCTAATCTAATCAGGCATCTAAAAGATTTCCCTTTGGGAATTTGCTACTGCAAGCTCGGGTGACTAATTACAACCTGTCGATCTGCCTGAACAATTTCCACGGATATTGATCCGTCAGGCCAAGTCACCGTCAGTTCAACCTCTGTCTGGCTACCGAGGCCGAAGTGCACCTCAAAAGGATTATGGGATACGTAATTGTTGCTGCCACCCATCTCACGTACTTGCCTTGCACCGGAGGGAACCACTGCTGCGATATGCGCACCAATCCCGTGGCTATTTGCTCCTGCCCCCAGCAAGCGAACACTCAGGTAATGGTTCTGATTGACCGAATCATTTCGATAAAGAACTATGTTGTCACCGCCCACTTCTGATACCAGAATATCAAAGGGTCCCTCTTCCTCATCACTAGAGTTGTTTGAAATCACAATATCGATATCACCATCGCGCTCTAGATCAAAACAAGCTACTCCTCTCCCTTGGCCAGTGTCGTCCAAACCGACAGCAGACGCCCGCTCCTCGAACTCAAGATTTCCTAACGCGTGGTAAAACCGAATTTGGTCTGCAGAAAATTCTCCGAGTTGTCCATCAACCCATCCATTAACATGGAAAATATCCAGCAAGCCGTCATTATCAAAATCTGCTGTACAAGCACCCCACCCCCATCCTCCGTTCGATATTCCGCTGAGGATTGAGTAACCTGAGAAAATACCGTTTCCATCATTTCGATATAAGCGGTTTCCAAAAAGTGTCCCTTCAGTTTCTCCGTCGGGACCAGTCATATCAAGATTATGAATCGATGTCACAAACCAATCCATATCACCATCGTTATCAAAATCTCCAACTGCAGCGCCCATACCGTTCTGGTCAACGATAACGTCACGATCAGTAATTCTGGTGAACGTACCATCATTATTATTTCGGAATATTTGACTTTCACCGTAATCAGCAGCAATTAATAGATCACCATCGCCATCACCATCAATATCGCTGAAATTCGGTGTAAACGTCCAATCAGTTCCCTTCTCGATGAGGCTGCCAGCAATCCCTGTTTCGATACTGGTATTAGTAAACGTCAAATCACCATTATTATGCCAGACCGTCTCGGTATCCTGCCCAGGATAACGCGCAACCTGCCAATGAGTGAGGAAAAGGTCGAGAAAACCATCACGATCATAGTCGTAAAAGGTACCTGACATAGTGTTGTCAGCAGTAAGAGTAATTCCAGCAGAGGTAGTTATATCAACGAATCGTCCATTCTGATTCTCGAATAAATAGACCGGGTCATCCTCGACAGCCCCAATAAAAAGATCTAAGTCACCATCACCGTCAATATCGCCAAATGCTGGTCCACTACCCCAATTAACCAGGTCGATACCGAGTTCAGCACCCTTCTCCACAAAAATACCACCTTCATTAGAGTAAAAATAATTTGGTTGACTAGATCCTCCCACTACGATTAAGTCCACGAAACCGTTGTTATCAATATCGGCAGCTGCTAGGCCACCGCTAATAAACGGTGCTGTCTCATCTCTATCTTCGGCGGTTGAGTGAGGTCTATTTAATCCAGAATCATCTACTCTGACGAAAGCTATTGTATCTTCTGCATTAGAAGAATCAGGTTGGGATGATACGGTTGGAGTAGTCGGAGTGCTCTTTGAGGATGTATTGCCACCGCCACCGCCACCGCCGCATCCAACTCCCAAAAATGTGATCCACACGACAATAAAAGAAAATCGTGACAACGAAAAAAAATTAAACATAAGTTTCAATGAACTAGCGCTTATTTTCTCTGAGCCTTCAAATATATTAGTTCACTGTCAAAGTCATCTGTTTATCTAATCTTAGCTTTTAACGCCTTGAAATGCAGGCATGCAGACAAACAAGTAGTTAAATACTTTAAGAATTGAAAAGCTTTTAAAGGACTGCTGAAAAAAGAGGTTAAATATACCTTAGTTAACAGGAGCTATATCGGACGCATTGAGTGCCGTTCTGAGAAATTTCTTATTTTACAAATTACCTTCAATCAACAAGTTCGGTTTCCCTTCCGCTTTTTGAAGCTTGAATTCATCATATAATTCTCCTGTTGCGGTAAACGCCCGAAACCTTAAAGTTTCACCATCTACGTCGATAATTTGGTATAGCTGAGTATTCTCCGCAAAGCGTTTTGCATACTGTCCTTTCGTGACTTCATACATTTTTGGGCCACTTACCGAGACAACATACACCGTTCCAATTTCTGGATCATATGCTTGCTGATATCCCGTGGGAATGTTTTTAATACCAGTAATATCAATGTGGCCTGTTCGCGCATAAATATGATCATGACCACTTAAAACTAAGTCAATTTTATAGTCATCCAGAACTGGTTTCCAAAATTCTCGTAAAACTGGATTATCCCGATCGGATGCTGGGGAGAAAATAGGATGATGGAAAGTCACGACTGTCCATTTGTTTGGGTTTTTTTCTAAGGCACCTGTGAGCCATTGAACCTGCTCTTCTATAGCAATGTTTGAGTCCAAGGAAATAATACGCACACCTTGATAATCGATATAGTAAACAGTCTCCTCCAATCGTTCATCAGGTAAATTTTGAATGGGGAAGCTAAATTGCGGACGCCAATGAGAGCTCACTAATGGTGTTGACTCAGAAATTCGCACCCGATCTCTAAGCAGAGCTGATTCGTCTCCGACTGCGGTACCGATTAGTTCATCTCTCCTGTACCCCGAGATTGACTCGATCCCATTGTCTAAGTCAGTGATTGTGCGGGGTGTATCAGGACCATGTAACTGAAGAGAACCATATTCATCTTGAGGACCTCTTACAACAGCTGAAAATATACCAGGCTCCTTCTCGCCATACGCTACGACATCGACATCGATTTCTCGACCATCTTTTGTTGTCCAAGTTCTCAGAAATGCAGAGTTTGAACGATATTCATGATTCCCTGGGGTAGCGATGATGGGTATTGTCCCATTAACCCAATCTGGTCCTTGATGCCACTCACCCCATTGTGAGTCCATGTAGTGATGATCAACGAGATCTCCCGCGTGCAAAGTGAACGAGGCTCTTGGTGCATCCCTAAACGCCTCACGAAATACTCTGGACCAATGGGTACGCACTTCATTTTGCGCGTCGCCAAAATAGATAAAGCTAAAAGGTTTGGGCTGCTCACTTGCTGTTTTGAAATGGTAATACTCAGTCCAATTCTCACCATCACCGACACGATAGGTATAAAGAGTCTCTGGTTTCAATTGGTGAAACGTAACATTGTGATAATGAGCTTCGTTAATATCACTTTGCAAGAATGACGTTTCAGCTTCAAATGTTTCAGGTTCTAATGCACGACCATTGGCATTAGCTATTGCCAATTGAGCAAGACCTTTTTCAACAGAAGTATCGGTTCGCCAGGTTACTGATTGAGAAATTGCTGGATTATCATTCCACGTGAGAACAACTCTATCTGGTAAAGGTGTCGGTGCATGTGCCTTCTGAGCGGAAAATGGAATTACCTTTCGATCGTCGTGCGCCTGAGTATTCAGGCAACAAAGTATGACGAAGTAAAAAACGCACACCTTTCGGCTGAGCTTTAAATTTTTCAAATACCTCATTAGGTAAGCCATTTTATTTTAAAGAAAGTTGATCTGAAATTAGAAAAACCAGAGCTATATATTCCAAAGTGAACAACAGATCCGATCAGCAACTACTCAGGAAATTAAAAGGAACTGAGTCAAAGCCCAGAAATAGTTCATTGTGTTCAGAGTCGCACGATTACAATGTTACAAGTTCTGGGGCTCGGCTGAATACCGAGACCCAGAAAACGTAACCCTAGAAACTTGCTCTAACTTCGAGACCCCATAATTCGTAACTGGAAACAAATGGTGATGGGACAATCCATTCTTTATCTTCACCAGTGACCGGGTCAGGTAATTCCCACCCTTCTATTTCAAATAACTGGATTTGTCGCTTATCAAAGATATTTTGACCATATAAAGACACTCGGTAACGGTCATCAGCTGATGCCCAAGTCATCCGAAGATCGACGCGATCAAAGGCATCTGCTAGTTCAAGCGGTTCATTTCCAATATTCGCCTCAAACTTACCAGTCCACGCCCAAACACCGAGGAAAGATAGCCTGCTACCATTGTCTAAGGGCCAGTTATATTCTGCAGAAAGGTTAAATTTCTGTTCTGGATTATTTGGTAAGCTGTTTCCGTCAAGAAGTCCAACGAAATGATACCCGTCGTAATCTTCCTCACCCGTATAAGGCGGAAGAACGAAAGGTTCTACTACTTCTCCATGATTATGTGCGTAAAAGCCAAAAATCGTGAGGTTTTCTATTTGTGGTGGTTGCCATACAAATTCGAAGTCAAAACCGTATATTTCAACAAGACCATAGTTAATATTACCTTCATATACCTCTTCCCAAGGATCATCTGGGGTTAGAGTTATCGCGGTATCTGTGATGAAATTCTCAAAGTCATAGAAATAGACGGATGTCATTATTCGCAAGTTCCATTCATCGATATAACCTTTGAAACCGACTTCATAGGTCATCAAGTCTTCCTGGTCAAACAGGAAAAATGGATCAAAATCGCCACCAACCACGTCTGTCCTGCTATTACCACCACCTGAGCGGTATCCCGATGCGATACGTCCGAAAACGAACGATCCTGCAGCAGGCTCATATTCCACAGCGAG
>MDTE01163196.1_pt1 | contig 43931 bp, 26 predicted proteins | sample 811231 | NCBI WGS metagenome assembly MDTE01 (sample SAMN05326651, study PRJNA326480) | marine metagenome | isolation source: seawater | place: Indian Ocean: Red Sea | collected 2010
CAGGGCGGCCTTGACGTTAGGGTCTGTCACCGTACCGCTGTCAGGATCACCCAGTCGCTCGGGACCCGGGTCACTTTCCCTGCCTTTGTCCGCCGCCAGGGTCTGCAGAGCTGACGTGTACTGAACGGTTCCTTGCGGCAGCAAAACGCTCGAATCTGCAAAATACTCTTGGGCAAATACTGCACCCGGAATGGCCAACAGCGTCACTGCCAATCCGCGTATGATACTTTTCACAGTCATATCCACTCTTTCCGAGACTCACCAGGAATTTCAAGACCTGCGAGCCCCCCCCCCCTTCGATTTTGATTTGGTGGGACGAGACAATACGCTCCAATGAGAAAGCAAATCGACACTCAGGACAGTATTTCCACAAAGTCAAATACCCGCCGTAGCCATCTCCGCGAATTCTTCATATTTACATTGCGTTAAAACCCTGACGACCGTCACAATCCCCGTAAACACCTGAGCACGTCCGTCAAGGAACCGGCACTCTGATCACAATCGAACGGCGCAGGATGGCGCCCTCGTGGGGATTCATAGCGACGGTGCGGGCGGCACCAATGTCAGACGCCACTAGCGCGAGTCAGGGCCCCTGGAAACCCCGCGCAGCAGCACCCGCTCACGAACGGACCAAACGGGCAGGCTGGCCTCGGCATAGACAAGGAAGGTCTGATGATTTCTGCGGCTTATCAGCTGGCCGGCAATTTCCAGATCCGAGCTGCGTTGAGCCCCAGCATCTTGCGTTTATCTTCCTTGGTCAGGAAAGGAATATGTTGCCGTACCAGGTCAAGTTCCGCTGCCAGCGTAGGTCGGTCATAAACGCCGCGCACACTGCCAGGATAGCCGGTTCCCCACAACAACTTGTCCGGCCCAAAGGCCTCGTAGACCTGTTTAACCCAGGGCAGCGCGTCGGCGAACGGATACTTGCCAGAGGCCGAAACCGAGGTCAACTCCGAGACTTTGACGGCAGCATTGGGGTACTTCCCCAACGCCAGCAGCTTGTCCAGGTTCTGCTGGACATTGTCGCCGCCGAGGTTGATCTGGCTGAGATGGTCGACCACGACCTGCACGCCTGGGTAGCGGCGGATCATCTGCTCCAGCCGCGGCAGCTGGCCGGTAGCAATAAACAGGTTGAACACGGCGCCCAACTTTTGCGCACGCTGCCAAAGCCGATGATGCGCGGGTGAGGTTAGCCAGGCATCGCCACCGCGCGCACCAGCATCATAATAGATCGCGCTGAAACGCATACCGGCGAGTCCCTGTTTGGTCATCCAGTACTCGAGCTTGTCCGCCACCTGGGGATCGGTCGGATCGATCAATCCGTGTGCACGAAAGCGGTGCGGATGCTGCTTCATACAGTACACGGTGTAGGTATTATCCCAACCGTGGTAAATCGTCTGGACCAGAATGCAATGTGTCACTCCATTCTTGTCCATATCCGTGACCAACTCCTCCACCGTCGCACCCACTTTGGGGCCTTTGAAATCGGTTTCGTACGGATGGTCGTAGGGCCACTTCTTCGCGTCACCCGACCAGGTATGCATATGCGTGTCGACAATCGGATCCCCTGCTTTGGCCGCCTGCAGTTGAGGGGTAACCGCCACTGCGGCCGCCGCGCCGCCAATCCATGTCCGCCGCGTCATATTACTTCTGGCTGTCGAGCTCACCGGTGCGATTCCTTTGAGAAACGGAGGAGGGTATGCGAACTTCCAATCCAGCCCCAGTCCACACTGGTACACTGCGGCGAACACACTGCGAGGAACCCGCTGTGCGAAAATGGTGTTCCGAAATTGTAAACCGCGCAAGAGTCTCGGCCAATCAGGGCAGCCGGTTTCCTGCTATAACAACAGCCTGCCCGTTGGTGCCTCAGGCGTCATTGGCGACAGATGTATCGCTTCCCCAAACGCTCTGCTCCCGGCATGCCATGAAAAGCCTCTCCAGCTCGTCCTGCGACCTTCGACAAATCCGGCGGCATGTTTCCGTCGCCATGCTCTGGATGCTCCTGGTCAGCACAACACAGGTCCTGCCGGGAAAATCGACAGCCGCAGACACGCCTGGTGCGCCACCCAACATCGTCGTCCTCGTCAGCGATGACGCCGGCTACGCAGATTTTTCCTTCCAGGGCAGTCGCCAGATCGCCACCCCGCATCTCGACGCCATTCGCCGGGGCGGCGTCCTCTGCCAGGCCGGCTACGTCACGGCATCGGTCTGTAGTCCTTCACGCGCAGGCTTGTTGAGCGGACGCTACCAGCAACGCTTTGGACATGAATTCAACATTCCCCCGAAGTACAGCGAAACCAATGGACTTCCTCTCTCGGAAGTACTGCTACCTGCGATTCTTCAAAAACTGAATTACCGCACCATCGGCCTGGGAAAATGGCATTTAGGCTACGCGCCAAAATTCCATCCACTGAATCGAGGGTTTGACGACTTCTACGGATTTCTACAAGGTGCCCGCAGCTACTTTCCACTCGCCCCCCCCACGCGTCTCAATCGCCTGCTCACAAATCGGCAACCCGCCCCCGAACAATTCGACTACCTCACACAAGAACTAGGCACGCGCGCTGCCGCATACATTACCAACCACGCACAGCAACCCTTCTTCCTGTACGTCTCGTTCAACGCGGTGCACACCCCGATGCAGGCCACTCCCGCGTTGCTGGAACGGGTGCCCAAGGAAATCTCCGATCCGCGTCGTCGCAAACTCGTCGCGATGACGTTGGGGCTCGACGACGCGATTGGGGCAGTGACGGCCGCACTGCGCAAGCACAAACTGGAGCAGAACACTCTGTTGTTTTTCGTCAATGACAATGGTGGCGCCCGCACCAACGCTTCCTCGAATCAACCCCTGCGCGGCCGCAAAGGGTCTCCCTTTGAAGGGGGCATTCGGGTTCCCTTCCTGGTCCGCTGGCCGCAGCGGATCCCCGCCGACAGCACTTATACCATGCCGGTCAGTACGCTCGACATCTTTGCCACCGCGATCACGGCCGCTGGCCACGAAGGCCAGACACCCAATCCACTCGACGGCGTCAACCTGACCCCTTTCTTGTCCGGGGACAAGAAAGGACGCCCACACCAGCGACTGTACTGGCGCAAGGGTAATAACCTCGCGATTCGCGATGGCGACTGGAAACTGCTCCATTATCGCGGTGGGCCGCCACGTCTGTTCAACCTGGCGACAGACCAAAGTGAACAAGCAGAGCTCTCATCCCGCCACCCGGAACGGGTTGCCGAACTATCCGCGCACCTCAATGAATGGAATCAATCACTCATCGCCCCACGCTGGCAGGGCTTGAGAAACCGTCGCAACAAATCGCGTAATTGAGTTCGCACACCGGGAACCAAACGTCTTGCGCGGCTAGACAGTCAGGTTTGGATGCTCGAGAATCGCAGCAGTCCGCAACCCCTCCGCGGCCTGCCCTCTGATGACCTTTACCAAGGAGCCGCCCCATGGCCCAGTTCCTGTTTGACAAAGACGTCCGCATCGGTCCACTACGCCACCGCACAATCGGCATCATCGGTTATGGCAATCAGGGTGGCGCGCAAGCACTCAACCTGCGCGATAGCGGTTGTCGTGTTCTCATCGGGAACCGAAACGATCGCTATGCTCGCCAGGCACGTAACGACGGCTTCGAAGTCATGTCAATACGACGTGCAGTCACCGCCGCCGACATCCTGATCATCGCGATCCCTGACGAAATACAGGAAACGCTGTACCAGCGACATATTCAGCCGGCGCTGCGCAGCGGCCAGGTCCTCAACTTCGCCAGCAGCTACAGTATTCGCTTCGGCTGTATCGTTCCACCCGAGGATGTCGATGTGATCATGATGTCACCGCGGGCGATGGGAGTCACGGTACGCGAATCGTACCTGGCCGGCAAAGGCGTTCCCGGTTTTGTTGCGGTTGATCAGGACACTTCAGGACAGGCTCGAGCGATCGCACTCGCCCTGGCCAAGGGAGTCGGCTGCACCCGCGCGGGCGTGGTGGAATGTAGTTTTGCAGACGAAACCGATGTCAATCTGCTCGGTGAACAAGCGCTCTGGCCACTGTTAACGCAAGCACTGCTGCTGACCTACGAAGTGGCCGTCGAAGCCGGGGTACCCCCTGAAGTTGCCTTGATCGAGTTTTATGCCTCGGGAGAAGCCTCCGAAGTGCTGCGGCAAATGGCACTAGAAGGGATGTTCAAGCAGGCCCGTTACCACTCTCCGACCTCCCGCTATGGCACCTTGTCGCGGGCAGAAACACTCCCCAACAAACAACTCAAGACAGCTATGCAGAAGGCGTTAAAAGGTATCCGCGACGGCTCTTTCGCCCAGGAGTGGGCACGCGAACAGGCAAGCGGTTACGCGCGCCTGAAAAAGCTGAAGCAACGCGCCGAGCAGCACCCCATCAACAAAACCGAGAAACGGGTACAAGCGCTGGCAACTTCTCCCGGCAACTTCACCATGCAGTAGTTCGTTTTAACCTGCATGCGCACCACTGGGAAAACACAACGTGTACCAGGACGCATTCCCTCACAAATGTAACGTCCAAGAAATACCACACTTCCATCGCAAATCGGGCGCCACCCAACTGCACTCATAGCCAACCAACGGATACGATAGAAGGCGCACCGATGCCAAGAGATGCCGCATCGATCAACCTGCCATGAGTCCGCTTGTCCAGGAGACAACCGATGCATCGACTGTCCCCCTCCCTACTAACCGCAGCCCTGCTACTGACCGCCAATAGCGTCTTTGCGCAATTGGCGCCAGGCGTGCGCGGCGTCGCGCCACGCGCCCCCGAAAAAATGGTGATCGATGGCAATCTGTCAGAATTCCAACAAGCATTCTGCACCCCGATCAACTATTTTCATCCCGACCAGAAAAATCGGCCAGCGCAGTTCTTTTACCTGTGGGACGACGAGGCGTTCTACGCAGGCTTGCGCACGCTTGACGAAAAACCGGCCAATCCAGCAGCCGACGGCCAATTGTGGCTGGGTGACGGGGTGGAGTGGTACTTTGATACGCGACGAGGTCCGTCGTTTCGTTCCACACGCTGGACCAACGACGGGTCGCTCCACTGTTACTGGGTTGGGCTGACCGGCACTGAAGTCGCTCCCCGTTTTTGTCTGCGGCCCGGATATCTGAACGCAATCCCCAAGCTGGGGATTGAAGTCGGTGCCCGCCGTACTGCACATGGGATGGAAGTGGAATTCAAACTTCCCTGGAAAAATTTCCCCAACTTTGCCGCCCGTCAGAATGAAGTCATCGGCTTGGATGCCGAACTGTGTTATTCCGATGGGGGCTCGCGGGTCGACCGCTTTTTTGCCTACGGATCGCCTCTCTCAGTACAGCAACCTGCAAGTCTGGCACGCGTTCAACTGGTGGACCAACTCCGACGTGAAGACTGGGTCGCCTGTGGTCCAGTCCTGATGCCGATGCGTTGCGATACTGCCTGGGGGCAGGCAGAAAAGGCTCGGGCCCACGGCATGATTGCCCTGCCACCGAACCACGCAAAACTGGTTGGCAAGATTGTCTTTCGCCTGACCGACCTGGACGGAACAATCCTGGGCAACTTCCCTGCGACGCACCAGGTCATTCAACAGGAAGGCAGTTTTGTTCGCGCCACCGCAAACTGGCCGATCGACCTGGCACCTCCGGGAGGCCACCATGTCACGGCCATTGTTCACGACCCGGAAGGTCGCGTGTTGACGCGTGTTGCCCCGCGACTGGTGAGCACTTCAGTCCAGCAGGGTTATTAATAGCCGGTTTGCACAAAACCGCATAACACACTTTCTGCCAATCGGTTTCCCACCCTATTTTTCAGGAAAAGAGTTTGATGTACCCCCACACCCTGCACGGCATTCTGTTTAGCTTGCTGGTCACAGGCATGCTGTCGCCCGATCGCACCGGCCCTCAACAAGTCGCTGCACAGGAAACGCCAGCCGATGTGGAAGGAGTCCATCTGCTACGTATCCAATCCGACCTGCTGACCGCCTTCTGGGGCCGCCCAATGTACCTGGAAGCGGGTGTCGTGTTGCCTCCCGAAGACAAACGGGATCCGGCAGGTACCCCCGTCTGCTACAGCATTCACGGCTTTGGCGGATCCCACCGTGTCGCCTGGCGGGCAGGCCCCCGGCTACGTGAGCAGATCGCAGCCGGTCAACGACCTCCCATGATCTACGCCTTTCTTAACGCACAGTTTTCCCTGGGCCACCATGAATTTGCCGATTCCGTGAACAACGGACCATGGGGCCAGGCGCTACTCAAAGAACTCGTGCCGGCACTGGAAAAAAAATTCCAGGCGGCTGCCGTGCCCGGCGCCCGCTTCCTGACTGGACATTCCAGTGGTGGCTGGAGCAGCCTGTGGTTACAGATCACCTACCCTGACTTTTTTGGTGGCACCTGGTCTACCGCACCAGACCCGGTCGACTTTCGCGACTTTACTGGGATCGACATCTATCGTTTCCCCAACGCCTACGAAGACCCCGAGGGAAACAAAATTCAGTTAATGCGACGGCAAGGAAAGTTCGTCCTTTCCATCCAGGACTACGTCAAATCAGAAATCGCCAAGCGCGACTACGGCGGTCAATTCGCCAGTTTTGACGCGGTTTTCAGTCCGCGCGGCGAGGACGGCCGTCCCCAACCCCTGTTTGATCGCAAATCCGGAAAAATTAATCACACGGTTGCGAAAGCGTGGGAAAAGTACGACATCCGACTGATCCTCAAACGGAATTGGGAACAGCTACAGCCAAAAATCCAGGGTAAGTTGCGGATATACATGGGCACGCTCGACACGTTCCGTTTAGAAGGGGCATTAAAACTACTCGACGCCGAGCTCAAGGAACTCAAAAGCGATGCCCAAGTCGTCTTCATCGAGGGTCGCGACCATGGCACGCTACTGCAACCCCACCCGGAATTATGGCCCCGGGGGCTGCGAACGGAAATCCACCAGCAGATGTGGAAGCGCTGGCAACAGAGTCAATAGGCCAACGAAACTCACCACAACGCGGGGCAGAACCGGCAGTGCTATCGCGTCTGCTGGCACCTGCGATCGTTACCACTCATTGATGGAATCGAATTTGTGACACAACCCCTCATCGTCGATTTGCATTTGGATCTGGCATGGGATGCCTTGTTTTGGAACCGCGACCTGACCCGCACCGCAGCCGAGGTACGTCAGCAGGAAGAACAAGACATCCCACAAGTGGCCGCAGGCTTCGACACAGGTATCTGTACCGTCACTTTTCCAGAAATGCGCCGCGGTAGTGTTGGGCTCATGCTGAGCACCATCATGTCACGTATTGAACCGCGTTATCTGGAAAGCCGCCGAGACGGGATGCGCACCCAGGAACAGGCAATTGGAATCGGGCGAGGCCACCTGGCCTACTACCAGGCGATGACACGACGCGGAGAAATCAAACCCGTCCGCAACGCAGCGGATCTCGACGAGGCCGTCGCAGCCTGGCAAGCTCCTACCGACCAGACCCCAATCTACCACATTCTCTCCATGGAAAGCGCCGACCCAATCGCCAATCCTGACGACGTTGGCTTCTGGTGGGATGCCGGATTGCGCGTCGTCGGGCCGGCCCATTTCGGCCACAACACGTACATCCATGGAACCTTTACCGAAGGCGGTCTGAAACCTCCAGCTCGACCGCTCTACCAGGCCATGCGGGAAGCCGGCATGATCCTCGATATCACGCACATGGCCGACCAGGCAGTCTGGGAGTCGTTTGACCTGTGGGACGGACCGGTGCTGGCGTCACATTGTACCTGCCGATCGATTGTCCCAGGACAGCGTCATCTGACCGACGATATGATTCGGGAAGTGATTCGCCGCGATGGCATTATTGGACTGGTGTTCTGTCAGTTCTTCATTGATCCCGATATCCAGTGGGAAACGCGTCCACCACGGCACCAATGGGATTCGAAATACGGGATGGAGGGACTATTGCCCCACATCGAACACATTGCCGATCTGGCAGGCGGTTCACTAGATAATATTGCAATCGGTACTGATATGGACGGGGGCTTCGGCGCCGAAGTAACCCCCACCGACGTTGACACCATTGCTGATCTCCAGGGCTTTGCCGACGTGCTACGAGGCGCTGGAATCAGCGAAAGCGACATCACCGGCATCCTGCATGGCAATGCGCTACGCATGTTCCGCCGGGCCTGGAGTTGACACGTTCCACGCAGCGTACCTGGCCTTGCGCCGCCTGCCAGTCCGCCCCGAGTGGCGGCCAGCTAACCAGTCGTCTGCATCGTTTGAATCAAGGCTTTGATATACCCGTAACTGTGGGCAAATGCCTGCAAGCCGCCAGGGTCGTCAGGGTGCTGCGGGACGTGGTCAGGCATCACCATGTAGGGATAGTCGACCTCATACAGCGTCCTGGCAACTTCCACCATGTTCATGTCGCCGTTATCGAGATAGACCTCCTGGAAATCATCTCGCCGGCCACGGATATTGCGGAAGTGGATATTGAATATCTTCTTGCGTTCACCGAAATAGCGAATCACGTCGTGAATTTCACGAGCAGGATCCTGCAGCATTTCCGCGGCCGTCCCCAGGCACAAATTAAGCCCGTGATAAGGACTCTCAGCAATCGAAACAAACCGCTTCATCCCGGCAAAGGTACCCAACACTCGGTTGATTCCTTGAAAACCGGATTCGGGCATGCCCGGATCGTGAGGATGACACGCTGCCCGAATCTTGTATTCGTTGCAAACAGGAATGACCCGTTCCAGAAAATACGTGATCCGTTCCCAGGCGATGTCAGCAGTCACGCGACCAGCCTGGGTCAGGGGCGGATCAGCAACCGCCTGGGACAATTTCCAGGTGCTGTAACTGGACCCACCGCGACCGGGTGTCCGCGCCACACGTGGCACTCCTAACAGACTCATGTTGTATTTCCAGGCAGGAATCCCAGCCTGAGCGCAGTGGGCTGTCATTAATTGGATGTGCTCGATATCACGATCGCGTTCGGGACTCTTTCCCAACACGATCGAACCGCGCCGCTCGCGGTCGATGTGCGACGATGTCAAAAACGGAAGGGCCACCATATCGAGCGTAATTCCCTGGCTTTCACAAAGATCACGTGTCTTTTCCAATTCCTCGACGGTCCAATATCCGCGTTGCCCCGGGTTTGGCGGATAGCCACAAATATGATCGACGCCATGGCGTTTGAAATACTGCAACCTTTCGACCGTGGTCGGACCACGCTGCGTACCGACATACATCCGCACCGGTCGTTTGGCTTCCGCAGCGGAAGCATTGGCCTGAATTCCGATGGACTGGGCACAGCCGGCTAACGCGGTCGTGGCGCCGGTCACGGATAAAAATTGGCGGCGTTTCATGGCAAAGTTCTCCTCTCAACGAATCACATGGAAAGTTTTTCCGCGTAACGCAGACCGGTCCAATCCATGGACGGAGCGCACCGGGCGAGACCGCATTCTAGCATTTCGGCCAGACTGCGACTTCGTTGGGGAACGATTATGGTGATGCGGCGTGCCGGAAAAGAGAGGTGGTCCTGCGCGGCTTTGGGTTACAATGTCGAGCCCTTTCCAGCCCCGTACCGCGCGCCCTGTGCCGGCCGCTGGCACACTCCAACAGCGCATTTACTTGACGCCAACCCAACGGGTCAGCACGATGCCTGCCAACTCGACACTCCCCAACAAGAATCGTGTTTCACTGTGGAACCGCATCCGCGTCGCCACGAGACTACTGTGGGAACTGCGCGGGCCCGATTTCCAGGCGGCTGGCACATTCGTCCGCATGCGGTATGGCCAGTACTCTCTCCCTGTTCGCTGGTTTTACTTTCTTGGCTGGGCACTGCGACAAATGTGGATCGTGATTCCAGACGCGCTTTGCCATCTGCAGGTCCCGTCCCAGGTGTCTTCCACTCCCATGTGGCTGATGACACCGAACCCCCTGGCCAATCACCCCTGGCAAAACGCGCCGCAGCAACAACTGCCCACGGAAGTCGACACCGTTGTCATCGGGGCTGGCTTTACCGGCGCAGCCACCGCCTACCACTGGCGGAAGCACAGCCCACCAGAGCGTTCACTCGTGATCCTGGAAATGGATGATCCCGCCAGTGGCAGCTCGGGACGCAATGAGGGCCTGGTTGTCATGGGCAGGTATTTCAAAATGGTCCAGGAAACCGTCCTGCACAATCTGAACCGTGTACGTCACGACCTCACCGACTCCCAGCGACTGCAGCTGGCCAGACAATTCGCTGATCGCTACTGTCGAGCCGCCTACCGCAATGCGGAATTGATTGAAAAAACGATCATGGCAGAGTCCTTTGAGTGCGATTACGCGCGGGCCGGCTGGGTCCAGGCTAGGACAGCCGCCGAGCAGTCCTCGCTGGCGGAATCAATCGCACTAGCCACCGAGAACGGCTACCACGATTGGACCAGTATCACGCCCCAGGAAGTGTTGAAAAAAACCGGTATGCGGGTCCAGCATAACGCAGGCTTTTCGATCGCTGCCGCCTCCTGGCATCCTGCCAAATGGGTCTGGTGTCTTTTGCAGACTGCGTTACAAGTCCCACAGGTCTCGCTCTACACCCGGACACGCGTCACCGCGCTGACCGACGAAGGCCCTGCATATCGTGTCGAAACCACTCGCGGGACAGTAACAGCCCGGCATGTCGTGCTGGCAACCGAATCCTACACCCCGGCACTGCAAGCCATGTTCCACGATGCAATTCTACCCATGCAAGAACAAGCCGCCAGCGGTGACGGCGGTCCAGCGGAGATGCAACCGCATGTCGGAATCAGCGGTACCTGGTGGTTCGCCGGTCGTTATGGCAAACGCGTTCTGTTTGGCTCCGGTGGATCGCGTGTCCGCGATCGCGAAGCAGGACGTAATCGACCTTCTCGTTTCCTGACCAAGTTCATTGCCGGCGAAATGAAGCAGAGCTATGGTCCTTTTCAGTTAGAACTCCAGAATGAGTGGAGTGGTACCGTTGGCTACACACCTGACGAATTCCCGATCGTCGGCAACTGCGATGGAAAACACCGTTACATCATTGGTGGGATGTGCGGGTCGGGAAGCGGTGTCTCCTTCAATGCCGCGCGTTGCATCGTCAATCGCATCCTCAACCGCAGCGATGAAATCGATGACTATCCTGCAGCGTATTTTTCACCAACCCGCCTATTGGATCCCAGACGACATCAATGGCCGCAACTGGAAACAACTCCCTTAGACGACGTCACCACCTGACGGCATCGTGTCACGTACCCCGCGAGGCACACCTGGCCAACACATTCGGGAACCGACCATGACAGACCAGGTCAAGCGTACATCAACACCCAGCGAAACGGAGAACCTCGGCACCATCCTGTCAGGGTTACAGGTCGACGAAGCCAGCGACGTGCCGCCACGAATTCAAAGAGCCCTCCTGCTGGCTCGCCATCTTCAGGAGCGAGCGCGCCTCCTGCAAACTCCCCAGGAACGCCGCCAACAGATCGAGCTGGACCGCTTGATCCGTAATCCCGGTGATCGTGCCACACTCGTCAAGTTAACCGATCAGGCTTTTCGGACACGCCTGCCGGAACGGACGGTAGATCAGCTGATCTACATTCTGGATGCCCAGGGCGTCCCGCGTTTCTTCAGTCCGCTGGAAAGAACCCTGCTCAAGGGATTTCAATCTTTCGGCAGTTATCTGCCTGGCGTGGCAGCCCCCTTGATCAAAGAAAAAATGCACCAGGAGACCGCCAACGTTGTATTGCCAGCGGAACACGACATGCTGACCAGTCATCTCGAGCGACGGCGCCAGCAGGCCATTCGCATGAACGTCAATTATCTGGGCGAGTCGTTATTAGGTGAAAAAGAAGCGGAACGTCGGTTAAACCTCTACCTGCAAGCGTTACAGCTCCCTGAGATCGAATGCATTTCGGTAAAAATCTCCACGCTCTATTCGCAAATCTCTACGCTGGCCTGGGAACACACCGTCTCAGAACTGTGCGATCGAATGGAACTACTCTACCGCGCTGCCGCACGCGGCACATTCACACGCGAAGATGGTTCCGTCGTACCAAAATTCGTCTACCTGGATATGGAAGAGTACCGTGACATGTCGCTCACGGCAGAGGTTTTCATGCGCACCCTGGAACGAGGCGACCTGACTTCTTGTGCCGCTGGTATGGTGCTACAAGCCTACCTCCCCGATTCCTTTGCTATGCAACAACGCCTTACCGAATGGGCCAGCCGACGCGTCGCACAAGGAGGACAGCCAGTCACCCTGCGTGTTGTCAAAGGTGCCAATCTGGAGATGGAACGCGTCGAAGCGTCACAGCGTGACTGGCCTCAAGCACCATTCACTCAGAAAATACAAACGGACGCGAATTTCAAGCGGATGATTGAATTTGGACTGGCCGAGAAACACCACCTGGCAGTCCGTCTGGGCATCGCCTCACACAACCTTTTTGATGTCGCCTACGCCCTGGTGCTGGCAGAAGAAAACGAAGCGCTGTCCCACATTCAGTTTGAAATGCTCGAAGGCATGGCCAATCCCCAGCGGCGTGCATTGTTCGAACTCACCAATGATCTCTTGCTCTACGCTCCCGCCTGCAATCAAGCTGACTTCATCAACGCCATCGGCTACCTCGTGCGCCGACTTGACGAGAACACCGGTGTTGAGAACTTTCTGCGTTACGCCTTCTCGGTGGTTCCCGGGAGTCCCGATTGGGAAACACTGGCGACTGCATTCGTCACTGCTTTCCAGCAGATACCGCACCTGACCGTCACTCCACGGCGAACCCAAAATCGGACACAACCACCGCGACAGCCAGCTGCCACCGAGGTGCCGACCAGACCAACCAGCACCTTCAGTGAAGTGCTGAACCGTTTCACCAATGAACCCGACACAGATTTCTCACTGCCTGCCAACGTCCGCTGGGCTAGCGAAATTGTCGACACCTGGCAAAGCAAGCAATCCTCCTGGTCCCCTCTCGTAGTCGACGGAGAAACCATTCTTGCGGAACGCGAGCTTCAGGCACGTTGTGATCCTTCACGTCCCGGCACGGTGATCAATAATTGTGCGCAAGCTACACGAGACGACCTCGACCGTGCGATTTCCTGCGCGGTAGCAGATGAGGACAGCTGGCGAGCCCGAACTTACTCCGAGAGACGCCAGATTTTGCGGTTAGTCGCGCAGGCTATCCGTGGCGCACGCGCTGAGTTAATCGGCGCCTCGCTCGCCGAAGCTGGGAAAACTATCGCAGAATCGGATCCCGAAGTAAGCGAAGCAATCGACTTCGTCGAGTTCTATCCACTCACCGCGGAGTGTTTTGCCAACCTGCCTGGCGTCCAGGCCCGCGGCCAAGGTGTCGTGGTCGTAATTCCACCCTGGAATTTTCCGATCGCCATCCCCTGTGGCGGTATTGCTGCTGCCCTGGCAGCCGGCAATACGGTGATCCTTAAACCCGCGCCAGAAACCGCACTGACAGCCTACCTATTGTGTGATTGCTTCTGGCAATCAGGTGTGTCACGAAAAGCACTCCAATTTGTCCCTTGCGCCAATCCCGATGCGCAATATCTGGCGACGCATTCCCAGATAGACTCGGTGATTTTCACGGGCAGTACGGCTACCGCGCGTCAGTTACTGACCGCCGCTCCAAAGATCGCATTGTCCGCAGAAACCGGTGGGAAAAACGCCACCATCGTCACCGCATTGGCAGATCGTGACCAGGCAATCAAACACGTCGTGCAGTCAGCCTTCGGTCACGCAGGTCAGAAATGTTCGGCGACGTCGCTGCTACTATTGGAGGAAGAGGTCTTTGATGACCCCGCGTTTCGCAAAGCACTTTGTGACGCAACAGCCAGCCTGCGCGTCGGGTCCGCCTGGCAACGGGACAGCCGTATTGGTCCCTTAGTGCGTTTACCGGGTGAAACCCTGCAGCGCGGCCTGAAGGAACTGGAACCAGACGAATCCTGGGCTTTGCTACCCCGTCACGATCAGGCCAATCCGCAGTTGATTTCACCCGGCATCAAATGGAATGTCCGCCCAGGAAGTATTACCCATACCACCGAGTTCTTCGGTCCCGTGTTGGGAGTCATGAAATTCAAGAAACTCGAAGAAGCCATCGCACTAGTGAATGCAACAGGTTACGGACTGACCGCAGGGCTGGAGACACTGGACCGTCGCGAAATCGACCACTGGAGCGAGCACATTCGGGCTGGCAATCTCTACGTCAACCGCAGCACCACCGGAGCCATTGTGTTGCGTCAACCGTTCGGCGGCATGGGAAAAAGTGCTATTGGCCCAGGCATCAAAGCGGGCGGCCCGAATTACACGGCACAATTCATGACATTCCAGGAAGACACACCTCAACCCGGCGCCACTCCAGTGCAAAACCCTGCATTACAGCAGCTACTCGTTGACCTTCTCGCCCCGAAAAAGGGGCCTGATTGGATCGACCCAAGCCAGGTCACACGCCTGGCCGCCGCGATTCAAAGTTATGACGAGGCTGCCTCTACTGAGTTCCTGCACTCACACGACCATACGCAACGTCTTGGTGAAGACAACGTCCGTCGTTACTTGCCCATCCGCGAGCTGCGCATCCGAGTCACAAAGAGCGATACGTTTTTCGATCTCGTCGCTCGGGTCGCGGCAGCCACCGCGATCGGCAGTCGCATCACCGTTAGCCTGCCCGTCGATACGGCGCGGCATGACGTCCACTGGCTTGACGAGCGAACCGATTCCTGGGGGGGCGCCATCGAATTCGTGGAAGAATCGGACGAAACGCTGGCTACTCTGATCCGACAACAGCAAACCGAACGGGTGCGTTATGCAGGACCGGACCGAGTCCCAAGCACGATGCGACAGGCAGCTGCGGTAAGCGGCTTCTATCTCGCCAGCACACCGGTGTACCACACCGGCAGAATCGAACTACTGAACTATCTACAGGAGCAGACTCTCTGCCATCAGTACCACCGCTACGGAAACCTCGGGAGCCGCGTTTCGGAAACGCGTCACCAGCCGCTGTGACACACGATTGCGATAACCTCTGCGCCGTCCACAATCACACACACTCACCCCGATTCAGGTGACGCCGTCTGCCAAAGGAACCCATAATGATTTGTCGAATGCCCACTGTCTGTCTGTTGACCCTGCCATTCCTGCTCGCCGGTTGCGCCGATTCAGGAAGCCCACCGGCAAACCCACCATCCGCTCATACATCCGCCACAACCCAACCCGAAACTGCAGACACTGCAGCGTCAGACACGCCGACTCCCGAAACCACGCCCGCAGCAGAGTCGCCTGCGGATAAGCCGTCATCCCCCGACCACTTCAGTACTCCTGCAAAAGCGGTACAGACGATGGTCGCCGCCGCGCAAGCTGGCGATGCGGACTTGCTCGGCAGCTGTTTCGCCAAGGACGCGCCCGGTGAATTCCAGGCATTCCGAGCTGGCACGGCAACCGCAAAACAGATCGATGAGTTCAAAGAATTTGCGCAGGAAGCAAAGGTCGGAGAAGAAAAGCTGGACGCCTCTGGGGAAAAGGCGGTCGTGCAAGTCCAATTCAAACGTCGAGCAGAGGAACTCAACGTGGTCAAAACCAAAGAAGGCTGGAAAGTCCTTGACTTCTAGTACGTTTTAGCGTCTGTTTTGCGCACCGGCCGAATTCCACGATCTAGCGCAACTATCACTGAGGAGCCATGTTGTGGAAGTCCCTTTGACGCCGCTGGAATTCATACGGCGTTCCCGGCGTCTCTACCCGGACCGCGAGGCAGTCGTCGACGGCGACCTGCGTTTGACTTACTCGGAGTTTCTGGAACGCTGCGATCGCTGGTCGACGGCATTGCAACGCTGGGGCATTCAACCGGGCGATCGCGTGGCGTACATCGCACCCAACACACATGCCCAGTTGGAATCTTTTTACGCGATTCCGCAAATCGGGGCAGTGATCGTTCCCATCAACTACCGGCTCACCGCGGATGACTTCTCCTACATCATCAATCACAGTGGCGCGCGAGTGCTGTGCGTACACGAAGATTATCTCAACGCAATCGACCAAGTCCGCGGCGAGTTAAACGGAGTGGAATATTTCGTTGCACTGGAAGGATCTGCCGAGGGATGGGTCGACTATGAGCAGACATTGAATGCCACGCCGCCGGACTTCCAGCAACCCGAACTCAAGGAAGGCGACCTGCTGGCAATTAACTACACCAGTGGAACCACGGCACGTCCCAAAGGAGTGATGATTACCCACCGCAACGCCACCATGAACGTACTGGGAACGTTGATCCACCATCCGCTGAGTTGCTCAGACCGCTATCTCTGGACGCTCCCCATGTTCCACGCCAATGGCTGGACCTTTGTCTGGATCGTCACCGCCGTCGGTGCCACTCACGTCTGCCTGCGTAAAGTTGATCCAGATGCCACTTTTGGGATGATTGCCCGCGAGTCGATCACGATGCTCTGCGCGGCACCCACCGTGCTTGTTTCACTGGCAAATGCCTCACCCGCAATACGACAGACAGCTCGACAAGGCGTACGTCTCTTTACCGCTGGCGCCCCTCCGGCTGCCGCCACAATCCAGCGTGTGGAAGAAGAGTTCGGTTGGGAACTTACCCAAGTTTATGGCCTGACTGAGACCGCCCCTTTCATCACAATCTGCGAACCGCGCCCCGAACATACGGCACTCACCGCTGCAGATCGGGCAGTCATCAAAGCGCGGCAAGGAGTCGAATTGATCACCAGTGGCGAACTCCAAGTCGTCGATGAAGCACATCGCGAAGTACCCCACGATGGCCAGACACTTGGCGAAATCGTAGTGCGGGGGAACGTGGTCATGGAAGGGTACTACCGTGATCCGGAAGCCACCGCAGAAGCGTTGCGCGGAGGCTGGTTCCACAGTGGCGATGCCGCGGTCGTGCATCCAGACGGATACGTGGAGATCCGTGATCGTTTCAAAGACGTGATCATCAGCGGCGGCGAAAATATTTCCTCGGTGGAGGTCGAAGGCGTGCTGATGCGGCATCCTGCGGTCCAAGAAGTAGCCGTGGTTGGCGTCCCGGACCCTCATTGGGGTGAAACACCGCATGCATTTATCGTCTTGCGGCGGGATAGCGCTGCGAGCGCAGACGAACTCATTGAGTTTGTCCGCGGTGAACTTGCTCACTTCAAGGCGCCTCGATCCGTCTCGTTGATCGACAGCCTGCCTAAAACCGCCACAGGCAAAGTGCAGAAATTCCAGTTGCGGGACGGTCGTTCCAGGATCTCGCCAGGTTAGTTCTGCCACCCCTGCGACCATGCCGGTCAAGTCATGCTTCCAGGTCACACCCCATGGCAGGTAACGTTTCTTGGTGTTTAGCGCAATTTCCTCTAAGCTGTGAGACCAGCTGACTTCCCTCCGACAGGCAAAAACCTCGGCCGCTTGCCCCACGCCCTATTCAGCTTTCGATCCGACCCTGCGTTTCATGAAAGCGATTTGAACAAGGATATCTGTCATGGCTCTTCTGCTGCAATCGTCAGCCGTCACTGGCACACTGGTCATCCTGGTAATTGTCGCCATCGTGGCCGCGATCGGCGGTGTCTTCTACATGAAATACCGCAAGGGAAGTATTGAGCTACGCCTGTCACGCCACAACTATTCGCCCGGGGACATGCTGGATGGCACACTCGTGGTCACTCCGCGGCAGGACCTGTTCGTCGACGAGGTCTACGTAGAGCTCATCTGCACCGCGCACTGGGATGAATACTACTACGACGACAACGATCAACGACAGCGCCGTAGTCGCAGTGCTGAGGAGTATCGTCACACACATGAGATCGCGCGCGGTGTCTCCCTGACATCTGGCAACGAACAAACATTCCCGTTTGATTTTGAGGTGCCCTACGAGGCCCGCGGGCTGACAGGCGGTTCGTCGCATTCCGGCGGTTTTCTAAGTAGCGTAATGGACAGCGGGCGCGATCGCTACCGCTACGAATGGAGTCTGGCAGCACGTCTCGACATGAAAGGCCTTGATCTGACCACCAGCGAAAATGTCGGGATCCGCTAAGCGCCCATCACATCGCGACGACGACTTACATTCTGCTTGCAAAAAAATCGCCGCCGGGGATACGATGAACATCTAGATCATCGATCAGCGCGATCCCACAAGGCTCCCGGAATGCAATCCAAATCGCGAAAACACGCCAGCTGGCGGTTGCTTCACTCTTTATCCAAACGTCGCGCCCAGGACACCCGAACGCGCCGCCTGCTCTCACTGGAAACGCTGGAAGAACGCCGCTTACTGATCGGAGAGTTTGGCGACGCGCCCGCGCCGTATCCGACACTCCAAGAGGAAGACGGTGCCCAACACCTCGCCAATGGACCACGCCTGGGAGAGTTACGTGACACCGAAGAGGACGGCCAGCCCAGTGCTGCCGCTGACGGAGACGATACCGCCAACGAAAATGACGAGGATGGCGTCACTCTGTCGGTCGTAACCAGCGGTCAAACCAACGCATCGCTTTCGGTGAATGTCCAGGAAGCACCCACCGGCGCACAACTCGATGCCTGGATCGATTTCGACGCCGACGGTAGCTGGGGTGGCCCAGGCGAACAAATCGCCAATGCGTTGGCCGTTGCCAACGGTGACAACACCCTTCGGTTTGCCGTCCCCAGCTGGGCAACCGCTGGAAATCATATGGCCCGATTTCGACTGGCCGAGTCGGGAGACCTCGGCTTCTTCGGACTCGCGGGGAGTGGAGAAGTCGAAGACCACCTGGTTGATATCACTACGGCAGTTCCCGCGGTCGAGGTGTTTGGAGCACTACAGGCAATCAATAGCGAGGCCGACGGCGCCAGCGATGTCACAGCGGCGGATCTTGACGGGGACGGTGACGTCGATGTCATATCTGCCTCACAAGCAGACGGCACCATCGCCTGGTACGAGAATGACGGCAACCAGGGATTTACAACACACGTCATCAGTAGCACCGAGACCGGAGCGAGTAGCATCGCAACGGGTGATGTCGATGGAGATGGCGATCTCGACATCGTCACTGCCGCAGCGACGACGAATACGGTCAGCTGGTATGAAAATCAAGACAATGAACAATTCATCGCACGCGTCATCACCAGCGAGGCGCTCGGCGCCAACCACGTGTTGATCGTGGATCTCGACGGGGACGGTGACCGCGACATCTTGTCCACTTCCGCGTCAGACGACAGTATCCGCTGGCATGAAAACGACAGCAACCAGCAGTTTACGACCCACTCCGTCAACAATGAGGCAGCAGGCGCACGTGGATTAGCGGCAGCCGATCTCAACGGCGACGGTTACCTCGATCTTTTGACTGCATCCAGCGCAGACAACTCAATTAACTGGTACGCCAACGACGGCAGTCAGACGTTCACGGCCTACACAATCAGTGAAACGGCCCTCGGTGCCAGTAGCGTCTTCACCACAGACCTGGATCGCGATGGTGACACCGATGTCGTTGCTACGTCCGCTGACGACAACACTGTCTGGTGGTTTGAGTACGACGCAACTGCAGAAGATGAAGAAACGGCCTTTGTATCGCACTCGATCACAACTGAAGCCCTGGGGGCCAGCGAAGTCATTACCGCCGATCTCGACGGGGATGGTCACACCGACCTGATCTCGGCGTCCGCCAACGATCACACCATCGCCTGGTATCAGAACGATGGCGCACAGGCTTTTGCACGCCACGTCATTACCGAGAATGCGAGTGGCGCCGGCGCGGTGTCCGTCTCCGACGTCGATGGGGATGGCGATCTCGATGTCCTCTCCGCCTCGCATGACGACGACACCATCGCCTGGTACGCCCACAATGCCATTCCCACACTCGATGAAATCAATGACGTCACCATCGATGAAGACGCCGCGGATCCCACCGTCGACTTGAATGGAATCACTGCCGGCGGCCAAGAAGATGATCCGCTCCAGATCACCGTACAGAGTGACAATACCGATCTGATCCATGACCCTCAAGTTGATTACGACTCCCCTGACACCACAGGCACACTCCATTTCCCGCCAGTGGCCAATGCCTTCGGCACTGCCACAATTACGGTCACTTTGACCGATGGCGGACCAGACCATGATCTGACAACCACAGCAGACAACGAAACCATCAGCCGTTCCTTCGTCGTCACCGTCAATCCGATCAATGACGCGCCAACACTCGATGCCCTCCAAGATCGCTCCATCCAGGAAAATGCCGCGACCCAGGTCGTTGACCTGACTGGAATCAACGCCGGCGGCGGTGAAATCCAGCCGCTGCGGATCGACGCCAGCAGTGACAATACCGCACTGATCGACGAACCCACCGTTTCTTATACCTCGGACGAAGAAACCGGCACGCTGAGCTTTGCCCCTCTATCCGATCAAAGCGGAACTGCGCAAATCACTGTCACGGTGACCGATGGCGGACTGGACGAAAATATCGACACCAGCAGCGACAATGGGAGCTTCAGCCAAACGTTCACGATCACAGTCAATGCCACACCAACCATCGCACCACTCGATCCGCTAACCCTCGATGAAGACGCGGGCTTGCAAACGGTCGATCTGCTAGGGATCACCGCGGGGGCGGAAGAAAACCAGCCGCTGCGGATCAACGCCAGCAGCGACAATACCGCACTGATCGAAGCACCCACCGTGACCTATGCCTCAGCCGAAGAAACCGGCACGCTGAGCTTTGCCTCTCTATCCGATCAAAGCGGAACTGCGCAAATCACTGTCACGGTGACCGACGGCGGTCCAGACGAAGATCTCGACACCAGCGAGGACAATGGGAGCGTCAGCGAAACATTTGCCGTCACCGTCAACGCGGTCAACGACCCGCCAGCATTCAACCAACTGGACGACCTGGCAATCGACGAAGACGCTGACGAACAAACCATCGACCTGTCAGGCATTGTTGCCGGCGGTGGCGAAAACCAACCATTGCGTGTCACTGCCAGCAGTGATAATACCGATCTGATCGAAAACCCCACCGTGACCTATACCTCAGCCGAAGAAACCGGCAGCCTGACCTTTATCCCACTGGCAAATGAAAGCGGCACCGCACAAATCACCGTCACACTGACCGATGGTGGTCTGGACGGAGATCTCGACACCGCCGCCGATAATGCCAGCGTCAGTCAGGCATTGGAAATCACCGTCAACGCTATCAACGACCCGCCCACACTGGATGAAATCGACGATGCATTGATTGAAGAAAACGCGGGCCTGCAAACGGTAAACCTGAATGGAATCGCGGCTGGGGGTAATGAAAGCCAACCGCTGCGGATAACCGCCAGCAGTGACAATACCAACCTGATTGATCATCCGGAAATCACCTACACCTCCGCTGAATCAACCGGCAGTCTGGCGTTTGCTCCCCTGACAGACCAGACAGGGACCGCACACATTACCGTCACCGTAAACGATGGTGGACTGGACGAAGACCTCGATACCACCAGTGATAACGCCAGCTTCAGTCAAACATTCACCATCACCGTCGAATCCACTAACCGCGTGCCCGTCGCTAGCGATGACACCTACACCGGCCAGGAAAATGTAACCCTGGCCGTCGACGCGCCGGGAGTGCTGCAAAACGACAGCGACGAAGATGATGACGAACTCTCGGCGGTGCTGGTCGAAGCACCACTGCACGGAACGTTGACACTTTTCGCGGACGGGGCGTTCCACTTCGAACCAGACGACGGTTTTAATCGCACAGACCAATTTACGTACCGCGCTGCGGACGCGGAATCTGAAAGTGAGACCGTGACGGTCGCCATCACATTGGAAACAGAGTTCCCCTGGCACAACGGCCGTTTGCCGATGGACGTCAATGACGACGGCAGTATCGCGCCCAACGACGCCATCACGGGAGTCTCCAGCCTCAACCGTGACGGGGCACGCACCCTCTCCACGCCACGCGAGGAAGGCGTGGTAGCTCCTTTCTACGACGTCAACCGTGATGGGTCACTCGCACCCAACGACGTAATCACCATTGTCAACAACCTGAATTCTGCAAACGCGGAGGGAGAAAGCCGAGCCACGCAAACATCGCAGAACTGGGCCCTGTGGCTGCCCCATCAACGGGCAACTGAAGCGGTACTGGCATTGGGGGGACAGCGATACCAGACGAAGGATCACCAGCCGCGACAGGATGCCGACACCACTAGCAGTTCACCACCTGCTGGTACTTCAGGTATGCCGATTCAGCAGGAGACGCCGATCCGCCTGCAACTTGCGCGGTACTCGCGACCGCAGCCCCTGCACCTCCGTGATGCCTGGTTCGCCGTACTGGCCGATAGCGACTGGATCACCGAGGATCCTGGCATCGACTGGTACCTGCAATAACGTGAGACGCCTGAGACTAGCGGTTCATTCCGCTCCCCAAGCTTTCCGCAAGAACGAGATCCAGTTCTTGTGCAAGATGCTGGCAACCGCCTCCTGGTCGTAACCTCGATCGGCCAGGAGATGCTGAAAACGCTGCAGCTCCTCAATGGTGTCGAGATCCTCCGGGAATTCATCAGTTCCCACACCGCCATCCAAGTCACTACCGATCGCCACATGCCGGCAATCGCCGGCCAACTGACAAATATGGTCGATGTGGTCAACAACTCTCTCCAGAGTCACGGAGTATTTTTCGTTTTTTGCTCCCACAATCCAACCGAAACTGACTTGCCAGTTACCCAACGTGACCCCGATCACAGCGTCGCGGGCGAGTATCGCCCGCAGTTGGTCGTCATCAAACTCACGTTGATGCGGTACCAGCGTGCGGCAATTGGTATGACTGGCCAACACCGGCCCCTGGTAAATCTGCAAACACTCCCAGAAAGAAACATCAGACAAATGCGTGAGGTCAAGCGGTATCCCCAACCGCTCCATCTCGCGCAGCAATCCTGGTCCGAGTGAAGTCAGGCTTCCATCACATCCCGTTCCTCCGGCATAACGCCCCTGCCCAAAATGCGCCGGTCCAATCAGCCGCAACCCGGCATCCCACCAGGACTGCAATTGTTCGGGGAACAATACCGGATCCGCGCTCTCCATACTGACCACAACTCCCAGTGGTGGAGCTTCTTCGTCAGGCGATGCCAGCGTGTCAAACTTCGTCCACAGCTCGAGATGCGCATCGAGCTGTGCCAGGTCCGTGATCACCGACACGTGGCCCTGCGCCTCCAGTCCCCGGTAATACGCCAGTTGGCCATGAGCCACACCGTACGCCTGGGCCGGAGAGTTGTAGTCAATGTGGGGCGTTGGCCGGCCGGTCGAACGCGCGCAAAGAGTGGTAAAGCAGAGCGCCACTCGACCGCGACGCATTTGCGGAAACGCAACCGTACCCTTGGCCTTCCCTTTTCCCGGCGTACCTGACTCCAAGGCCCGTGTGGTGTAAGCATCCAATAACAAGTCGCGATTGTTCTGTAGTGCATTGAGCGCCAGATCAAGGTGCCCGTCAACGATCAACATGGCCTGTTTCTCCTGAACAATGGTGACTTCCCACACGTGGATCAGCTCACGTTCCCGCACATGTTTCTGCTGCCCAACTGGCCGGACAGCATAGCCTGCCGATCGATAAAAACCAACCGCGCAGTGTTGCTCAACTGGTGCACCACAATCGGGCTTTGCAAACCCAGGAACCCAGGCGGCGAATTTCCCCTCCCCAACGCCAGAGGTTACGATGGCTTCTGGTACGTGCGAACACCACCGTCTGCTGTCTGCGTCGATGCCGCCTCAAGAATGGAGCAAGCAGGATGCCACTGTTACTTGGTCGGGGTTTGTTGCTTTGTTCATTACTGACAGCGGCAACAACCACCGCAACAGATCCAGTACACGAGGTCACGGGGGAAATTCAAACGGCAATACGACGAGCCATTCCACCTCTAGAAGCAGGTGCCGCTGGATCCGCGAAGAAACGGCAGTGCTTTACCTGTCACAACCAGGCCTTGCCTGTATTGGCGCTGGCAATGGCACAACGCAAAGGATTTACGACGAACCGGTCTGTCCTCGCCGCACAAGTACAGCATACGGTTGCACATCTGCGACGCGGCCAGGAGCGGTATCTTGAAGGTCGTGGGCAAGGTGGACAGGTAATCACCGCAGGATATGCATTGTGGACGCTGCAAGCGGGTGGCTATGCTCCCGACATGCTGACTACCGCAGTTACCGGATACCTGCTGCAGTATCAAAAAGAAGCATCGCACTGGAGCCATCCCGGTAAGCGCCCGCCCTCTACGGGAAGCGATTTCACAACAACCTATGTGGCACTGAGGGGCCTGTCTGACTTTGGTACCGACGCACAACAACGGTCGATCACCGCTCGACGAAAAGTCATTGCGCAATGGCTCACGACGGCACCATCAAAGGACACGGAAGACCTCGTTTTCACGCTGCGCATACTGAACCTGTTGGACACGGATCCGAACAACATCAAACGCCAGATCACTCGAATCCTAGAAAAACAGCGACCAGACGGCGGCTGGTCACAGACGGACCAACTCGAGAGCGACACCTACGCAACCGGGAGCGTCCTGGCGGCGATGCTAGAAGCCGGCAACCTGAAACCAGACCACCAGGCGGTGCAGCGCGGCACCTCGTATCTGATCGCACAGCAACACGCGGATGGTTCCTGGCACACCACGAGTCGAGCCGAACCTTTTCAAACTTATTACGAAAGCGGCTTTCCCCATGGCAAAGACCAGTTCATTTCAATCGCAGCCAGTAGTTGGGCCACACTCGCACTGCTGTTGACATTGCCCGACAGGTCCCAGAACCTGGAACCACTCTCCACATCGCGGACACCTGATTGAACATGTTACAACCTGCTGGGATGCAACTAACATAGAGAATCGCAGCCAGCATGCCCTGGTACGCGACTGGCCTTTCAGAATGACTTGCCACCGGATTATGGACATGCGGAAGCCGCTTTTTCTGGCCCTCTGGCTAGGAGTCTTCACTCTCTCCAGTAGCGGTCTGGCACAAGTACCTGCCCCGTCTCCTCGAAACACCCCACTGGTGGCATTGATCCGCAGCTGCCTGCCCGCGGTGGTATCGATTCGAACCTTGACGCCGCTCGACAAGGCCGACACGTACCAGGTACGAATGGGAAGCGGTTCGATCATCCATGAAACAGGCTACATTCTGACCAACGAACATGTGATCGCCAACGCGGTTCAGGGTGCTGTCACCCTGAACGACGGTCGCACACTACCCTACCGCGTCATTGCCAGCTTCACACACGAAGACCTCGCCCTGTTAAAGGTAAACGCCGGCAATCGACTGTCTTCATTGCGGCTCGGTCGCAGCCACGATCTGATGCTGGGCGAACCGACACTGGTCGTCGGCAATCCAGGGGGGCTCACACAATCGGTCTCCGCTGGAATCGTGAGTGGACTGAACCGAGCGGCCAGCACAGAGAGTGCATTCCTCCCCTCCTTGATCCAAACCAGCGCCGCAGTGAGTGGTGGCAGTTCGGGCGGTCCTTTGATCAATGCACTGGGCGAGCAGATTGGCGTCATCACCTCAAAGAACACAAGCCTCGAAAATGTCAACTTCGCGATCTCAATCGACCGTGTACGGGCGATCCTCCGCCCGCTGCTGGCGATCGAAGAACGCTATGGGATTCAAATCGACCTTGATATCGACCCCTTCGCTCCCATTGCCCAGGTGCTCTCGGTTCAGGAACATTCGCCGGCAGCCAGGTCCGACATCCGTAAAGACGATGTGCTGACTCAAATCGGCAACTTTCAAATTCAACAGGGATTCGATTATTATCTGGCCCTTATTGACCGCCAGCCTGGCCAACCGCTGGACCTCGTATTGCAACGTGGCCAGCAGGAACTCCGCCTGCGTTTGACCCCAGCAGCAGCCTCCCGCCTGAAACCCATCGCGCCACCGATCCTGGTCCCCGGGCTCCACTATTCCGTGGCAAACGGTCAATGGGACCGATTGCCTGATTGGCGACAACTACAACCGGTCGCATGCGGCCTTACCGAACGAGTCGGCCTGCCACCTACCCTCGGGCTGGAGGACCATTTCGCGCTCCAGCTACACGGATTTATCCAAATTCCCCGGGAGGGAATCTACACTTTCTCGACCATTTCCGACGATGGCAGTCGTCTGTACATTGGCAACCGCCTGATTGTCGAAAACGACGGTTTGCATGCACCCCAACAATCCGCCGGCCACGTTTACCTTAAAGCTGGCTTGTTCCCCGTTCGCATCGAGTTTTTTGAAAACAGCGGCGGGCAGTCTTTACAGGCATTCTGGTCCGGCCCCGGGGTCCAGTACCAGGAAATTGCTGGCCAGCACCTGTTCCACGCAACGCTCCAGGAACGTCCCCCTGAGCCAGCAGCCAGTTCGCCCCTGCCGGCAATATCAGCTGGCAACCGCGGCCCCTGAGAGCCATGCTGAGTTGCTCTGCTGAGGGCATCTCGGCAAACAGATCGGCGATCAGTACACCATAACCCCGTGATTGATCATCACCGCGACGAAACTCTGCGTGCACTGAAACCACGTCCACGGCTGCAGACACCTGAAATGCCAACATCGTTCCATAAAAGCCGAGGAAACTCAGCGGGAGCGTGTGCTGCTCAGACCATGCCGTCATGCTCGAATCCGGCGTCTGCTGGAAGAAACAAACAAAGCGTATAATGCTGAATTCCTGCAGACAAACCCGGGACGCGCTCGCCGCGAATGCGCATGACACTTGAACGAACTTCACAGCGCATCTCTGGACTCCAACCGACGGCAGTCAACGCCATCATGGAGGAAGTCCGTGCGCTTGGTAAGTCATCTGAAAAGCCGATTTCGCTAATGCGTGGTGAACCTGACCTGCCCACGCCTGACCACATCGTTAACGCTGCCCACGACGCGCTCCGCAACGGCCGCACTGCGTATCCCAATAATCAAGGCGAGCCCAACTTGCGCCAGGCAGTGGCTCGCAGTATGGAACGCGATCACGGACTTCATTATCGCTGGGAAGATGAAATCCTGATCACCAGTGGCGCCACCTTCGGAATCTACTCGGCGTTGTCCGCCACGATCGATCCTGGCGATGAAGTGCTCATACCCGAACCAAGCTATGACGCGTATCGTGGCGTCGTCGAACTGCTCGGGGGAACCGTCGCTCCACTCCGCTCAAAGTGCACAGCTGGACGCTACAGCTTTGACCAACAAGCGTTTGCTTCATCAGTAAGCCCACGCACTCGCGCAATCTTGATCAACACGCCCTGGAATCCAACGGGGACCGTATTCCAGCTCACCGAGCTCGAGTCGCTAGCCAGATTCGCTGCCCAGGCTGGCCTGATCGTGATCAGTGATGAAATTTACGAGAAACTTCTCTACGACGATCACCAACATCACAATGCCGCGGGCGTCTCAGCGGATGCGCGGCAGCGGACCATCCTGATCAACAGCCTCTCCAAGTCGTACGCCATGACAGGTTGGCGGATTGGTTATTGCGCCGGGCCAGTTGATCTGCTGCGTGGCATGGCTCTGGTCCTGCAGCAGTCGAGCCGTGGGCCCGCCACGTTCGTGCAAGACGCCGCGGCAGTCGCACTCGACGGTCCTCAAGATTGTCTCGTACAAATGCGCAGTGAATATGCGCGCCGCCGACGCGAAGTCGAACAGGCACTCGATGTCCCTGGAATTCAGGTCTACTCCCCGGAAGCGGGCTTCTTCAGCATGGTAGATGTCCATGCAATTAGCAATGATTCAAATCAGATCCGCCGGGTACTACTGCAAGAGCACGGAGTCGTGGTAATGCACGGCGCCGCATATGGACCGGCTGCAGAAGGTATGCTGCGAATCTCGTTTGCCAGCGGAGGCAGCAATCTCACTGAAGGCCTGCGACGTTTACGAGCAGGACTCCAGTCCCAGATCTCGTAAGGACCACCGATGGCTGCCACTGCCACAACTCCTTCCCCAGCCCAGGTCAAGAAACTGGCGGACACACTGCGTTCCCGCGTCAGTGGCGAAGTGCGTTTTGACCAGATATCGCGTGCCTTCTATTCGACCGATGCAAGCGTTTACCAAATCTTGCCACAGGGTGTGGTCATCCCCAAATCCACTGAAGACGTGATTCAAGTCGTACGTAGCTGTGCGGAACACGGGATCTCTATCACTGCTCGTGGAGGTGGTACTTCGCAAGCCGGCCAGGCCGTCGGTGGTGGTGTGCAGCTCGATTTCTCCAAGTATCTCAATCGCGTCCTTGAGCTTGACCCGGACAAGCAGACGGTCAAGGTGCAAGCGGGAATCGTACTGGATGAACTCAATGAATTCCTGAAACCTTATAACCTGCAGCTCCCGCTCGACTTATCGACTTCCAATCGCGCCACGATTGGAGGCATGGTTGGCAACAACTCTGCTGGCACGCGATCTGTTGTCTACGGCAAGACCATTGACTACGTGCATTCGCTCACCGCAGTGTTATCCGATGGGAGTGTCGTCGAGTTACAAGCCCTTACTCCAGAACAACTCGCTGAAGCTTCTGCAGGCAGCGACCGTGAAGGAAACTGTTATCGAGTCGTCAAGCAGCTGGCTGGCGAACACGCTACCGAAATCCGCCGCCGCTACCCCAACATTTTGCGCCGTGTCGGGGGGTACAACCTGGATGCATTTGTCGACGTTTCCAGCGCGCCCGGGACACCGCTACCAGACTCGCAAACATCAGCCTTGAAAAACCGTTCAGAACTGGCTCCCGATCGCGACGCTGGCTTTAACCTTGCCCACCTGCTCGTGGGAGCCGAGGGAACGTTAGCCCTGGTAGTAGAGGTTTGCCTGCACCTGGTACCACGTCCCAAGACACGGACACTTTGCACCATCCAATTCCATACTCTGCTGGAGGCACTCGGTGCCACTCCAGCAATCCTCGAACACCGCCCTGCCGCGATCGAACTGGTCGACCGGTTTATCCTCGACACGACACGTGGAAAACCGCAATTTGAACCATTTCGTGAATTCATAGAAGGCGACCCGGCCGCAGTATTGATTGTCGAGTTTCTCAGCGACGAGGAAACTGACCTCACACCGAAAGTCGATCACCTGGAACAAATGCTCGGCGACCTCGGACTGGGCTGTCACTTTCACCGGGCGCACACTGCCAATGAACAGGGGCGCATCTGGGGCCTGCGCCGTGCCGCACTCGGCTTGTCGATGTCACAACGAGGTGACGCCAAAGCCATTTCGTTTGTCGAGGACACTGCCGTCGCGCCCGAACGGCTGCGAGATTACATTGAACGCTTCATTGCTATTCTCGAGGCACATCAACTGACAGCCGGATTTTATGCGCACGCTTCTGTAGGCCTCCTGCATATCCGCCCCGTCGTCAATATGAAGACGGCCGAGGGGATCGATCATTTCGAACAGGTCGCTACTGAAGTCGCCGACCTGGTTCTCGAATTTGGCGGTGCCGTTTCCGGTGAACACGGCGACGGACTGGCGCGCAGTCCCTTTCAAGAAAAAATGTTCGGACCAACCTTGTATCAGGCATTTCGCCAGATCAAGCGCACGTTTGACCCTGACAACCTTTTCAATCCTGGCAAGATCGTAGACGCTCCAGGAATTCGTGAGAATCTGCGTTTTGGCAGCGACTACGAAACGCGGCCAGTGAAGACGTTATTTGATTTTTCTGATTTTGGTGGACTCGCCCGCGCAGCAGAACAATGCGGAGGCGTCGGCGCCTGTCGCAAAACACTCAGCGGCACAATGTGCCCTTCGTTCATGGCAACCCGCGAGGAAGCTGACTCCACACGTGGCCGCGCGAACGCCTTACGATTGGCAATTTCTGGCCAGCTCTCCAACGTAGGCATGGGGGATGAACAACTTGAGCCGGTTCTGGACCTCTGCCTGGAATGCAAAGCCTGCAAGACCGAATGTCCCACGGGAGTCGACGTCGCCCGCATGAAAAGCGAATACCTGTATCAGCTTTACCAGCGTAACGGCGTACCCAGACGCGTGCGTCTATTCGCCCAGACTGCAAGCCTGGCCCGCTGGGGCAGTCGCCTGGCCCCTGTCTCCAACTGGCTATTGCGATCCTACCCGGTCCGCTTGTTCAATGAATATGGATTCGGCCTCGATCGGCGCCGCCCCCCTCCGGCCTTTGTACGCCGGACATTTCTGGACTGGTGGAGTCGGAACCAGAACCCAGGCATTTCCTTGCCAGAACAGCAACGCACAACCGTGGCGTTGTTTGCAGATACGTTCTCCAACTATTTCGAGCCTGCACAAGCGATCGCCACCGCGCGTCTCGCCAACCGCATGGGAGCTCAGGTCGTGGTCCCTGAACAGGTCTGCTGTGGCCGGCCGTTGATCTCCAAAGGCATGCTGGACGCAGCGCAACAACAAGCTGCGCGGACGACCGCCACCCTGTTCCCTTTGGCAGCGCAGGACATCCCCATTCTGTTTTGCGAACCCGGCTGCTACTCGGCAGTGGTCGACGACCACCCGCATCTGCTGCGTGGAGCGGAACAGGAACGCGCCATCCAGGTCGCCAATCACTGTCAGACCTTCGAACAGTGGGCCGCCAAAACCTACCTGACACTACAGCCCGAACTCCAGTTTTCCACTGGTCCAGAACAGATCCTGGTCCATGGCCACTGCCATCAGAAAGCCCTCACGGGTACCAGGTCCATGGTCGAGTTATTGAACGCCATTCCCGGGTCTACCGTGACGGAATTGGATACTGGTTGCTGTGGCATGGCCGGGTCCTTTGGCTACGAACGCGAACATTTTGATGTCTCCCGCAAAATTGGCAGACAAAAATTATTTCCAGCCATCGAAGCCAGTCTGGCAAAGCAACCAGATGCGCCTGCAAGCTGTGTCGTGGCACCCGGTTTTTCCTGTCGCCAACAGATCGCCCATTTCACCGCAGCCACTCCCGTCTCGCCAGCACATCTGCTGGCGTCACTGCTGCCAGACGAAAACCAGCAGGGCTTGCCGCACTGAAGTAGCGGGGCCAGGGAGCTCCCCGCCCTGTCGATTTACCGTCCCACACTATCTCCCGATACGTGCATCCAGCAACCGCTTGCGGAAGTCCTGCAGACTGATGTTGTCCGCGATCAAATAACAAGCTTCTTCATCCGTCTGCACCGCTTTACGCCAGTCAAAATCACGACGAATGCCATTAAAAACCGGGACACGAAGGTGGCCTGCGGCTACCTGCAATCCCAGCGTGGAATCGTCGGGCTGTGGCCAGCACTCCTTGTCGTGCACTTCGCGGACGACCAGCGACAGATCATCCAACGCCACACGGGCATAGAGCTGGGGATCTTTGAGACGGCACCAGGCGCGGCAATACATGGCAACCTTGCGGCCGTCGACAGCCTCCCACAGATAGAGTCGCAAATCATGACTCAAACGAATCCGCTGTTTCAATACCGCGTCAACCAGAAAGGGCGCGCCGCTAACCGACAAGTCAAAGTTATTCTCGGCCGGATGCGCAAGTCCCAGGTAAGGCACCAGCATTTGCTTCCAAGTCATAGCGCATTGTTCGAATCCTTCACCAAACGCTTCGCTGCGCACAACCGCCGGGTCGTAGACCAGGTTTCGTTTCGCAAAAGCGTTTTCGATGTCCAGCGCACACATCCGGCTGTAGTAAAGCACTTCGAGCACTGAAACATTCCATCCCTGACGTTCCGCCTTGCTGACCTGACTGAGCTCGGTGACAAGTTCCGATTGGATTTTATCGGGAATCGACGACAGAAATTCCGCACGGCCTTCCAGAGCCGGATTGGCCAGAAACTCACCAATCGGATCGGCGAGCCTGGCCCAACTGCGTGGCGGGTCCTTACCCGGCCGGCGGACGATGACACAACGGCGTCCCAGGGTCTTGGTAGCGTGCTCTTCCAGTGCCCGCATGGCAGCCCCATTGCCAATTGGAAACAAGACCAACGCAGCATTTTCTGGAAGACGACTGATGAACTGCTTCTGTAATTCGTTGACCCGCAACTCACGGTTATAGCACGCCGCCCAATTGTCCGGGTCCGCACCTGCGGGGGGTTTTTCACCATGCATACGCCAGCAAACCGGGTGGAACATGAAACAGATCCGGTTGATGGTATGCCGAGGCAAATCGGACTGCGGTTCGGCAGCCCGCAGGCCTGCCGAATGGAACACCACCAACGCTCCCGCAAGCAAGCTCCCTGCCAATCCAATTGCGCAACAACGTTGCAGCCGCCAGAGTACGTACCGCATCATAATTCTCCTTACAGGACCGTGGACCGCTGCAGGAGGCACAACCACCCCTGACCCATCCTTTAACCTTCACAGCACCGCGCCGTAGAGAATAGATTCTGCTTGCCAGCCCGTCAAATAACACCCGCGCCGATGGCACGATGCCGATTTCCTCGAGGTATCATCCGTGCGGACTCAAACGTGGTACGATAGGGCCATGGTCCGGAATCGGCAGAATAAAGCGCCGCGTGGGACGGTCTTTCGCACGCTGCAATGTGAACGCCTGGAACCACGCTGTCTGCTGGCAGGGGTGACCCTGTGGACCCATGGGTTTAATGGCAACGTAGACGGCTGGATTCGCGCCCAAGCTGATGCAATTATCGACCGAGAAGATTTGCAACTCAATCAACCCCGCTACCACATCGAGGTGACTGACCCGGGACACGACGGTGGGCCTCTACAGGTTGAAACCGCAACCTCCAGTGGCCCAGCGCCCACCGCCACCACCACCAGTAACCCCGAGTTCGCCCTGCTACTGGATTGGTCGGACGTGGCAGGCACTGCCGTACCCGGTGGTGGTTATTATCGCAGCACGACCGATGTGGCGGCCGCGGTCGCACAACGGCTCGCCGCTGCGGATCTGCTGCCCAACCTGGAACATCCCATCTCCACTCTGCCACTGCATTTGATCGGACACAGTCGAGGTGGTTCACTGGCAGGCGAGCTGGCACACCAGCTAGGAAAACTCGGAATCTGGGTCGATCAGGTCACGACTCTTGATCCTCACCCGGTTGATGGAGTTCGCGAACCGTTGCTGACAAATTATGATTTCGGTGACGCCCCGATGACGAGTTGGGAGAATGTCATCTTCTGGGACAATTACTGGCGTACCGAGGGGTCACTCTCGTACGACTTCACCGGTGAACCTGTCGCCAATGCCGCGGATTTCCAGCTCTCCGAGAGCGTACTCAGCGACGGAGGCTATGCCAGCGAGCATCTCGACGTTCCGCTCTGGTACCACGGAACCATCGACACCTCAACCAACCCGCCTGCCGATGACGGCTGGGTGGAAATTCCCAACAACTGGTACGACGCCCCGCACCCGCCACGTGACGAGAGTGGTTTTGCCTACAGTCGAATCATGGGAAAAACACGCGCGGCCGATGGCCTGCTGGAGTCTTTCGGCGGCGACGCGGTACGCCAGCAAGTCGACTGGAGTGACGCCACTTGGCCCAACCTGCTGGCAGTCACCACCCCGTTGGAGAACACGATTACCTCGCCAGGTAACCCGATCCCGATTCAATTCAACTACCAGGATGCGGATAGCAGTGCAACAGTCCGCTTTCAATTGGATACCGACCAGAACCCGTTCAACACCAATGAATACCTGCTGGGAACGACCGCTGTCGACGCAACCGTCACGGTGCTGAGTCAGCAGGTCACGATGACAGCGCCGGAAATACCTTCGGGTACCTACCGCCTGTTAGCGGAGATCTACGACGAGACGGGCCAGCGTCGATATGATTACGCTCCACAATCAATCCTCATTAATCGCGTCCCCACCCTCGCTACTCTTGCAGACCTGGAAGTCGACGAAGACGCCGGCCTCCAGGAAATTGCGTTGGACGGAATCTCGGCGGGGGGAGAGGAACAACAGCCCCTCCGGATTACTGCCCACAGTGGTACCCCTCAAGTCATTCCAACCCCAACAGTCAACTATCTCTCCCCAGATGCCACAGCGACCCTCTCCTTCATGTCGCTGGCCAACGCAACAGGACCAGTCGAAATCCAAGTTACCGTGGAAGACGGAGGCCCCGATCAGGATCTAGAAACCCAAATCGACAACGCCAGTTTGACCCGCTCGTTCACGGTCCTGGTACACCCGGTCAACGACGTTCCAGTCGCGGTCGCCGACGCTTTCGACGGTTCAGAGAATCAGCTCCTGGCGATCACTGCCGACGGAGTGCTCATCAATGATCACGATGTCGAAGCGGATCCACTCCACGCCGTACTCGTAGAGACAACCCGGCATGGACAACTGACACTCGCCGCCAACGGCAGTTTCGAATATCTCCCCAACCCACTGTTCAATCGTGTAGATCACTTCCTCTACGAGGCCCATGATGGCGGCGGCGCCAGCCTGCCCACCACGGTTCACCTCGCGCTCGCCACGGACTTTCCCTGGTACAATGGATTGCTTGCGAACGACGTCAATGACGACGGGTTCACAGCACCCAACGACGCAATCACCGGAATCTCGCGTCTCAATGAAACCGGGGCCACTCTCTTGTCATCCACACGCCAAGAGGGAGTCGTCGCGCCATTTCTGGATGTCAACCGGGACGGGCACCACGCGCCGATCGATATACTCCTGGTCGTCAATGCGCTCAACCGCAGCAGCAACTCGGCAGAAGGGGAAATTCTGCCACCAGATGACGACCTCTTCGGTCTATGGGCCATGGCTCCCGTCACTCTGCCTGTGCCCTCACCTTTGCGCCAGAACGTTTGCCCACCCGCTACCTCGCTGCACACCGGCCTGTTTCACCGCGAGGCACACCCCCTGCGGGGAGCTGGCCTGTCCACCCAAATGAAAGACGTGCCTGCGAGTTGCACCTGGCGTGGCAGACCTCTGGGACAGGCCGTTTCCGAGTATCCGACTCGCGTTGAGAACACCCACAGGCTCTTTGCCGAACCGCTGCTCAACTCCAGACTAGACTGGCTGCAGGACCTGCGTGATCCCCTGACGGACCGTCAAGCGAACACCGCTGATTGACCGGACAAACGTCATTGAACCCATTGCCTGGCCCCTGGCCAATCAACCAGACACAAGCAGCATCTGGCACAAGTGCCAACGCTGGACAAGGCAACCTGAGTGATGCATGATGCAGTTCTCCACACGCACAGGCCATCTCGCGTACCGCCAGCCTCATCCCTTGATCCTATGCATACATCGATCGACCGTCGACAATGGCTCCAAAGTCTGGCAGTAAGCCTCCCTTGGGTCGTCCCCAACGGCCGTCTCGATGCGGCCGTCACGGCCCCCTCCCCTCGGCGGTTTCTCTTCAATTGCGATGGTTCGGTCATTCATGGGTGGGGCAAAACACTTTTTCCAGAATCTCCCGGCCCGTTGACCCGTGAACAATTTGTATCGCTGGTTTTCGGACCGCTCGAAAATACCGCCGTCGACACCCTGCTATTCAGCTTTGGCAGCGGGAATGTTGCCGAATACGACAGTCAGGTACTGGAATGGCCAGGCCAGGCTGACGCCTTTCAGTTTCCACCGCGTCGGGCATGGCACGGCGACATCGAATTCGATCCCCAAGACCAATACCGCAATCCACATCACCTCGCCGGTCAAGGGCACAATCCTCCGGATGTCATCGTCTCGGAATGTCGGCGGCGGGGACTGGCCGCGTTTGCCTCGCTACGGATGAACGACACGCACGACGCACAACCCCCGCGTGGGCAGCTTCCGAATCCGGAACTGCCAACCTTCAAACGGCAGAACTTGCACTGGCTCGTTGAAAATCTCGATCGCTGGACTGCACTGGATTATCGCAATCGACAGGTCCGCGCCTTGAAGCTGCGAGTCATCGAAGAATTATTTGATCGCTGGGACTTTGACGGGATCGAACTCGATTGGCTGCGTCACACGTTGAATTTTCCCAGGGGCGAGGAACGCAAACACGCCGGCTACCTGACTGAGTTCATGCGGGAAGTCCGTGCGTCGCTGCAACAGCGGGCCCAAAGGCGCGGCCGCCGCATCGAGATTGCGGTCCGCGTTCCTGAGCGGCTCTCATGGTGCCTGCTGGGCGGTTACGATGTCCCCACCTGGATTCGTGAAGACTTGTTCGACGCATTGATCCTGGGACAAGGCCTGACCGAATTACCCACCCTGGCCGAATTTCGCCAGTTCATGCAACGTCGAAAAATTCCGATTTACCCCAGCCTGTATTCCTATGGAAATGGCTATCAGGTCAGTCCTGACGCCGTCATTCGAGGCAGTGCTGCCAATCTCTGGCGAGATGGCGCTGACGGACTCTACACGTTCAACTGGTTCCACTACGGCGCGTGGCGTCAACAACTGATCAATGAGATCGCCAACCCCGCGACGCTCGCCCAAAAAAAACAGCATTACACGCTGGTGCATAAGTTCGATGTAGGCCGAAGTATCGGCACCGATTACCTGCGGTTTAACACCACCTATCGCGCTCCCCATGTCCCCCTCGAACTCACCGTCGAATCGGGTACGAAAACGGTCCAGGTTCCCGTATCAGGAAAGCCACAATCCGCCGAACTGTGGGTTGGTCTGCACTTCTGTCAGCCCGGCGATCAGCTCACGGCGTCACTCAACGGCAAGCTGCTCCCGCCCGGTGTCGTTGATGCGCACCCGGCTCAGCAACCGCTGGGCGCCATTCTCGACATCCCAGCCGAGCAGGGCCTGATCGGCATGCCTCCAACCCGCCAACTCGACCAGCGTTTCGACGGTTTGCGTTGGCAACTTCCCGTGGCGGATTTGCAGCCTGGCCACAATGCAATCTCGCTCACGTTGCAAAAACGCGGCCGAGGTTCTGACAAATCGCTGCAGGTCGCACGCATTGAAATCGTCGCGATGCCATCACCAGACCGCTGATCATAAAAGCGTTACAGCCCAACCGACCCGCACGTCCAAAGCTGGTTTTCTCAAGCGACCAATTCCTGAATGACTTCGCCGCCCAGGTCGGTCAATCGCTTGAATCGACCACCGTGATAATAGGTCAGATCCATATCGTTCAAACCCAGCATATGCAGGATCGTGGCGTGCATATCGTGGAGGTGACAGCTGTTTTCCGCAGCTCTGAGACCAAATTCATCCGTCGAACCAACCGTCGTCCCTGGGCGAATACCGCCGCCCGCAAACCAAGCGATCATGCCTTCCTTGTTGTGATCACGACCGGGATAGGTGGCAAAAAAACCCTTGTGGTTGTCGGGCGTCCGGCCAAATTCGCCGCACCATACGATAAGCGTATCATCCAACAGGCCGCGTTGCTTCAAATCCTTGATTAACCCGGCAATCGGACGATCCGTTTCCTGTGCTCGACGTCGATGATGCTGTTCGATCCGGTCGTGGGAATCCCACCCGTGGCTATAGACCTGGACAAACCGGACTCCTCGCTCCACCAGACGGCGCGCCATGAGGCAGCGTTCACCCATCGGTTGTGTGACTTTATGATCCAAACCGTACAAGTCGCGGACGGCTGACGTTTCACGTCCCAGGTCCATCGCCTCGGGCACGGCGGACTGCATACGAAACGCAAGTTCGTAGTTGCGCATACGGGCCACCAAGTCGGTATTCTGTGGATCCGAAGAGAGATACGGGCGATTCAAGTCGTTCAACAAGTCGATACTCGCCTGCTGGCTCCTGCGTGTGACACCTTCTGGTGGCTGCAAATCGGCAATCCCACCTCCGCTGGGGTTGAGCAGAGTACCCTGGGTCTGCGCCGGCAGGAAGCCGTTCGAATAGTTAACCGCACCACTCCATAAACCTCGGTCCGCCAACACGACAAAACCGGGCAAATCCCGATTCTCAGTACCCAAGCCATAGAGCACCCAGGACCCCATCGAAGGCGAACCCGGCAACAACGTACCCAGGTTCATCTGAAAAGACGCCATCGGGTGGATTGCGGAATCGACGTGCATCGACCGCAGAAACGCCATGTCGTCAACACATGTGGCCAGATTGGGAAACAGCTCTGACACCGGTTGCCCACATTGCCCATGCTGTTTGAACCGGAATGGAGTGCCCACATAGAGGCGTTCTTCACGGTTGTCCCCATTACCACCGCCGCCGTAGATCCGCGTGACCGGTTTCCCATGATAACGCTGCAACACAGGCTTGGGATCAAACGTGTCCATCTGGCTTGGACCGCCATACATGAACAAGAAAATGACTGATTTGGCGCGAGGCGTTCGATGAGGCGTTTTGACTTGCAGCGGATCTGCCGGCCCGGCTGCCGACAGGTACTGGTCCTGCAGCAACATGGAACTGAGTGCAACACTACCGACCCCCTGCCCCAGACCGTACAAGAATTCTCGCCGCCCCAGCGTGGGACGACCAGATGCGGAATGGTTTGCAGCGCGGTCGTTCAATGACATGGTTTGCCTCCGTTTCAATGAGCGGCGTCAACGGGCGCTCACAGGGCTCACTCCAAATAGGAAAACTCGTTCAGATTCAACAACACCAGGCAGAATTCCGCTAACGACTGACGCTGCAGAAACGTCCGGCTGCGTGAAACTTCAAAGTCTGTCGGCTGACGTTGCAATACAAGCTGATAACCACGTTCAATCTGCGCTCTGGGTTCATCGCCGGCTTCGCGCACCAACCGGCTGGCTAGCGCGGTACTCTTGTCGTGCATGAAACGGCTATTAAACAATGCAAACACCTGGGGGGTCACCGTCGTCACACCACGCACCGAACAGCTCTCATTAAGATTGGCCCCATCAAACGCTTTGAGCATGGGATGCACCATGGCTCGTTTCTGCATCATGTAGACACTTCGTCGATTACGCTGGTGCGGTGACGAAGGTTGCCACCAGGTCGAAGCGCGTTTCATCAGACCATCATCAATTTCCGGAAAAAAGCCAGGCCCCCCGGCCTCTTCATTCAACTCGCCGCTGATCGCCAACACGCTATCGCGAATGGTCTCTGCTTCAAGTCGAATCGGCTTCCGCCGCCATAAAAAGAGAACTTCCGGATCTCGTGCTTCAAAGGCCTTCGCCTGAGGGTGGTGTAAAGACTGGCGATACGTGTTGGAACCCACTATCAATCGGTGAATCGCCTGGATGCTCCAGTCATTCGCCATAAACTGCCAGGCCAGCCAATCGATCAACTCGTGCTGGACGGTACCACCACCATTCTTGCCAAAGTCACTCGGTGTTGTCAGCAACCCCGTGCCGAAATGGTAATACCAGATCCGATTCACCATCACACGCGCGGTGAGTGGATTCTCTTTGCTGGCGATCCACTCCGCGAGGATCTTACGGCGGCTGTACTGCACACCTTCCAGGTCGACATCCCGTTCCACACCCGTTACCGCTGTCAGGTACCCGGGTTTCACGTGCGCACCTTGCTGTTTCGGGTCGCCACTCTCCAGCACAAACGTCGCTGGCGCAATTGGATAATTCGGATCGGGCGTATTGCTCGCTCCGATCAAATCGGCGGCCGAATAGGCGCGTGCCTGAAAACGGCCTGGGAGATTGTCGGCCCCTGTCGCTTCCCGTTGCATCTCGGCAAAGCGTTCCTGCTCTTCCTGCGTAAACAGAATGCCACGCCGCATTTCGCGTGAAACGTCACCGTCACTGACCGGAGCGGCAATATCTTTCAAATCCTGCGGCGCCGTCAATCGACCAGCATAGAGCTCCGTCAAACGGGCACGGAACGTCTGCTTCAGGGCGGCATGCCTTGCCTTACGATCTGCGAGTTGTTTCTCCCAGGCCTTTGCTTTCTTTTCAAGTTCTTCCGGATGCTCGTACTGCGTAAAAGCCACGTCCTCCGGACGCACCGTAACTGCGGAAAAAAATGCTTCCAGGCGGTAATAATCACGGGTCGGAATCGGATCAAACTTATGGTCATGGCAGCGGGCGCATTCCATCGACAAACCGAGGAACACCGAGCCAGTAGTGCCGACGATGTCATTCAGTAAATCCCGGCGCATCTCTGCCCGAGTACCTTCCACAAAGACACCCAGGCGGAGAAATCCCGCCCCGATCTTCCCTTCCGAGCCAAACTGCCCGTAAACATCGCCGGCGATTTGTTCGCGGATAAATCGGTCATACGGCCGGTGCTGATTGAACGCTCGAATCACGTAATCACGGTACCGCCACATGTGCGGTAACGGAAAATCGAGTCCCCCGCCACCGGTATCCGCGTAACGTACTACGTCCAGCCAATGACGGCCCCAGCGTTCCCCATAACGAGGATCGCGCAGCAGTCGTTCGACCACCTGCTCAAAGGCCTGGGGGGACGAGTCGCTCAGAAAGGCCTCCATCTCGTCTGGCTCGGGCGGCAAACCAACCAGGTCAAAATAAAGCCGCCGCAGCAAAACACGAGGGGCCACGATGGGAGCTGGTGACAACCCATGCAGTTCTTGTTTCGCAAGGACAAAAGCATCAATGGGATTGGCAACCCATTCGCCCCGCTGAACTGGGGGCACGTCCGGCTTCTCAAGCGTCGTGTACGGCCAGACCGATGAGACTTGCTCTTCCCCTGCGGCCGGAACAACGCATCCGACAAGCACGAACATCAACCACCGGATCAGCCATTCTGGACAAACTATTTTGTGCATTATCGGCCTCTCTGAAAGCTGACGTGACGCAACTCCACAAAGCCTCAGATCCTGTCTGAATTCTAGTTGACCAGGAGACCCAGGCAAACCCAAACCAGCACGCGCCGCCTCGATCGTGCCCATTTTCACTGCAGGCACTCGAACTCTGGCCTAGTAAGCACCATCACCGGGAATTAATCCCGGCACCTCAGCGGCTAATGTCCAATCCTCAAATCCTTCGCGCCAAACCAGTGTTTGCGCACTCACTTTTTGGGTACGAAATTCCGCGAGCAGCTGGTCGTAGGAAACCGGGCCCACTGCCTGTCCATCATGACTGTAGTGCCAACGGTGTGTTTGATGTTCACTGACGGAGGCGGGTTCCAGCGTCGCCGCGGGTTCAATCGCGTCCGGACCACCTCCAAAGACCTGATGACTTCTTGACTCCTGGGAAGAGTCCCTGGCGGACGAAGCACCCTTCATGTACGCCTGCGTCAAAGGCGGGTGTGGTAATGGTTTACCCGCCGCGTCGAACAAGCCCGACAGACGTCTCGCAGGAAACCATCGCAGCTTGGACTCCCCTGCTTGCGACAATCCAATCCGAGTTTCCGGTGTGACTTTGCCTTTGAGCGCCAACTCACGGACTTCAATCCCCGACATCGGCCCGTCAACCGCGCCTTCTAACTCAACAAAAAAATCTTGCGGGAGACTCATCAGATCCCTTTACTTCCCCACCTGAATCCAGCCATGGCACACCACAATTGGCAAGCCCAGGGTCGAGTTTATCCCTATTTCCAATCGGACTCAATTGCCAGTTACGGTGGAGATAAACTGTGTCGGCACGACCTGTCCAATCCGTTCACTGACCCGCTGTCACAATCGGCTTAATCGGCAGATTCAAGCGGAATCAAAGGCAGCACGATGTGGGAAGCACGTAACCGGTCATGAAAGACGGTGTTGTCGGCGGCGACCTGGCGACGATTGCGGCCGATCGGTTCACCGGTATTTGGATTCACGTCAAAACGCGGAAAATTGCTACTGGAAATATCAAGGCGAATCCGGTGCCCGCGGGCAAACAAATTCGACGTCGGGTAAAGCTCGATCGTGATCTCGTCGAGTTCTCCTGGCGGTAGTGGTTCCGCCAGCGAACGGCCGTTGCGATAACGCAGCCGCGTGATCGAATCTGTCAGATTGAGTGCGTAACCATGTGGGTACCAGCTATTCGGTGGATATACGTCAATCAACTTTGCAGTGAAGTCGGTATCCAAGGCCGAAGAACAAACCCACAGTTTGACTTCGATCGGCCCAGTGACTTCCAGATCGGTCGCCAGCGGCGGAGTCTGAAAGACCAGGACATCCGCACGGGAGCCAAGCGGCAAACAGGGTTCCTGACAACCCAGGAAACGTTCCGCCTCAACCTGGTCGTAGCCACCCGAGGAAAGGATGTCATGCATACGGCTATCACGCGGGGCAAATTCGGCCTCCGTCACACCACGTGGCAAGGGACCGACGTCGCTGAGCGACGAAACATTACCGCCAATCGACGGCACCGGACGTGCAGGGTCAAAACGGTACGTGGTCGCGTCCTCTTCCGCAGTCGGTGCGGCCACCTGTAAACTTCCATCCCCGTGCAGGTAATAAGGTGTAAAACGAGTTCGAGCCAGAGGCCATTCTGACTCATCGCGCCAGCATCCCCCATGCAGCAGACGGCCCGCCGGCGTACGTTGCCCGGAACCACCTCCCATCACGAACAGCCGTACAGGAGCCAGTTCGAGCCCCGTGCGATTCTGCCGCACATGGCAGTCAAACCAATCCAGGTGTAGCTCGCGGAAACTGTCGAGCGCCGCCACGGCACCGAACTCCACATCACCAGCGTAACTTAGCTCAGGTTTAATGGCACCGTGTGTCCAGGGCCCCATCAACAACCGAACATGCCTGCCTTGCTCCGACAACCCTGTGAAGTTTTCGAAGGTGGCGCGGGTGTACGAATCGTACCAGCCGCCCACCAGCAGCGTGGCCGCATCAGAAAAGCGATCCCAATACTCGCGAGGACAGACACTGGGATGTTTCCAATAGGCGTCGCGGTCGGCATGCGTAAAAATCTCGAATGCCCAGGATTCATACGGCGGCACCAACGACAGCTGTGTCTGCCCTGGCCGGATAGGCATCCGCCGCAGCCAATCACGAAACGGGGTCGCTCCCTGATTTAACGCACCGTCGACCCAGGGCTCTGTTTTTAAAGTACTCTGGGTGTTGGTCGCCGAGTGCCAGAATGCCCAGGCCAGGAAGCGAAGCTCCATCGCCCCGCCGTGCCGCACACTTGACTGATGCGCGTCGGAACCGCTCATATTGGGAACCATCGCCACCAGGTTTTTTGGGCCCAGCGCCGCCATCGCAGTCTGGGTCCAACCCATCCAGGAAGTACCCCACGAACCGACCCGGCCATTCGACCACGCTTGCTGGTCGATCCACGCCAGCGTGTCAAAACCGTCTTCCGCTTCGGGAAACAAAAAATTGACGTCGCCACCCGATTGATAGCACCCGCGACAATCCTGAATCACACAGAGATAACCACGCTCCGCAAACCAGTGATTGGCACCCAGGGTGGCTTCCACTTCGTCCTTGTTATAGGGCGTGCGTAGCAGTAAGACGGGCAGCGGACCGTCGAGCGCCTGGCCGCCGCGGGCGGGAAAATAGAGGTCCGTCGCCAGTTCCACACCATCCCGCATGGCAACCATCACATTGCGTTGGACCACCACCTCATACTGGCCGTTCGACATCGCAGTTTGCTCCTGAAATTCAAAGTCCGCAGCGTCTTCCGCCCCCTCAGCCTACAGCCCACCTCTGCACCAACAGACCGGGGCGACATCATACCAGCTGTTACCCCCGGGAAGTTTCCAGCGTACTTGAATTTTCAACCCGCCACAGCGACGGCCGCCCCCTCTTCTTCGTTTCAGTTTTGCGCCAGACTCCCTTTGCACTACGCCGATGGTTGGTTCCGTGCGAGCGGTGCGTCAGCAAGTAGCAACTCCCTATCTCCGACCAAGAACCAAAACCAACATGGCCACGCTTGAAATTCACTACCAGCCCGATCTGAATAGCGACCATTGTATTGCTTACATCACCCTGGAACCCAAGTCCATTGACAAGGACGCCACTCTGCAGGTAATCGGCGCAATCAATGTCAAGGATCCCCGCCCGTTGAATAACTCGCGGCTGCTGTTCAAGAAGTCGTTTCGGACGACCTCTGCCCAGATGGAAGTTGAGTTGCCAGCGAGTTTTGATCGCGTCTACAGCTACACGGGCAAAAAGATCGACGTCATCATCAAGGTCCGGCTGATCGTCGACGACGCCTTGATTTTTGATTCCAAGGCGGAAGACGTCATGCCTGAACAAGCCTTACAAAAACCGACCATCCCCCGTACCTCCAAAGAACTCGCCGGATGACCACCCCACAGCGTATGACGTCTCTTCCCACACAGCGCAGCTTTGGATCAGGTTCCGTTTGAGGTA